>Ga0116215_1000124_pt1 | contig 59201 bp, 51 predicted proteins | sample Sb_taG_7_FD_89698 | JGI IMG/M metagenome (GOLD analysis project Ga0116215, IMG submission 89698) | Peat soil microbial communities from Weissenstadt, Germany - Sb_50d_2_FS metaG | ecosystem: Environmental > Terrestrial > Soil > Wetlands > Peat | place: Germany: Weissenstadt | collected 2010-09-21
CACCGGCACCTCCACCAGCCGTTCCCCCACCGCCGCCGACATGACAACCTCCGCGTCGTGAACGACGGAATCCTCTTAAACCCGCCGGACAGCACCACCCCGGTTACTGACCCGGGCTCCTAGGGATTGCCGAGGGCAGCACTACGCTTGTCCTATGCCCGTGGACCAGATGAGCGCTTCACGATCGAGGGCGACCCGGAGGCCGCCCTCCGTGGGCTCCTGTAGGTCGATGACTCGGGAGGGCTGGTCGTGAGTTGCTGCTTCTGCGGCAAACCAGTGAGCTTTGGGGAAGCCCTCCAGGTGATCGTCCAGCCCAACACGGCGGTCGAAGCGGGCGAGGACGAATCGCAGTCGTGGTTCGCCCACAGGAGCTGCTTCGAGACGGCGATCACGCCCGAGCATCGCGTCTTCCGCTGGGACGAGTAGAAACCCCCCAGCGGCGTGCGTGGTTTGTCAGCGCACACATCGCCCGATCTCCCGATTTCCCGCCATTTTGCAGGCATTTAGGCCCACCGCCCACGCGGATCTCGGGGGCTGTCGTGCTATCCTTCTGATCAGAAGCTAACTCGCCCCGGCCGTGGACCTCGCGCCCCGGAATCCGGGGCGTTCTCACGTCATCGGAGGGCCATTGGCAGCAGGCAACGACAGCTCTGCAGAGAGCACCGGCAAGGGCGGCGTAAACGACCCGTCGATGAGCGGCGGCTCGGCTAGCTACGACGCCCAGGACATCACCGTCCTCGAGGGATTGGAAGCTGTTCGCAAGCGCCCCGGCATGTACATCGGCTCGACTGGCGTGCTCGGGCTGCACCACTTGGTCTACGAGGTTGTCGACAACTCCGTCGATGAGGCCCTCGCCGGCTTCTGCACCGAGGTGGCCGTCACGATCCACCCCGACAACTCGGTCACGGTGGTGGACAACGGACGCGGCATCCCCGTGGCGATCATGGAGAAGGAGGGCAAACCGGCCGTCGAGGTTGTCCTCACCGTCCTGCACTCGGGTGGCAAGTTCGGCGTCGGCGGGGGCTACAAGGTCTCGGGCGGGCTTCACGGCGTCGGCGTGTCGGTCGTAAACGCCCTCTCCGAACGGTTGTTCGTCGAGATACGCCGCGACGGCCACGTCTTCTCGCAGGAGTACTCGCGCGGCGTCCCGCAGACCGAGCTCGTCACTGGCGAGCAGCTCCCCAAGGGCTCGCCCACCGGCACCTCGGTGACATTCCTCCCGGACGCCGACATCTTCGAGTCGCTTGACTTCGACTTCCGCACGCTCGAGGAGCGCTTGCGCGAGACCGCCTTCCTCACGCGCGGCCTGAAGATCTCGATCGTGGACGAGCGCGGCGAGGGCCACTCGGCCGCGTTCCAATACGAGGGTGGGATCGAGGACTTCGTCTCATATCTGAACGAGAACAAGGAGACCGTGCACCGCAAGGTCGTGTTCTTCGCCGGCGAGTCCGCGGAGGGCGCCGCGGAGGTGGCGATGCAATGGAACTCCTCCTACCAGGAGTCGATCCACTCGTTCGCCAACAACATCAACACCAGCGAGGGCGGCTCGCACTTGAGCGGCTTCCGCTCGGCGCTCACCCGCACGCTGAACAAGTACGCGCGCGACCACAGCCTGCTCAAGGAGAAAGAGGACAACCTCTCAGGCGAGGACGTGCGCGAGGGCCTCACCGCGGTGATCTCGGTCAAGCTGCGCGACCCCCAGTTCGAGGGGCAGACGAAGACCAAGCTCGGCAACCCCGGCATGGCCGGTTTCGTCGAGTCGATCGTCAACGCTGGCCTCGGCGAGTTCCTGGAGGAGAACCCGAGCGAGGCGCGCGCCGTGATCATGAAGTCCGTGCAGGCCCAGCGCGCCCGCGAGGCGGCGCGCAAGGCGCGCGATCTGACCCGGCGCAAGTCCGCGCTTGAGAACTCGACCCTACCCGGCAAGCTCGCCGACTGCTCGATCAAGGACCCCTCGCTCGCCGAGCTGTTCGTCGTCGAGGGCGACTCCGCCGGCGGCTCCGCCAAGCAGGGTCGTGACCGCGAAACGCAGGCCGTGCTGCCGCTGCGCGGCAAGATCCTCAACGTCGAGAAGTCGCGCATCGACAAGGTACTCCAGAACACCGAGATCCAGGCGCTGATCACCGCCATCGGCACCGGCGTGCGCGACGAGTTCAACATCGAGAACGCGCGATACCACAAGGTGGTGCTAATGACAGATGCAGACGTTGACGGCGCTCATATCAGGACCCTCGTGCTCACGCTGCTCTTCCGCGAGATGGAGGAGCTGATCAAGGCCGGGTACGTCTACATCGCCAAGCCGCCGCTGTACAAGCTCAAGCAGGGCTCGCGCGAGCGCTATATCGAGAAGGACTCGGAACTGGAAGAGATCCTGCTGTCGGACAAGTGGGACAAGATCGAGGTCTTCGATCGCCACGGCACCCAGTTCAAGCTCACCGAGGCCCGCTGGCAGCGGTTCTCCCGACTGCTCAAGCAGTACGAGGGCTGGTCCTCCTCGCTGCGCGCGGCCCACGGGCACGACGTCGTGCAGTTCCTCGAGGAGTCCTCGCTGTTGGGCGAGCAGGCGCTGAGCGCCGAGGCGGCGATCGAGCTGCTGGGCCGGGCGGACCTGGACGGTGACACCCATACCACCGAGTTGCTGGACAGCGATCCGCTCGAGCTGCGCATCCGCGCCGTGGAAGCCAAGAGCGGCTTCGCCCGCGTCCACCGCATCAAGCGCAGCCTGTTCGACTCGCAGGAGTACCGCCAGCTGGCACGCGTGCACGCGCAGCTCGTCGAGCTCGCTGGCGTCCCCGCCTTCGACGTGCGCCTCGGTGACGCGAGCGAGAGCGCCGCGTCCTTCGAGGCGCTGCACCCGGCCGTCATGGCTGTCGCCCAGAAGGGCACCAAACTCCAGCGCTTCAAGGGGCTAGGCGAGATGAACGCCGAGCAGCTCGGCGAAACCACCATGGCCCCCGCCACGCGCACCCTCGCACAGGTCACACTCGAGGACGCCTTCGCCGCCGACCGCATCTTCTCGATGCTCATGGGCGACCAGGTCGAGCCGCGGCGTGTATTCATCGAGGACAACGCACGCGCTGTCGCAAACCTGGATGTGTGAGGAGGTGATCCAGCATCGCTAGCGCCGATGTCATAGGAGGCGGCAACATCGAACCGCGCGCGCTCGAGGAGGAGATGCGCACCGCCTACCTCGACTACGCCATGTCGGTGATCGTCGGTCGCGCGCTGCCCGACGTACGCGACGGCCTGAAGCCCGTCCACCGACGCGTCCTCTACGCGATGAACGAGCTCGGCCTCGGGCCGACACGCTCCTACGCCAAGTGCGCCAAGATCGTCGGCGAGGTGATGGGCAACTATCACCCCCACGGCGACTCCGCCATCTACGACACGCTCGTGCGCATGGCCCAGGAGTTCTCGATGCGCAACGAGCTCGTCGACGGCCAGGGCAACTTCGGGTCCGTGGACGACGATCCGGCTGCCGCGATGCGCTACACGGAGGCGCGTTTGTCTCGAATCTCGACCGAGATGCTGCGCGACCTCGACATGGACACGGTCGACTTCGTGGCCAACTACGACGGCTCGCGCCGCGAACCGCTGGTGCTGCCCGCGCGCTTCCCCAACCTGCTCGTGAACGGGTCCTCGGGGATCGCGGTCGGCATGGCGACGAACATCCCGCCGCACAACCTGCGCGAGGTGATCGACGCGACGATCGCCTACATCGACGATCCGGAGATCGACACCGCGGGGCTGATGCGCCACATCAAGGGCCCGGACTTCCCGACCGGCGGCATCATCCTCGGCCACGCCGGGATCAAAGACGCCTACGAGACCGGGCGCGGGCGCGTGCGTGTGCAGGCGCGCGCGCACATCGAGCCGCTGACCCACGGCAAGGAGGCGATCGTCGTCACCGAGCTGCCGTTCATGGTCAAGAAGGGCGGCGAAGGCAACCTGATGACGAAGATCGCGGAGCTGGTCAACGACAAACGCATACCGGAGATATCCGACCTGATCGACCAGTCGGACAAGCGCGGCATGCGCCTCGTGATCGAGCTCAAGCGCGACGCGATCCCGAAGGTCGTGCTCAACAAGCTCTACAAGCACACGCCGATGCAGACCACCTTCGGCGTGAACATGGTCGCGCTCGTGGACAACGTGCCACGCACGCTGAACCTGCGGGCGGTGATCCACAACTACGTGGCCCACCAGCGCGAGGTGATCGTGCGCCGCACCAAGCACGAGCTGTCCGAGAAGGAGGCCCGCGCGCACATCCTCGAGGGGCTGCTCACCGCGCTCGAGCACCTCGACGAGATCATCGAACTGATCCGCGGCTCACGCGACCGCGACAGCGCGCGCGAGCAGCTCGTCGCCCGCTTCGAGCTCAGCCCGATCCAGGCGACGGCGATCCTCGACCTGCGCCTCTCCCAGCTCACCGCCCTGGAGGCCGACTCGATCAAACAGGAGCACGCCGACGTGACCGAGCGGATCGCCGAGCTGCGCGCGATCCTCGGCGACGAGAGCCGCGTGCTGTCGGTCATCAAGGAGGAGCTGACGGAGATCTCAGAGCGCTTCGGCGACGAGCGCAGGACCGAGATCAGCCATTCCGAGGACGAGATCGACATCGAGGACCTGATCGCCGACCAGCAGATGGTGATCACGATCACGCAGACCGGCTACATCAAGTCACTGCCGCTCGCCACCTACCGTCAGCAGCAGCGCGGCGGGCGCGGCGTGACGGGGATGGACATGAAGGACGGCGATTTCATCGAGCACCTGTTCGTGTGCTCCTCGCACGACTACCTGCTGTTCTTCTCCAATCGCGGCAAGGTCTACCGCTCGAAGGTCTACGAACTGCCGGAGGCCCAGCGTACGGCCAAGGGACGCGCGCTCGTGAACATCCTGCCGCTGCGCGAAGGCGAGCGCATCCAGGCCGTCGTCTCCACACGCGACTTCACCGAGACCCAGTTCCTCGTTTTCGCCACGCGCAACGGGACCGTCAAGAAGACCGAGCTGCAGGCCTACAACACGCCGATCAAAGCTGATGGCATCATCGCGATCAACATCCGCGACGACGACGAGCTGTTGGCCGTGCGCGCGGTGGACCCGGACGACGAGGTGATCATGGTCTCCCGCGCCGGCCTCACCGTCCGCTTCGCCGAGTCCGACGTGCGCGCGATGGGGCGCGACACGACCGGCGTGCGCGGCATGGATGTCGGCGGCGCCGGACGCGTGATCGCCATGGACGTCGCCCGCGACGACATGGACCTGCTGGTGGTCACCGAGAACGGCTACGGCAAGCGCACTCAGGTCGGCCAGTACCGCAAGACCAACCGCGGCGCCAAAGGCGTGAAGACGATCGGCCTGACCGAGAAAAAGGGAGGGCTCGCCGGCGCGCTGGTCGTACGCGAGCACCAGGAGCTCGTGTTCATCAGCGTCGGCGGCATGGTCCAGCGCACGGCCGCCGGCGGCATCTCCCAGCAGGGCCGCTCCGCCACGGGCGTGCGCGTGATGAACCTCAAGGACGACGACGCCGTCAGCGCCGTCGCGCTGGTGGTCGACGCCGGCGAGGACGCGTCGGCGGACGCCGCCGCACAGACCCCGCCCGCCGAGTAGCCCGCGCCGACGCGCTGCCAGAAACCCGATAGCGCGTTCGCGGCAAGCACGCAGACTTTCGTGCGGCGCGCTTCCAACCGTCCAGATTCGCGCGCTCGCGCTCAGACACTTCAAGTGAGCGTCCGACACGCTGAGGGTGCTCGCCACCCGTTCACTCCCAGCAACCCTCCTGTCAAGCCTCATCTGCGCCCTCTGCGCCGTCGGCCTGACCCGCGCTGCCTCCCCAGCCTCCGCCTCGAGCCCAGCCGCGCAGCCCGGTGCGAGCCCGGCGTCCGCAACAGAGGCCGCTCGTCGTCATCGCGCCCACGCGGGCTGCGTCAGGCGCGCCGCCACCTCACCGCGCCGCCCACGCCTCGGCGTGCGCCTGTGCCGGACCAGCGCCAGCAGGCCCCACGCGCAACGCCCCTCAAGGCGCAAGCGCTCGCAGGTCACGCCCGCCACGAGCCCTGCGCCGAGCGCCACACCGCCGCCCGAAGCCGCACCCTCGCCGAGCAGAGCCGCGGCGACGATCGCCACGGTCCTCGCCACACCCTGTCAGAACACCGAACTGACGCCCGAAGCGGGAAACACTGCGCTCGTACGTGAAGCCATCCTCTGTCTGATCAACCGCAAGCGCGCGGAAAGCGACGAGGCTCCGCTGCAGCCGAACCGGGAACTCGAACAGGCGGCGGAAGGTCACTGCCAGGAACTGATCGCCGACGACTACTTCGCGCACGTCTCCCCCAGCGGTGAGACGCCCGTGCAACGCATCCGCGACACCGGCTACATACCGTCCGCCACCGACGGATACGTGATCGGCGAGAACCTCGCGTGGGGCACCTATCAGCTGTCGACCCCGAAGTCGATCGTCGCGGCCTGGATCGCCTCGCCCGGGCACCTCGCGAACATTCTCGAAGCCCAGTATCGCCAGACCGGAATCGGCGTCACGCCGGCGGTGCCCGCGTCGCTCGCCGCCGGCGCGCCCGGCGCCACCTACGCGCAGGAGTTCGGCGTCGTCATCGAATGAGCGGGCACGGTGGGCTGCGACGGCGCTCTTGGCTCGCACGTCATCTCCTTTCGCTACTCTGGCAACACCAGAGAAAGGAGGTGGTCCAAACGTTGAGTGACAGTTCTTGCGGGACCCTGGAGGTGACCGGCCGTTAGGTCGGGAGGCTGGACCGCCTAGCGGAATCCAACCCGGGACACCCCGAGACGACCGCCGGCCCTGGTCCCTCCGGCCTTGCTCCGTCGCTCTCGGTCTTTCCAGTCAGAGCAGTCCGCGAAGGGCGCCCCGCCGTGGGCGCCCTTCGTCTCTTCATCTATGGGAAGACCATGCCGCATGCGGCATGGTCCAGGGCCGCACATGTGCGGCCCTGCCGGTCGGCACATGTGCCGACCGGAACAGCAGCAGATCCACGGCTCAAGCGGCCTGCGGCAGATACGCGAGCCAGGCCGCCGGAATCGTGGGGCTGGCGACGTGGATGAAGATCTCCGCGCGCGGCGTGCGCGGGACATGGCGCGGGTGCATCCCCGCCTGGCGCGGCAGGCGGTCGCCCTTGCGCCGGTTGCACGGCGCGCACGAGGCGACGATGTTCTCCCAGCTGGAGGTCCCCCCCTTGGAGCGGGGGATCACGTGGTCGACGGTCAGGTTGGAGCGCGAGCCGCAGTACTGGCAGGTCCAGCTGTCCCTCGCGAACACCGCCCGCCGCGTGATCTTGCGCCGGTGGGCATCGCGCGGCACCCTCACGTAGCTGACAAGCCGGATCACCACCGGCCGTGCGAGTGTCGAGCTCTCGGAGTGAAGCTCCCAGCGGCTGCGCTCGAGCAGCACCGCCTTCTCCTTCAGCAACAGCACCACCGCGCGCCGCACGGTGCACACGTTGATCGGCTCATAGGTCGCGTTGAGGACAAGCACCCGCCCGCTCATCGCCGCGACGGGCGACGCGCCAGGTCCGTGCCGCTGGTGCTCTGAAGGCGACACGGACCCCACCGGCTCGGGTGGGACTGTGCTCTCCATCTTCAGGGCCGCAGTCTAGCGGGGGCGCTCGCGCGGCGCGGCGCTGAACGACGGCCATGTCCTCACGGCGCGGGCGATCCAGGCGCCGGCGCCGCGCGGTAGGAGCCGAGCACGCGCACCATCTCGCACATCCTGCCGACGTTCGCGAGCGCCTGCGCGATCGGCGGATCGTCCACGCGCCCGGCGAGATCGGCGAAGAACATGTAGCTGCCCAGGCGCTGTCGGCGTGGGCGCGACTCGATCTTCGTGAGGTTGATGGCCCTGCGTGCGAACTCGTCCAGGCAGCGCACGAGCCAGCCGGGACGCTCCGCGCCCGCGCCCCAGAACACCAGCGATGTCTTCCACTCATCGGCCCCTTCCGCGCGCAGCGGCGGCAGGTTGGGCAGGTCCGGCTCGGCTGCGTCCGCGCGCCGGGCGAGCCACACGAAGCGCGTTTCGTTGTCGTCACGGTCCTCGACCCCCTCGCGAACGATCGTCCCGCCATAGATCTCCGCCGCCAGCGGCGTCCCGAGCGCCGCCTGTCCGCGCCTGCCCTCGGCCACCACCGTGCGCACGGCCTCCGCGGTCGAGCTCGCGGGCAGAATGCGCGCATGCGCGAGCTCGCCGCGCAGGAACCGCGTGCACTGTCCAGGCACCTGCGGGTGGGTGAGGATCGTGTCGATCTCCGCCAGCGCCACCGCCGAGCAGGCGATCAGCGCATGCCTGACACGCAGCAGCGCCTCGCCCACGATCTTGACGTCCTCGGCGTCGCCCGCGAGCAGATCGAGCGTCACGCTGATCGATCCCTCGAGCGAGTTCTCGATCGGCACGATCGCCCAGCTGAGCTCACCCGCCTGCAGCGCCATCACGGTGTCGTAGATGCTCGCCAACGCGACCGGCTCGACGGCGTCGCGCTGCGCGCTCGCCAGCAGCGCCTCCTCGCTGAAGGTTCCCGCCGGCCCCAGATAGCCCACGCGCGGTCGATGTGCGGCGCCCGTCAGCGGGTCGGCCGGCGCCTCAGGCTGGCTGCTCATCCCCGGCCGGCCCGTGCCCGGCGTCGCCTAGCGCGAGGCGCACCGCCTCCGCCTCCTCGGGGGAAAGCTCGAGTTCGCCGCGCCCCGCGTGCACCTGCTTGCCGTACACGCGCGCCTGATCGCGGTGGTGGATGCACGAGAGCACGATGCCCGAGCGTTCGTCGTCGAGCAGCGCGATCGACATCGACTGATGCCCGGACAGCTCGTTGTAGGCGTCGTAGCGCACCAGCGCGCGGTGTGCGATGCGACCGCGCAGCCGCTCCTCCACGCCCGCCAGGCGCCCGTCGAGGCGCACGGAGGCCTCCTCGACGTACGCGCTCAGCGCGTCGAACGCCTCCTGGATGGCGGCCGCATGGCTGACCACGTCGCGCTCCTGGTGCTCGCCCAGCACCAGCCGCTGCGCCTGGCGCAGGCGGCGCACGCTGATGCTGAGCGCGGCACACGCCAGCAGCGCGACGATCGCCAGCGCGCCCGCCGCGATCGCGACGATTCCCTGGGTGTCGGTGATCGACGTCGCCATCGCCACAAGTTAGCCGCTGGTGCAGCCGCCTCGCGCCCACCGCACCAAGCGCCCGCGCGCCCCTTGCCCAGCTTATGCGCCGAAGATCGCCAGGTAGGTCTTCTGTGTGCCTTCGTGGTTGGTTTCGCCGGGCACCGGCGCGACGACGGCTTCGATCTTCGAGGCCACGCCGAGTGGAATGCCGGGGACGGGGATTTCGACGTTGAACGTCTTACCGGGTTCGGTCGTGTTGACCACGTGCGAGGCCTTGTATTCCTTGCCGCCCGCGGTGACCGTGACGTCGACCTTGACGTCCGTCTCCGGGAATTCGCCGTCGTTTTCGGCGGTGACGGTGAAGGTCGGACTGCTCCCGCCGCCGATGTGGTTGATCGCGGGTTCGGGTTCGAGCGTGGTCGTGCCCACGCTCACCCCCTTCAGCACGCTGCCGTGGTGACCGGGGGCGACGGCGGCTGGATTGGAGCTCGCGGCCTGGCCGGTGAGGCGCGAGAGCACGCCCGCGGCTTCGAGCCAGCCTGTGTTCGGCAAGAAGCGGGTCGTGGCCGTGCTCGGACCGTTGATGCCGTTCGCCGCCAGCGTCTGGCGGATCAGCGGCGCGACTCGCTGCGAGTAGATCACGTCCGAGGCGAGGAAGATCTCCATGTCGCCGGCGAGCTTCGCGCTCTCCTGCTTGGCTTGGCCCCCCAGCGCGCTCGGCACCAACGTCGCCACCTTGATCATCCCTTCGACGCGCAGGTCGAGCGCCAGCAGCAGGTCGCGCTGCGCCGCGACCATTTCCCCCGGCACGCTCAGGGCGGCTGCGTGTGCGGCGATCGTCTGCGCCTGACTGCGCAGTTCGTCGATCTGCTGCTCCACGTCGAGCGCCGACTTGGCGGTGGCGCCGGTCAGCGCCACGAACAGCGGGCTCGAGACGTGTTCGTCGGATTCCTGCGCCAGTTGGCTGACGGCGCTGTTGTAGTTCTTCAGCGCCTGCTGGCGTTCGCTTTTCAGGCAGCCGTCGATCACGAGCACGACCACGATCACCAGCACGATCGCCACGCCCGCAGCCACGCCGCGACGCATCATCAGCGTGCGCTGATCGGTCCCCGCGCCGCTCGTGTGCTGGGGACGGCGAGGCCGCGGCCGCCGCGGCGTGACGCCGGCCGTGGGCCGATTCGAGGGCGCAGGCCGGCGCGGCGCACGGGATGACGGTCGAGGGGCTGTCTCCTCGTCATCGTCGAAGAACGACAAAAGCCAACCGCTCCTTTGCAGGGACTTTAGGAAGAGGCCAGTATGACTGGCGCTCGCCCCGCTGGCGAGACTGCAACTTCTCGGTCAGTGCGTGTTTTCCTGCCCTGCGTGGCAGGGACCGCCCGCGTGCGCGGCGAACGCGGGAGCCGGTGGACTCGCCACACACCCTCGTGCAAGCGTCCCCGGCCCGCGCGGGAGCGCCCCCGCGCGAGCGCATCGCGCGTCGCGCGGATCACGCCGGCGGCGCATCGTCCCCGGAGGGGGAGCGCGTGCTCGGGCGCTACCGTCTGCTCGAGCAGCTCGGCAGCGGCGGCTTCGGCGTCGTGTGGCGCGCCCACGACGAGCTCCTGCACCGCGAGGTGGCGCTCAAGCGCGTGTGGCTGGGGCCGGACGGGGACAGCGAGCGTGCCAGCCGCGAGGCGCTCGCCACCGCGCGCCTGTCGCACCCGGCGATCGTCGCACTGCACGAGGCGTGCGCGCACGAGGGCGCCTTCTACCTGATCTCCGAGCTGGTCGACGGGGAGACGCTCGCGCGGCTGATCGCCGCGGACGCGCTCGAGGATGAGGAGATCCTCGAGATCGGCGTGGCGCTCGCGAGCGCGCTCTCCCACGCGCACGAGCGTGGCGTGATCCACCGCGACATCAAGCCGCAGAACGTGCTCGTGCCGGACCCGCCCGAGCGCCAGCGAGCAGCGCAGACACTGCTGGTGCCCGCCAAGCTGACGGACTTCGGCGGTGCGAGCCTCGTCGGCGAGGCCGCCCTCACCAGAACCGGCGACGTGATCGGCACGCTCGCCTACATGGCGCCCGAGCAGAGCGACGGGCGCGAGGTGGGGGCGCAGGCCGACCTGTACTCGCTGGCGCTGGTCATCTACGAGGCCCTATGCGGCGTGAACCCGGTGCGTGCCGCCACGCCCGCGGCGACCGTGCGCCGCATCGGCAGCTCGCTGCCGCCACTGGGGCGTGAGCGCCGCGACCTGCCGGCGGCGCTCACGCAAGCGCTCGACCGCGCGCTGGCGCCCAGTCCCAGGGACCGCGGCACGCTCTCCGAGCTGCGCAGGGCGCTGGAGCATGGGCTCAAGCCCCAGCTCCAGGATGCTGAGACACCCGATCGCACCCGTGCGCCCAGGCGGGTGCAGCTGCCGCGGGTGGCCTGGCTCGCGGGCGCCGCCGCGCTGATCTGCTGGCAGGCGTCTGCCGGGCGCTGGGGCGTCGCGCTGCTGGCGCTCGCGGCGCTGTTGCCGCTGTCGGTCCTGCCGGGGGAGCTGGGGAGCAGGCGCTTGGGCGCGGCTTGGCTCGCGTGCGCGCTTGCGCCCGTGCTCGGCCTCGTAAGCCTCGCGGGTGCCTTCCCCGCACTCGCCGGACAGGCGGCTGGCTGGCGCCAGCGCGCCGCGCTCGCGGCGCTCGGCTACTGGTGGCTGCGGCTCGCCGAGCCGTTGCTCGGCCGCAACCTATGGCTCGCCCAACCCGCCAACACGCCCGCGCACGGTGCGTGGGAGGGCTCGCTCAGCCTGAGCGCAGCGCACGTGCTCGCGCCGGCGCTGACGCTCGGAGTGCTGTTCGGCGCGCTGCTGTGGGGCGCCGGATCGATGCTCCTGCCATGGGTGGTGCGCGGGCGCAGCGCCGCGTTCGACCTCGTCACCGTCACCGTCTGGTCGGCCGCGCTCGCCGCCGCCGCTCCCGTGCTGGACGCCGGACTGAGCGCGCACGCGGCGCACCCCAGCCCGCGTGGCGCCGCGCTCGGCGCGATCCTCGGCGGTATGATCGCGCTCGCCGCCCGCGCGCTGCGCGGCCCGGTCTGAGAACCGCTCTCAACAGGTCCTGAGCAAGGGTGCGTAGCATGGCTCACGGTTGCAGTCAGATCCGCTGAGATCGGTGCAAGCCGCCCGCCGATGAACCCGCTCAAGAGCGTCGAGACCATGATCGCCAACCTCGTCGAGGGCACCTTCGGCCGCATCTTCCGCACGGAGGTCCGGCCGATGGAACTCGCGCGCAAGCTCGCGCGTGAGATGGACGCCCACCGCACCGTTTCGGTATCGCGTGTGTACGTGCCCAACGAGTACGCGGTGTGGCTCTCGCCGGCCGACCGCGAGCGCTACGCCGGCGTGGAGCACGAGGTTCTCGACGAGCTGTGCGCCTACCTGCTCGAGCATGCGCGCCGCGAGGACCTGATCCTGGCCTCGCCGCCGCACATCAGCTTCCACACCGACGAGCGCCTGTCGCTCGGTGAGTTCGGGATCCAGGCACAGCTGGTCCACCACGAGACCGCCCACGAGCAGGAAGGTCTCGCGCCGCCACGCGACGAGCAGCGAGGCAACACGATGATCTACAGCGCCTCCGGGGATCTCGCCGCCTACCCCGCTACGGGCGGCGGGGCGGGGGGGGATTCGATCGACACTGCGCCCCCCCGGCGCAGATCCACGCGCGCGCTGCTCTCGCTGGGCGGGCGACGGCTGCTCGTGCCCCCCGGCGGTGGCACCGTCGGGCGCAGCCGCGACTGCGACGTGGTGCTCGACGACGCCGGCGTATCGCGCCGGCACGCCCAGATCCGCCCGGGCCCGGAAGGCTGGACGGTCGAGGACCTCGGCTCGACCAACGGCGTGCGCGTCAACGGCGAGCAGGTCCACGGAGCGCAGCCGCTGTATCCGGGGGACCACGTCGAGCTCGGTTCGACGGAGATCGTCTTCGAAGTCTCATGAACACGCTCGCGCCGGTATCGGTCGCCCTGAAGTTCGGCTTCCTGGCAGTTATCTATCTGTTCCTGCTGTGGATCGCGCGCAGCGCGCGCCGCGACCTCGCTCGTCCCTTCTCCGCGCCGAGCGAGCCGGCGATGGGAGGCGGCGGGGCGATCCCGCCGGACGCCACCGGCATGTACTCCGCGTCCGCGCTCGGCAGCGCCGACATCGCGCATCGCGCTCCGCGGCTGGTGATCGACCGCGCCCCCGGCCATGATCCGGGCATGATCTACGACCTCGACGGTGACCTCGTGCTCGGCCGCGGCGATCGCGCGGCGATCAGGCTCGAGGACCCGTTCGCCTCCTCGCGCCACGCACGCGTGTACGAGCAGGGCAACGTGGTGGTGATCGAAGACCTCGAGTCGACCAACGGCACCTACCTCAACGAGGAGCTGTTGCAGACGCCGAGGCCGCTGTACCCGGGGGACCGCGTGCGCATCGGCGAGAGCGAATTCACGTTCGAGGTCGACTGAGATGACCGCGCGATCAACCCTCGTGACGATCGGCCGCCCCTGAGATGCTGCGCGTGGCCGAGCAGTACGCCGGTACGGACACCGGGCGCCAGCGGCGCGCCAACGAGGACTCGCTGCTCGCGCGCGCGCCGCTGTTCGTGGTGGCGGACGGCATGGGCGGCGCGCAGGCGGGCGAGGTCGCCTCGCGGATCGCGGTCGAGTCCTTCCAGTCGGGCCTGCCCGACGCTTCGCACCCGGAGCTCGAGCTGGCTTCGCTCGCGCACGCCGCCAACGCCCGCATCCACGAGCTCTCGCACGCAAACGCCGAGCAGGCCGGGATGGGCACGACGCTCACGGCGGCGTACGTCGGCGAGCAGGAGGTGGCGATCGCGCACGTGGGCGACAGTCGTGCGTACTGCCTGCGCGACGAACAGCTGCTGCGCCTGACCGACGACCATTCGCTCGTCGACGAGCTGATCCGCCAGGGCCGGCTGACGCCTGAGGAAGCGGTCGACCATCCCCAGCGCTCGGTGATCACGCGCGCGCTCGGGCCTGAGGGCGTGGTGGAAGTGGACACGCGCTCCTTCCGCGCGCGGGGGGGAGACGTGTACCTGCTGTGCAGCGACGGCCTCACGACGATGATCTCCGAGGAGCAGATCACGGCCGTGCTGCGCGCGCATCCGCGCCTGCGCGACGCGGGCGAGGCGTTGATCGCAGCGGCCAACGACGCGGGCGGACGCGACAACATCACGGTCGTGCTGATCCGCCTCGGGGAGGTCGAGGTCGAGGACGGGGCGGCGATCGACGAGGGGGCGACGATGGTCAGCATCCCGACCGTCCAGCCGCCGCCGCGCGACACGCGCGCCACGACGGTCGTCTCCCCACCGCCCACCTCCGCTTCGCCGGGCGCCACGCCGCCGACATCCGCGACGGTCGTGCGCCGTGCCCCGCGCTCCGCGCACTTCGCCACGCCGAAAGCCGACGCGCGCACGCGCGCGCGTCGGCGCCTGCGCCGGGCGGGGGTGCTCGCATTCGCGCTGGCAGTCCTGGGGCTGCTCGGCTCGGGCGCCTACCTGGCGCTGCAGTCGGTGTACTTCATCGGCACCAACAGCCGTGGCCTGGTGACGATGTTCCAGGGACTGCCATACCGGCTTCCCGGCAACCTCACGCTGTACAGCAGCCAGTACGTCTCCGGCGTCAGCGCCGCGACGCTGACCCGGGAAAAGCGACGCACGCTGCTGAACCATTCGCTGCGCTCGGAATCGAACGCTGCATCGCTGATCCGCAGCCTGGAACTGGGCCAGATCGAATGAGGCCCCGGCGGTGAACCGCCCGATCGTACGGCTGTACGGGCTGGTCGTGGTGCTGTTCGCGCTGCTCGTCGCGTTCACCTCGCGCTGGAGCATCTTTGAAGCGGCCTCGCTGCGGGAAAACCCTCATAACAAGCGCATGCTGCTCGAGCAGGAGCGCGTCGACCGCGGCTCGATCCTCGCCGCCGACGGGACGGTGCTCGCGCGCAGCGTACGCAGCACGGAAGGCACCTATCAGCGCACGTATCCCACGGGCGAGCTGTTCGCCGCGCCGATCGGCTACGACTACATTGAACCCCCGCTCGGCAACGCCGGCCTGGAGCGTTTTCGCAACAGGGAACTGAGCGGTCAGCGCGCCACCAACCTGCAGAGCGTGCTCGACCAGCTGCAGGGCGCCGAACCGCGCGGCGAGAAGGTCATCACGACGCTCGATCCGGCGGCGCAGCGCGCGGCGATGGCGGCGCTGGGCGAACACGAAGGCGCGGTGGTCGCGCTCGAACCACGCACCGGCGCGGTCACCGTGATGGCCTCCAAACCGAGCTATGACCCAAACGCCCTGCGCTCGCCGGTGCGCAAACTCGAGCAGGAACGCGAAATGAACGCGGTTCCACCGCGCCGCTCGGAAGTCAACCGCGCGACCCAGTTCGGCTACGCCCCCGGCTCGACGTTCAAGATCGTGACCGCTACGGCGGCGATCGATACGGGTGCTTATACGCCTGAATCGCTCGTCAACGGCCGCAACGAAATCCAGGTCTCCGGGCGCACGCTGAAGAACGACAACGACGAGAGCTTCGGGCCGATCACGCTCACGTACGCGCTCGCGCATTCGGTCAACACCGTGTACGCGCAAATAGCCGAGCACGTCGGCAAGCGCGCGTTGCGACGCTACATGGAACGCTTCGGCTTCGACCGCAAGCCGCAGCTGGACTACCCGGCGGGAGAGATGTCCGCGAGCGGCGAGCATGAAGGCGAACGCATCGTCGTGCCGACGAGCCCGCGCGTCGACGTCGGACGCATGGGCATCGGCCAGGACAAACTCGCGGTGGCGCCGCTGCAAATGGCGGAGGTGGCCGCCGCGGTGGCCAACCGTGGCAGGCTGATGGCCCCGCATCTGACCAGCCGGATCGTCGATGCCGAAGGAAGCACCGTGCAGAGGATCCGCCCGCGGGTGCAGTCGGTCGTGATGAAGCCCTCGACGGCCGCCGCGGTGACGAAGATGATGGAAGCGGTGGTGCAGGAAGGAACTGGCACCGCCGCGCAGATTCCCGGCATCCAGGTGGCGGGCAAGACGGGCACCGCGCAGACGCAGTTCGGCAATGCGATCAACAACGTGTGGTTCATCGCCTTCGCGCCGGCCGCCGAACCGCGCGTGGCGGTCGCCGTGACGCTCAAGGCCGTCCCCGGGGAAGGCGCGACGTTCGCCGCGCCGGTTGCCAGAGCGGTGATCGAAAACCTGCTGAGGACCCAGGGGGCGCAATGATCGAGCCGGAGACGATCATCGACGGGCGCTACCGGGTGATCTCGCGCCTGGGCTCGGGAGGCATGGCGGACGTGTACCTCGCCCAGGACCAGCTGCTTGGCAGGGAGGTCGCGGTGAAGGTCCTGCACCATCACTTCTCCGAAGACCAGGAGTTCGTCGAGCGCTTCCGACGAGAGGCCTCAAGCGCTGCCGCGCTGTCGCACCCGAACATCGTCGCGATCTTCGATCGCGGCGAGTGGAACGGCACGTACTACATCGCGATGGAGTACGTGGCCGGCCGCTCGCTGAAGATGATCGTGCGCGAACAGGGCGCGCTGGACCCGGCGGCGGCGATCGACATCGTGGTGCAGATCCTGCGCGCGGCACGCTTCGCCCACCGGCGCGGGGTCATCCACCGCGACCTGAAGCCGCACAACGTGATCCTCGACGAGGAGGGGCGCGCGCGCGTGACCGACTTCGGAATCGCGCGCGCGGGCGCCTCGGACATGACGCTGACGGGCTCGATCATGGGTACCGCCCAATATCTTTCCCCCGAGCAGGCACAGGGGCACGCGGTCAGCGCCGCCTCAGACCTGTACTCGATCGGCGTGATCCTCTACGAGCTGCTGACCGGCGCGGTGCCGTTCGAGGGCGAGACGGCGGTTGCGATCGCCTTCAAGCAGGTCTCCGCGCAGCCGCACCCGCCGAGTGCGCTGCGCCCCGGCCTGCCGCAGTCGCTGGACGCGGTCGTGCTGCGCGCGCTCGCCAAGGATCCCGCGCAGCGCTACGCGGACGCCGACGAGCTGATCGCGGCGTTGGCGCACGAGCGCGAGGCGCTGCCGGCGCTGGCCGGCGCCCCGGCTGCCGCCCCCGCCTCCGAGGCGCACCCCTATGCCCCCGTCTCGCCGCCGCCGTACGCGCCCGCGGGCTCGCTGCTGTTGGCGGCGCCGGCGAACGGGGCCTACGACATGCAGGACGGGGGCCCGCCGCAGGTGGATGACCGGCGCCGGCGCTGGCGGCGCGCACTGCTGTGGACACTGGCGGTCGTGCTCGTCGTGGGTGGCGCGGTGGCGGCGCTGCTGCTGGGGGGCTCGAGCCAGACGGTGACGGTGCCGTCGGTGCTCGGCCAGTCCGAACAGGCGGCGGCGGGCGCTCTGCGCAGCGCCGGTCTGATCCCGGTGCCTGCGACGGTGCCTAGCGAGAGCGTGCCCGTGGGGCGCGTGATCCGACAGTCACCGGTTGGCGGCAGCGCGGCGAAGAAGGGAGCAAAGGTGCAGATCGTGGTCTCCGCGGGCCCCGCGAGCGCGCCGCTGATCGATGTCGCGGGGCTGAGCGCGGGCAAGGCCGCGGCGGAGCTGCACGCGGCGCACTACCGCACGAAGACGAAGACGCAGGCGAGCAAGACGGTGGCCGCAGGCCTCGTGATTGGCACCGAACCACCGGCGGAAACCGAGGTGCAGGAAGGGCGCCTGGTGACGCTGCTCGTGTCCAGCGGCCCCGCGCCGACGCGCGTCCCGGACGTCGTCGGCCAGACGCTCGAAGCCGCCGAAGCGACGCTCACAAACGCCGAACTGACGGTTGGCACGGTCACCCGCCGGGTGTCGAGCACGCAGGCGCCCGGCACCGTGCTGGCGCAGGCTCGCGCCGCCGGCAGCTCGCTGCGCGCCGGCGAAAAGGTCAACCTGACGGTCGCGAAGGCGCCGAAGGAAATCGAAGTCCCGAACGTCGTCGGCGCGGCTGAAGCGAGGGCCACCGCCGAGCTCAAGCAGGCGGGCCTGAAGACACGTAAGGAATCACGCACGACCACCGAACAGTCGCAGGTGGGGATGGTTCTCGAACAGAGCCCGGCCGGTGGCTCGCACGCCCGCAAGGGCACCACCGTGACGCTCGTCGTGGGCGTGCTGGCGGCGGGGACGACCACGCCCACGACGACCACGCCGACGACGAGCACGACCACGCCGACGCCGCCCGCGAGTCCCGCGCCAGCGGGCGGGGAATGACACCCGTTCAGCCGATCGACGAGCGCGAGCGCCGTATGGCGGCGGACGCCGCCCCCGGCGAGCCGCTGACGGTTGGCGTGCTGGCGGGCGGACGCTCGGGCGAGCACGACGTATCGCTGTCCTCCGGTGCGGCCGTACGCGACGGGCTGCGCAGCGCCGGGCACGAGGTTGTGTGGGTGGAGATCGCGCGCGACGGCGTGTGGCGCTGCGACGGGGAGTCGTTGAGCCTCTCACCGGGCGGCGGGCTGCTGGGGGTGGACGTGGTGTTCCCCGTGCTGCACGGCCCGTTCGGCGAGGACGGGACGGTGCAGGGGCTGCTGGAGACGCTCGACGTGGCCTACGTGGGGGCGGGCGTGGCCGCCTCCGCGGTGTGCCTGGACAAGGTGCTGTTCAAGCAGCTGATGTCGACGCTCGGGGTGCCGCAGGTCGACTACGCGGGCGTGCGCGCCGAGCGCTTCGAGCGCGAGCGAGAGCAGGTCTTGGCCGGGCTCGATGTTCTGGGCATGCCGGTGTTCGTCAAGCCCGCGCACCTCGGCTCCTCGGTGGGCATCGTGAAGGTGAGCGCCGAGGAGGAGCTCGCGGTGGCGCTCGAGCAGGCGTTCGTGCACGACGAGCTGGCGATCGTCGAGGCGATGGCGAGCGGCACGGAGGTCGAGTGCGCAATATTGGGCGCCCTCCCGTCCTCCCTCTCGCCCGACCGCCGGCTCGCCGGCCCGCCGGCTCGCTCTCACGCTGTTGCACCTGTGCCGGGTCCCGCGCGCGCGTTCGTGTCCGAGCCCGGGGAGATCGTGTTTCCCGGCGAGTTCTATGACTTCGCGGCCAAGTACTCGCCGGGTGGCATGGAGCTGAGGATCCCGGCGGGGATCTCGCCTGGCGCCCGCGAGCAGGTCAGGCGCCTGGCGCTGAGCGCGTTCGAGGCGGTCGGCTGCGAGGGCCTGGCCCGGGTCGACTTCTTCGTCGATGGTGCATCCATCTCCGATGACGATGCGTCCCCGCATCGTCCCCGTGGGGGGGAGGGGGAGCGGGTGCTGGTGAACGAGCTGAACACGATGCCGGGCTTCACGCCGACGAGCGTGTACGCGAAGCTGATGGATGCTTCCGGCGTTCCGTACCCGAGCCTGCTCGAGCGCCTGTGCCGCCTGGGGCTCGAGCGCCACGAGCGCCGGCGCGCGCTCGTCACTTGAACAGCGTCAGCTCGTTGAGCGTCGCCGACTCCATGCCCGGCGGCAGCGTGGTCAGCCACACGAGGTAGTAGCGGTGGGGATGACCTGAAAGCGACAGCGGGATGCGTTCGCCGTCCGCCACGGACGCGCTCGCGCCGACCGGTCCCTGCCAGCCGCGCGCGCTCAGCGCCAGCGTGCTGCCGTACGGCAGTTCCAGTTCGATCTGGTCGGCGACGTAGACCTGCACGGCGAAGCCGGGTGTGGGTGTCTGGATCTCGATTGCTTTGGCGAGCACCCTGGGCGCCGCGTCGAGGAAGATCCCGCTGCCGACCCCGCCGGTCTTCTTGAGCGTGTCGTCGTAGTACTGCTCGGTGCTCCAGGTGGTGTTGGGGTCGCCGTCGACGAGGTTGCCCACCTGGTCGCGGTTTTCCGGCCCGGTGCCGAATGGGTTGTAGCTGTTGGCGGCCGTCTGGCTCAGCTGCACCGGTTCCAGGCCGGCGTGCGTGGTGATGTTGGGCGCGAGCCCCGCGCCTTTGTGCGTTTCGTCGGCGGCGAGGTAGAGGACAACCGCGACGACGAGCACCACCAGCGCGATCGACGCGAGCCAGCGCACCCGGTGGCGCATGCGCCATGGCAGCCGCCGGCGGGCGGGTCCGGGCAGCGTGCGCAGCACGCTCGTCACCTCGCCGGTCGCCTGCCCGGCGCGGGCGGTCTCGATCGCGAGCACCTCCTCGAGGTCGGCGACCATGCTCGCCGCGTCGCGATAGCGGTGCGAGAGGTCCTTGGAGACGGCGCGGTCGACGACTGCGGCGGTGGCGGCGGAGAGCTCGGGGCGCAGGCGCTGCACGTCGGGGATCTCCTCGCGCACGTGCTTCATCGCGACCGCCACCGGCGAGCTGCCGTGGAAGGGCACTTCGCCGGTGAGCATCTCGAACAGCACGACTCCCAGCGAGTACAGGTCCGACTGCCCGGTGACGGCCTGCCCGAGCGCCTGCTCGGGGGAGACGTAGTCGGTGGTGCCGAGCACGCGCCCGGCGATCGTGAGTCCTTCCTCGGTGAGCGTGCGGGCGATCCCGAAGTCGGTGATCTTGGCGCCGCCTTCGGCGCTGATGAGCACGTTGTGGGGCTTGACGTCGCGGTGCACGATCTGCTGTTCGTGCGCGGCGCCGAGCGCGCGCGCGATCTCGATCGCGTACGCGATCGCCTGCGGGATCTCCAGCCGCCCCTCTCGCCGGATGAGGTCCTTGAGGGTTTCGCCCTCGACGTACTCGAAGACGATGTATGGAGCTCCGCCGTCGCCGTCGATCTCCCCGTGGCCGCCCTCGGGCGGCTCCCCCTCACCCTCCGGGGACGATGCCTCGCCGGCGTCGATCACGGTGACGACGTGGGGATGGGACAGCCGCGCCACCGAACGCGCCTCGCGGCGGAAACGCTCGAGCTGGTCGGCGTCGGCGGCGATCGCGCGGTGCATCAGCTTGATCGCGACGGGCCGTTCGAGCACGGTGTCGAAGGCGCGGTACACGGTCGACATCCCGCCGCGACCGATCTCGCCGTCAAGCCGGTAGCGCCCGCCGATCACCGTCCCGAGAAGAGGCATGGCTTGTAATTGTGCGCACCGGCAAGGCGGCGCGCGCCCGCAATGCCATACGTCCCGGTCTGCGCGGGCGTGTTCTTGTGGATTAGTTCGCGTTCGCGGTGGCGTCAGCGCGCACACGTGCGAGCACGAGCGCGGCGAGCGCACAGCGGTAGAGCGAGCTGGGCAGCAGCGATTGGCCTTCGCGCAGCTGGCGTTCGAGCATGCGCGCGCTCGCGAGCGTGGACAGGAACGCGCTGCCGGCGCCGAGCGCGAGCGTGAGGCGACCCTCACGGGAGAGGCCGGTCTGGCGCAGGCGTACGGCCTTGAGCGCGCTCGCGCCGAAGATCACGGGCAGCCCCGCGTGCCAGGAGAGCGCCTGCGCCCCGGCGCGACTGAACCCGCGCGCTCGCGCGACCGTCAGCGTGGCCCCGTTGCGCGAGACGCCGGGCATCAGCGCGGCCGCCTGGGCGAGCCCGAGCGCGAGTCCGTCGCGCGCGCGCGCGTCCTCGAACGGGCGCCCCTCGTCGTGCCGGCTGCGGCCCTGCCCCGCACCGGCCTGCGTTCCCTCGGCCGTGATCGCATCCGTGGCCCGGGAGTCGGCGGCAGCCATTGCCACCGCTCCCACGGCGAGGCCCGCGGCGATCGAGCGCGGTCCGCCGAGGCGCCGTTCGATCGTTCCGCCGAGGGCGTAGCCGGCGAGCGCTGCCGGCGCGAGCGAGAGCGCGACGACGCCCATCCTCCGCCGGTCGAGGTGGGCTGCCTCGCGTAGCAGCTCGCGGCGCATGGACAGCGCGAGCGCGAGGCCGGCGCCGGTGTGCAGGACGACCTCGAAGGACTTGCGCCGCCCTCCATCCAGTCGCGCGTATGGCCAGCGGGCGAACCACGCAAGCAGGGTGGTGTGCGCGGAGGAGGAGACGGGCAGCAGCTCGGTGGGGCCCTGCAGCAGGCCGAGCGCGATCGCGTGGGCAGGCGCCAGCGCGCCGTCAGGCGAGCGCACCACCGGGCGGATTGCCGTCAACCGGTCGCGTCGGTCGCCGGATCGCTGCGCGCACGGCGCCGGCGCACGATCACGTAGGCGATGCCCGCGACGGCGAGCGCGACGATCACGTAGTCAAAGTACTCGAAGCCCTTGCGCACGCTCGTCCAGTTGCCGCCGAGCGCGTGGCCGGCGAGCGCCAAGCCGAGCACCCACGGGATCGTGCCGATCAGGGAGAACACGGTGAAGCGCCCGAGCGGCATCTTGGACACGCCGGCGGGCAGCGACACGAACGCGCGCACCACTGGGATCACCCGCCCGAACAGGACGGCGGCCTCGCCATGGCGCTGGAACCACTGGTCCGCGCGTTCGATCTGATTCGGCCCCATGTGAAAGCGGGCGCCATGGCGTTCGAGCAGCTCCAGGCGACCGCCGCGCCCGACCGCGTAGGCGACCCACGAGCCGAGCATCGTGCCGAGCAGCCCCGCGAGCACGATCCCAACCATCGTCAGATGGTGGTGGGCGCCACTCTGGCCGGGGTCGGCGACGGCGAAGCCGGCGAACAGCATCACCACCTCCGAGGGGATCGGGATGCACGCGCTGGAGATCGCCATCAGCACGAAGATCCCCGGCAGCCCGGCGTCGCGGACGAAGTGCGAAGTTTCGTTGACGAGCGTTTCCGAGATGGAGGCGAGGACGAGCATCGGCCGGGCAACGATACCGGGCGATCCACTGCGCCCGGCGAATCGGATCCGACCGTGCCCGCCCGCCCGGCCGTTACCGTCCCCGGCGATGCGCGTTTGGATCGACCTGACGAACAGCCCGCACGTGCTCGTCATGCGCCCGGTGATCGAGCGAATGCGCGCGGATGGCCACGAGGTGCGGGTGACCGCACGCGACTTCGCGCAGACGCTGGAGCTGTGCGAGCGGCTGGGCATCGCGCACACGGCGATCGGCCGCCACCGCGGCGAGCGGGTCGCCGCCAAGGCGCTCGGGTTGGTCTCGCGCTCGGGCGCGCTCGTGCGATGGGCGCGCGAGCAGGCGCGCGCGTCCGACAGCCGGCCCTTCGACATCGCGCTCGGCCACGGCTCCAACGACGTGACGATCGCGGCGGCGTTGCTGCGGATACCGAGCGCGACGATGTTCGATTACGAGTGGGCGACCGTCCAGCACAACGTCAACTGCCGTCTGGCCCGCGCGGTGGTGGTGCCGGAGGCGATCCCGCGCGAGCGTCTGGATCGCTACGGCGCACGCGGCAAGGTGCGCGCGTACGAGGGTCTGAAGGAGGAGTACTACCTCGCGGACTTCGAGCCTGACGCGGCGGTGCTCGATGAGCTGGGCCTGCGCCGCGAGCGTCCGATCGTGGTGGTGCGCACGCCGCCGGAGGTGTCTCTGTACCACCGCTTCGAGAACGACCTGTTCGCGGGCGTGCTCGAGCGCCTGCGCGCGGCGGCCGCCGCGCAGGGCGTGCAGCCGGTGGTGCTCCCGCGCGTGTCCTCGCAACGCGCGCAGCTGCTTGGCGTGCCGGGATTCGTCGTGCCCGAGCGGGCGATCGACGCGCAGTCGCTGATCGCGTACGCCGACCTGGTGATCTCCGCGGGCGGCACGATGAACCGCGAGGCGGTCGCGCTGGGCACGCCCGTATACACCACCTTCCAGGGGCGCCTCGGCGCGGTTGACGAGCTGCTGATCGAGGAAGGTCGCCTGCGCATGCTCACGAGTGCGTACGAGCTCGACCTGCACGTGCGCACCCCCTGCGGCGGCGCAGGCGATCGTGCGGCCCGCGTCGAGCGCGTGCGCCGCGACCCGAGCGTGCTCGTCGAGCTGCTGCTATCGCCCTGACCTCGACCTGAGTCTGGGGCACTGACCGCCACGTGGCGGCATACAATCTTCACAATGCGCCGACGGATCCGCTCGGCGGCCCTTCCCGTCCATCGCCACTCGCTGGCGCAACTCGCAGTGGACGGGACGCTGGTCGCGTTCGCGTACTACCTCGCCTTCCAGCTGCGCTTCACGACGAGGCTGCCCGTCCATTACGCCGATCTGCGCTCGGACACGATCTGGTGGGTGCTGGGGGGGAGCCTGCCGGTGCTGGTGTTGTCGCGCGTTTACCAGCGGCGCTGGCGCTACGCGGGCCAGCGCGACTACGAGGCGGTGGTGCTCGCGGTCGCGCTGATCGTGCTGCTGACGGTGGCGGCCGTGGAGATCGTGCGCCCCGTGCACCACTACATCCAGGCCGGTCGCGTGCCCGGGCGCACGACGGCCGTGGCGGTCGTGCTGCCGAACACCGTGATCGTGCTGTTTGCGCTGCTGTCGCTGGTGTTCCTGGTGGGCATCCGCGCACTGGCCCGCACCTTCTACGAGCGCCGCCCGCTCGCGGTCTTCCGCAGCCCCCGCCGCGGCGAGCGCACGGTGCTGATCGCGGGCGCGGGCGAGGGCGGGCGGCAGGTGGCGCGCGAGATCATGCGCAATCGTGAGCTGGGTCTCGCGCCGGTGGGTTTCCTCGATGACGCCCCCACCAAGCGGGGCATGCGCATCGAAGGGCTGCGCGTGCGCGGTGACACCGAATCGGATCTGCCGCGCATCCTCGATGAGGCGGATCCGGACGAAGTGATCATCGCGATCCCCTCCGCGCCCGGCTCGACGCGGGCGCGGATCGTGCGCGAGTGCCGTGCGCGCGCGATTCCCGTGCGCACGCTGCCGACGGTGTTCGAGCTGCTGCAGACGGGCGGGGCGCTGGCGCGCCAGATGCGCGAGGTGCGCGTCGAGGACGTGCTGGGGCGCGAGCCCGTGCACATGGAGCTCGACCAGGTTGGCGCCTATCTCGCACGCGAGACCGTGCTCGTGACCGGTGCCGGTGGCTCGATCGGCTCGGAGCTGTGCCGCCAGATCGCGCGCGTGGAGCCGCATCGAATCGTGTTGCTCGACCACGCCGAGGACAACTTGTTCTCGATCCAACGCGAGCTCGAGGACGAGCGTCACGTGCCGCCGTCGATGCTCGCGGCGGTGCTGGCCGACTGCAAGGAGGGCGAGCGCATGCGCGAGGTCTTCGCCGAGCACCGTCCGACGGTCGTCTTCCACGCGGCCGCGTACAAGCACGTCGGCCTGATGGAGGCCAATCCGGTGGAGGCGGTGCGCAACAACGCGATCGGCACGCGGGTGGTCGCGCACGTGGCGGGCGTGGCGGGCGTGGCGCGCTTCGTGCTCGTGTCGACCGACAAGGCGGTCGCGCCGGCGACGGTGATGGGCGCTTCCAAGGCGCTCGCCGAGTTCGCGCTCGAGGGCGCCACCGTCCGCTTCCCGGACACCTGCTACGCGGCGGTGCGCTTCGGCAACGTGCTCGGCTCCTCGGGCAGCGTGGTGCCGATCTTTCGCCGCCAGATCGAGCGCGGCGGGCCGCTGACGGTGACCGACGAGCGTATGACCCGCTACTTCATGACGATCCCCGAGGCCGTCCAGCTGATCATCCGCTCGGGCTCCCTCGCGCGTGCGCGCAAGCTCGTGCGCAGCGGCGCGGAGGTGTTCGTGCTCGATATGGGCGAGCCGGTGCGGATCATGGAGCTCGCGCGCGCGATGATCGACCTGTCGGGCCTGGACCCGGACCGCGACATCGACATCGAGGTCGTCGGCCGCCGGCCGGGCGAGAAGCTGCACGAGGAGCTGTTCAACGACTACGAGCGCCGGCGGGCGACGGCGGCGGAGAAGATCCTGCTGGCCGAGCGCGAGCCGCTGGCCGCGGACGCGGTCGAGTCGATGTTCGACGAGATCGGCCTGCTGGTGCTGGAGGGCGACGCGGCGGGGCTGGCGGCGAAGGTGTCCGAGCTCGCCGTCGCCCACAGGGAGGTCTCTGCCTACGTGCCCGGTGAGGTCGAGCGCAGTGGTGGCGGTCCAGATGTGGGCCGCGAGCAGGCGCCTGCCCACGAGGCGCCTGCTCCCCTCGTACACTCCCCACATTCATGATGTTCCTGCCGGTCGCGCTGTCGCTGTCGAGCACGTTCACGAAGATCGGGGCGGTGGCGGCGTTTGCCGCGCTGGTCGGCATCGCGATCCTCTCGCTGCTCGTCTTCTCGCAGGCGCGCGAGCTCAAGCGCCTGCGCGAGTGGGCCGGGCGTGCCCCCGAGCGCGCGGCCGAGCTCGAGCAGCGCGTGACCGCGTCGGCGGCCATGCGCGTGCAGGGCTCCGCGGTGCGCCCGGTCCCGCGTGCCGCTCCGGTCGCCGCCGCTGCCGCCGGTCCGGCAACGGCGGTGGTCGCGACACCCGCGCAAGCTGGCGCGGCGGGCGCTCCCCAGCCGGGCGTGACGGCGGCGACGTGGGCGCCCGGCCAGCAGGCTGCGCCCGTCGCACCGGCCGGCGAGTCGCCGCCGAACGCCCAGTCACCGGCGATCCCCGCATCCGTGCCCGCGCTCGCCGCGGCGGTCCAGCCGGCGGCGGTCGCTGCAGCGACGCCCGCTGGGGCAGCTCCCGCTTCCGCGGCGCGGACGGCGAACGGGCTGGCGCCGGGCGTGCCGGCTGCGCCGGCGCAACCAGCACAGAGTCAGCCGACGGCCGCAGCCCCCGCTAGCGCGGAGCCTCTGCGCCCCGCACCGGCCACGGCCGCGGCAGCCGCAGGCGTGACGGCAGCCGTCCCGCGCGCCCCGAGCCCGCCTCAGCCGCCGGTGGCGGCGGCCGCCGGGACAGCACCGGTGGCGACGGCGCCAGTCGCCGCGGACCTGCCCGTGGCAGCGGCGCAGTCTGCGCTGCAGGCCGGGCCCCCACCGTCTGCGCCACAGGCGCAACCGCAAGCGCCGGCTGGTGGTGCTGCGCCCGCAGACGTGCCGCCGGCGCCAGTCGCCGCGCGACGCCCACCCGCACCACCACCGCCGGCGCCAGCAGCTCGTCGGAGCGCCGCGCGCGCTCAGAGCGCCGCCGAGCGCCCGCAGTCAGTCGCGCCGCGCTCGACCTACACCACCAAACGCGCGCCGCGCCGGAAAGCGCTGGCGCTCACCGCCGGCGCGGTCGTCGTGGCTGCGGGCGCCGCGGTGGCGGTCACCTCGCTCGGGGGGTCCTCGGGTACGAAGGCACCGACGGTCGCGGCGCGCACGACAGCGCACCGGGGCACGACGTCGGCAAGCCGGTCAAGCCACCACAGCGCGCCCAAGCCGGTGCCGAAAGCGGCGGCGGTCAGTCCGGCGGAAACGAACGTGGCCGTGCTCAACGGGACCGAAACGGAAGGCCTCGCGCACCGCACCGCGAGCGAACTGCAGCAGAACGGCTACTCGCAGGCGACGGCGCTCAACGGACGCCCGCCGGGATCGGGCCAGGTCAGCGTGGTCGAGTATGCGAGCGGCCACCAGGCCGAAGCCGAAAGCGTCGCGCGCTCCGCGAGCGTCACGCACGTCCAGCCGATCGAAGCGGCGGTGACGGCGCTTGCCGGTTCGGCGGCGGTCGTGCTGATCGTCGGCACCGACAAAACCACTGCGGGCTAATCGCCGGCTTTCTGGACATCCCCGCGCGGTCGAGCAAGCCGCGCGAGCGAGGCATCACCCACGTGATCGACCGGGGACTGTCGGTGGCCGAGGTCGAGGGCCTGCTCGAGGTGGCGGGCGCGAGCGTCGACGTCGTCAAGCTCGGCTGGGGAACGGCGCTCGTGAGCGCGAACCTGAAGCCGAAGCTCGCCTGCTACGCCGCCCAGGAGATCCCGGTGGTGCTCGGCGGCACGCTCACCGAGCTGGCGATCCGCCAGGGCAGGGTCGACGGGCTGACGGCGTGGCTGCGCGAGCTTGGCCTGCGACACGTGGAGATCTCCGACGGCACGATCACGATCGAGCCGCAGGTCAAGCGCGAGCTGATCAAACGGCTCTCGCGCGAGTTCACGGTGTTCGCGGAGGTCGGCAGCAAGGACGCGGACTTCATCATGGCGCCGTACGTGTGGGTGGAGCAGATCGAACGCGACCTCGACGCGGGCGCGTGGAAGGTGATCGCCGAGGCACGCGAGTCGGGGACGGCGGGCATCTACCGCGCCAACGGCGAAGTGCGCACGGGCCTGATCGACGAGATCGTGCACTCGATCGACCGGGACCGACTGATTTTCGACGCGCCGCAGCAGAAGCAGCAGGTGTGGCTGCTCGAGCGGTTCGGCACGGAGTGCAACCTGGGTAACATCGCGCCGGCCGACGTGCTCTCGCTGGAGACGCTGCGGCTGGGCCTGCGCTCGGACACGGTCGATCGCTTCGCGCTGGGCGGCGGGGATTGACCGAGGCCGGGGCCGCGTCACCCGGCAAGCCGGCGCGCGCCGGGGCCGCGTCACCCGGCAGCGACCCGCTCGTGCGGGCGGTGTTCGTACTGCTGGTCATCGCTTGCCTGGCCGCATTCCTGATCACGCAGCGTCTCAAGCATACCCCGACGGCGGTGCAGGAATTCAAGCTCCAGACTGCCTTCTCGCCGTATCCGCTCGGGCATGGCCAGACCGAGGCGATCTCGTTCAAGCTGGCCAACGCGGACAGGGTGACGGTCACGATCATCGACACCAAGGGCAACACGGTGGCGACGCTCGTGCGCGCATACCCGGTTGCGCGCTACAAACAGCTCTCGTTGCGCTGGAACGGGCGGCGCGGCAGCGCCAGGCGCATCGAGCACACGCTCAGCCCGCACGGACGCACCCTGCTCGTGCCCGAGAATCCGGGCAGGATCGCCGCGCCGGGCGAATACCGCGTGCGCGTGAGCCTGCGCCACCGCAGCCTGCCGGTGCTCTCCTCGCGCAGCTTCGCGCTCGTGAAGCCGAGCACCGTGGCCACCCACGCGGCGAGCGCGAGCAGCCTGCCGGGCGCGGGCACGCTCGCGGCGGCGCTGCTGGCCGCGCTGGCAGCGGTCCTCGCGCTGGCCGCGCTGATGCGCCGGCGCGCGGACGCGTTCCCGCTGCTGGCGGTGCTCGCGCTTCCGTTCCGGTTGCCGATCTCGGCGGACGGCAGGACGGTGAATCTACTGATCCCGCTGTACCTGGTCGTCGCGGCGGGCACGCTCGTGCACCTGCTGCCGCGGCTGCTCGTGCGGATAGGCCTCGCGACGGGTGGCACGCCGCGAGACGGTGACGCGGACGATGCGGTCGACGTCGGCGCCGGCCTGTCTCCGACGCGACCGCGCTCGTGGGCCTCGGCGCGGGGCGTCGGCTGGCTGCTGTTCGCTGCCGTGGCGCTGTACGCGCTGCAGGCGATCTACTCGGGCGATCGCGCCAAGGCGGCGGAGAACCTGGCGTTCTTCTACGTGCCGTTCGCGCTGTTGTTCGTGATCCTGCGCGAGGTGCGCTGGACGCGCGAGCTGCTGCTGCGCTGCCTCGGCGTGACGGTCGCGCTCGCGGTCCTGTTCGCGGGCGTCGGCTTCGTCGAGTACGCGCGCAAGTCGCTGTTCCTGAACCCGAAGGTGGTCGCCGCCAACCAGTACGACAACTACTTCCGCGTCAACTCCGTGTTCTTCGACCCAAGCATCTACGGGCGCTTTCTCGCCCTGGTGATGATCGCGGTGGTGGCGGTCGTGCTGAGCGCCGGCAGGTCTCGCCGCGAGGTGCTCGCGGGCGGGGCGGTGCTCGCGTGGCTGCTGGCCGGCCTGGTGACGAGCTTCTCGCAGTCGAGCATCGCGGCGCTGCTGCTGGGGGTGGCGGTGCTCGGCGCGTGGTGCTGGGGCGTGCGTCCCGCGTTGTGCGTGGCGGGAGCGCTGCTCGCGCTCGCGCTCGCGCTCGTGGCGCTCGCTCCCACCAGCCTGCACTTCGGCCTGAAGGGCTCCAAGGGCTCGGCGAGCAACGCCACCAGTGGGCGCACGACGCTGGTCACGGGCGGCCTGGAACTGTTCGCCAAACGCCCGCTGGAGGGCTACGGCTCGGGGTCGTTTGAAACCGAGTACAAGCGCCGCAGCAGCAGCGACGCCGAGAACGCGACCTCCGCGTCACACACGATCCCGGTGACGATCGCCGCCGAGCAGGGGGTCGCGGGGCTGGCGGTGTACGCGGCGCTGCTCGTGTGTGCGTTCCTCGTCCTCTTCCGCGGCGCCGGACGCTCGTCGACCCGGATCGCGCTCGCGGCGTGCTTCGCGGCGCTGGTGGCGCACACGTGGACGTACGCCGACTTCCTCGAGGATCCGTTCACGTGGGCGCTGCTCGCGGTCGGCGTCGCGCTCGCGTTAGCGCAGGAGGGCTGCCACGGACGCGGCGTGCAGGCAGGTAGCGTCTGAGCGGTGCTCGGCTATCTGAAGCGCCTGGTGACGACCGGTGCGGCGTACCAGTTCGGGGACATCCTCGCGAAGGGCCTGGCGCTGCTGACGCTGCCGCTGTACACGCGCCACCTCGACCCGGCGGCGTACGGCGCCGCGGAATCGCTGCTGACGGCGGTGATCCTCGCGAGCATCCTGCTGCGCGTGGGGGTGGGCGAGGCGTTCATTCGCTTCTACTTCGACGACCAGGACGACGCCCGGCGCGCGCGGATCGCGCGCACGGTGACGGCGACGGTCGCGTGGACGACGACGCTCGCGTCGCTGCTGGCGCTCGCGTTCGCCGGCGGGCTGTCGCACTTGCTGTTGGGCTTTCGCGACCCGCTGCTGTTCGACTGCGCGGTGCTCGGGCTGTGGGCGTTCACGAACCTGGAGATGGCCTACGCGCAGCTGCGCGTGGATGAGCGCGCCCGCGCGTACGTGTATGCCTCGGGCGCCAACGTCGCGATGACGGTCGTGTTCACGGTGGCGCTGGTGGTGTTCGCCGATCAGGGCGCGCGCGGCCTGCTGCTCGGCAACTTCGGCGCCTCCGCGGTCGTGGTGCTGGGGCTGTGGTGGGTGTTGCGCGCGCGCGTGTCGCTGCGCGTGAGGGTCAGCGACCTGCGCGCGATGCTGCGCTTCGGACTGCCGACGGTGCCGGCGGACGCGAGCGTGTACGCGCTGCAGGTGCTCGACAAGCTGTATCTCTTCCGAGTCTTCTCGCGCGCCGGCGCCGGCGAGTACGCGATCGCGGTCAAGCTCGCGACGGTCGTGTTCGTGGCCGTGCGCGGCTTCCAGTACGCGTGGCCGCCGCTGGCGTACTCGATCGAGAGCGACGAGGAGGCCGGTCGGCTGTACTCGATCGTGACGACCTACTACGCGCTGGCGACCGGCGTGGTCGTGTGCGCGGTCGAGCTGCTCGGGCGCTGGATCGTGCGGCTGGAGGCCCCGCACAGGTACTTCGACGCCTACCGTGCGCTGCCGTGGCTGGCGCTCGGTTGGGCGCTGTACGGGCTGTACCTCGTGTTCATCGCGATCGCCGGCCGCGCGCGCGTCACCTCGCGCAACTTCCCCGCCGCCGCCGCCGGCCTGGCGGTCAACGCGGCGCTGCTGGTCGCGCTCGTCCCGCGCGCCGGCGCCGGCCTGGGCATCGCCGGCGCGGGGATCGCGCTGTGCGGCGCCTACGCGGTGATGCTCGCGGTCATGTACCTGCTCACCCGCTCCCTCTTCCGGGTCGGCTTCGAGTGGCTGCGCCTGGCGCAGCTGACGGCGATCTTCGCCGGTGTGGCCGTCTCGGGCGAGCTGCTGGCGCCCAGTCACGGGCTCGCGGGGCTCACGCTGCGCATCGCGTGGCTGGCGCTCGTGCCAGCGGCGCTGCTGCTGACGCGCTTCTTTCACCCGCATGAGCTCGCGCAGGCGCGTGCGCTCGTCGCCGACGCGCGCCGGCGCGTGGTGGCGTTTCGCGCGGGCCACGGCGAGCTCGAGGCATACGCCGAGGACCCGCTTCGAGACATCTGACAGGCAGAAACTAGCCCTGCCACGTGGCAGGGTGTCTATATGGGCGATTCTTGGCTCAAGAATGCCGCTTTTGCGACCGATGTGTGCCCTGTCGTGCCTGAGCTGACCGCCAACTCACCGCACCGGCCAGGCGCCAAGGAGCGTCGCCGGCGCGCCGAGGCGCTGCGTCGCCACCGCGCTGACGCGCGCGTGAAGAGCATCGCGTCGACGGGCGAGGTGGCCTACCTGCGCGAGCAGCTTGGCCTCGCCGCGCGGCTGACCGCGCGGCTGGCCGGCAAGAGCGAGATCGAGGAGTTGGCGCAGCTGGTGGTGGACGAGCTGCACGAGACGTTCGCGTTCTACCTCGCGGCGATCCAGCGACTGGATGACGACGGCATGCTGCGGCTGGTCGCCGGACGTGGTCCGCTGGCGGAGGTGATGACAGAGTTCCTGCTGACCGAGCAGTCGGTGTCCGAGGGCGTCAACGGCCGCGTTGCCCGCTCCGGCCAGACGGCGCTGGTCACCGACACACGCGTGGACCGCGACTACATAGCGCGCGATCCACGCACCGATCCACGCTCGGAGCTGTCGGTGCCGGTGCTCGTCGACGGGGCCGTGTGGGGGGTGCTGAACATCGAGGCGATCGATCGCGCCTCGCTCGCGGAGACCGACGCCGTGCTCGTGGAGGCGATCGCGACGAGCTTCGGCGTGGCCGTGCACCGCACCCGCCTGATCGCCGATCTCGAGAGCGCGTTCACGACCGCCCTGGCGGCGCTGACGAGCACCGTTGAGGCGAAGGACGACTACACCGCCTGCCACGGCGAGGACGTGGCGGTGCTCGCCGAGCAGATCGCGTTGCGCATGTCGCTGTCCAGCGCCCAGGCGCGCGACGTGCGCTACGCGGCGATGCTGCACGACATCGGCAAGGTGGCCGTGCCGAGCGAGATCCTGCTGAAGCCGGGCCCGCTGACGGACGAGGAGTGGGTGACGATGCGCGGCCACGCCGCGATCGGCGGCGAGCTCGTCGGACGCATCGACGCGTTCGCCCATCTCGCCCCGGCGGTTCGCGCTAGCCACGAGCGCTGGGACGGAGGCGGCTACCCCGACGGCGTCGCCGGCGAGGAGATCCCGCTCGCCGCGCGCATCATCGCCGCCTGCGACACCTACGACGCGATCATCACCAACCGGCCGTACCGCCCGGCACGCTCGCCGCAGGAGGCGTGCGCCGAGCTGCGCAGGGTCGCCGGCACGCAGCTCGACGCGCGCGTGGTCGACGCGGTCATTGCCGAGCTCGCCGGCACCGCCTGACCAGCCTCGGCGCCACCCGGCCGCCAGTCAGCCGACTTCCTCGCCGTTCGGCCGTCCCGTGCCGGTGACCGCTGCCGGCCCATCGCCGCGATCGCCGGCGCGGTTGTAGCGCTCTGCCGCCTCGCGCAGCCCCTCGCCACGATCTGGATGAAGCGTCGCGGTGACGTGGCGCCAGTAGCGTCGCGGGTCATGGCCGGGCAGCGCGAGCGCGGCGAGGGCGCGCAGCGCGTAGCTCCACGCGGTCAGCCAGCGCACCGCGCGTGCTGCCGCCTGTGAGTGGTGCTTGCGCATGTACAGGTCGCGTCCGCGCGCCAGTTCGACGATCCGCCGCTCGGGCAGCGCGCCGGTGGACAGCTGCTCGTGGTGGACTGCGCGCGCCTCGGGCACGTACAGGCTGAGCCAGCCGCCGTCGCGCAGGCGGCGGGCGAAGTCGACCTCGTCCGAGTACACGAAGAAGTCGGGGTCGAGGTAGCCCACCTGCTCGGCCGCTTCGCGGCGCACGAGCAGCGCCGAGGACTGGCACCAGTCGACCGCACGCGTGCGCTGCCCGCGGCTCTGCACGACGAGCACCCGGTGCAGCATCAGCGCGCCGGCGAGCGCGCTGGCGACGCCCGGAAAGCGCCACGCGCACGCCTGTGCACGGCCGTCCGGGCGCAGCAGCTGCGCGCCGGCGCAGGCCGCGCGCGGGCGCTCCTGCAGCGCTTGCCACAGCGCGAGCGTCGCCCCGGAGAGTAGCTCGGAGTCCTCGTTGAGCAACAGCGCGAAGCGCCCGCGCGCACGGCGCAGCAGCTCGGAGTCGTTGGTCGCCTTGCCGCGACGCACCGGCAGCGCGATCGTCTCGTCCACCGCCGGGTGCTCGCGCGCCGCCTGCGCGGAGCCGTCGCGCGAGCCGTTGTCGAGCACGAGCACCTCCGTCGCGAACGGTACGCACGCTCGCTCGCGCGCGATCGCGTCCAGTCCCCGCAGCAACAGCTCGCGCTGGGAGGTGTTGACAACGCAGTAGGTCAGCTCGACGGGCACGCGCCGCGTACGCTCGCGCAATGATCAGACGCTGTCAACGACCCCACGGAGGAACATCCATGCGCCGCATCCGTCTGCACCCGCCATCCCCCGCACTGGCGCTATCCACGCTCGCGCTACTCGCGGCGCTGGGCGGTGCCGCGTGGGCCTCGATCCCCGGCCCCGCGGGGATCATCCACGGCTGTTACAGCAAGCGCAGTGGTCAGCTGCGCGTGATCAACACGGCCACCCGCGCCAAGTGCCGACACGGGGAGACGGCGCTGAACTGGAGCGAGACGGGCCCGCCCGGCCCGCGCGGCGGCGGTGGCCCAAAGGGAGCCACGGGCAAGACGGGCGCGACCGGGAAAACAGGCGCGACCGGCCCGAAAGGCCTCACGGGGCTCACAGGCCTGACCGGGCAGGCAGGCCCGCAGGGACCTAGCAGCGCGTACGCGGCCAGCCAGACGGGCGTGCTCGCGCTCGAAGTCACGGGTCGTGGTGTGCTCGACCTGCAGTTGCCGGCCGGCAAATTCGTGGTTGCGGCGAGCGTGCAGGTCACGAACGAAGACGGCGCCCACGCCGAGGAGGCGACGTGCGCGATCAGCGACCTGCCGAAGCGCAGCGCGCAGGCGTCCGGCGTCGCAAGCGTGCCGTTCGTCGAAGGCGTGCAGGCGTCCGAGACCGTGCCACTGGACGGCGCGTGGAGCCTGCCCGAAGCGGAGACGCTCGAACTGTCCTGCGCGAAGGCCTCAGCGGGGTCGGTCGCCGCGAGCCACGCGCAGATCGACGCGATCCAGGTGGCCGCGATCAATGGAAGCTAGGGAACGTGTCGATCTGGCGCGGCCTCAGGCTAGATTTCTGTCATGCGCGCCACCATCGACGCCGCCGGGCGGATCGTGATTCCGAAACTACTTCGCGAACAGCTCGGTTTCGCCGCAGGTGTGTACGACCGGCTGGAAGCTCAAGCCTGGAACTCGGCACGGTTGAGCTTGACGATTGCCTACTCTCCGGGCTCGCCGGTGTCGACCGCCTCAGGCTCATTAGGGAACGTCGGCAGGTGACTCAAAGCGACATGCTTGTCGGTGGAGGCGAGATACAAGAGAAACTGATTGTCGACAACGCGCAAGCGTGCGTATGCTTCGTCGTAGTCAAAAACGATCGGCTGAGTTTTTGCATGGTGCTGGATCTTCGCGACATTCTTGAGTGCCGCTGTTACGTTGTTCGCGGCAAGCCTGCGTCGTCGTGTCGGATGATGAAGGTCAATATGCCGAAAGATATCCTGAGCCTTGAGTCCCGCCTTTCGCTGCCAGTGCTTGGCCGAGATGACGCTGTGCATGATCCACTTGTACATGTGTAGCTCTTGATCTCGGAGGCCCTCCGAGAACTGTGAGATTACGTTTGCGTAGCGCGCAGCTAGCTGCTCGGCCACATATGAGTATGCCGTTTCTGCTTCGGCGAGGTCTTCAAAGTACACTGTCTCAGGCGCCGTGCTAAAGACGTTACGGGCAATGCACATCTGACGACACGCCTCCTGGAGTAAGCCCACATTTTGCTGCGACTCGCGTATTAGCTCCTCGATGACTATCTCTGAGAACTTGACATTCAGCAGTGGCTCGCCAGCGAGGATGACCGCACGAAGTCCGTCCTCCGTCCACGTGTCAGCCGGGATCGAGGTTATCCGACCAGCCAGGTCGCCGTTGTAGACGACGAGCCGGTTGGCCTCTAGCCAAACTCCGACGATGATAAAGCTGATCTTCGAACGCTCGAAAAACGTCTTCAGATCGGACGCCAGCTTACGTTGCACTTCGGGATCGAGATAGTGGAAATCCTCCAAGACGATCCACCGATCGAAACCCGCCTCCTGTAGCACGCGGATTACATCGGTTGCACTGCCGGGATCAAACTCAACGAAGCGAGAGGCTGTTGTATGCGACTTGCTGCGCGAGTTGCCAACCGCCCCATTGCCCGAAGCCTTTGCGAAGATCGGGACTCCGCCCTCAGCCTTCACCTCGGCCTTGAACTCGCGAGTCCCGGTACGATCCTGAGTGTGCGTCTCTGCAACACTGATGCCGATCTCCTTCAGGATGGCGCGATACACTGCTACCTTGTCCCAGTCGATCGCGCACTGGATCGCCACGTAATCATCATCGCTGAGCACTGTCCGGAGAAGTGAGCTCTTGCCCTGCTTCGAGCTTCCGTACACGACGATGTGTTGGTCCCGTGTAATCTCGTTCACGAACCGCTCGTCGACGTCGGCTCTCGGGATGTACGTTCGTGGGACGCCTTCGCGCGCGATTCCGTAGACGTCATCCAGCTTGGACTCGTATGCTCCGGTCATCCTAGGTGCAGCCTACCTCACAACACCGACGAGAGTGACTCAAGCGAGTTCCGTTAGTTAGTCGCAGTCCAGATCGCGCGCATCACGCGGCCTGCCTAACGTGATTGGCGGCGGCCGCCTGACATGTCTGTCGAGTTGCTGTGCTGTGTGCTGCACGACCGCGACGTCAAGCTGAGCACCATCGACCGCGGGCATGTGGTCAAGCGCGTAGACAGGGATTTCAAGTGGGCGATGAAGGCCCGCAGGCTGCCGTCCAACCCGATGACTCTTATCGGGCGCCCGCGCGTCAGGCGTTTGCGGTAGACGTTGCGGGCATTCGGCACGTGCCGCGGCGGTCCCCGGCGTGGACTTCCTCGTCCGGCTGCAACCGGGACGTGCGCCGTGAGCTATGCGTAGAACGCAAGCAGTGGTGACCGCTGCGTTTCGCAGGCTGTTAGGGTCGTCCGGTGCCTGCTCGAGTCGACTATGAGCGACACGGTCGCACGTATGCGCGCCACAGGCGTGCGGACCCACGAATAGCCGCGCGGATCCACCGCGCGCTCGGAGACGCGCGCACGGTGCTCAACGTCGGCGCGGGAGCCGGGTCCTACGAGCCGGGCGACCGCTGGGTGCTCGCGGTAGAGCCCAGCGCGACGATGCGCGCTCAGCGGCCGGCCGGCGCCGCGCCCGCGCTCGCCGCGCTCGCCGAGGCGCTGCCGTTCGACGACGGCGCGTTCGACGCGGCGATGGCGTGCGTGACGATCCATCACTGGGAATCGCCCGCAGTCGGCCTCGCGGAGCTTCGCCGCGTCGCACGCGGCCCGGTGGTCGTGTTCACGTTCGAGCTCGACGGCCTGCCCGCCTGGCAGCTGGACTATCTGCGCGAGGCGGTCGCGCGGGAGCGGCCCAGGTTCCCCGCCCTCGACCACATCGCCGGCACGCTCGGCGGGCGCACGCGCGTCGAGCGGATACCCACGCCCGGCGACTGCGTCGACGGCTTCTTCGAGGCGTTCTGGCGCCGCCCTGAGGCGCTGCTCGACCCGGCCGTGCGCAGCGCGCAATCCGTGTGGGCGCTGCTCGAGCCCGGCGGCGAGCAGCGCATCGTGCAGCACCTCAGCGCCGCCCTGCACTCCGGGGCCTGGGACGCCGAGCACGGCCATCTGCGCGAGCTGGACTCCCTCGACGGCGCCCTGCGTCTCGTCATCTCAGAGGCGCGCTGAGCGAGCGTTCCAGGCGTTGCGCGTCCACATCGTCGATCCCTCCGCCTACACGCCGCCCTACGATCACGCCCTCTGCCGCGCGCTCGCCGGCGCCGGCGCGGAGGTCGAGCTCTACACCAGCCGTTTCGCCCACGGGCCGGTCGCGCCCGCCGAGGGCTATCGGCGCCGCGAGTTCTTCTACCGCCTGGCCGCGCACGTGCCCGTTGCCCGCGCCCGCCGCGCCGTCAAGCTCGCCGAGCACGTGCCCGACATGCTTCGCTACCGCCGCGCCGCCCGCGCCGCGGACGTCGTGCACTTCCAGTGGCTGGCCGTTCAATACCTCGACGGGCGCCTGCTGCCCGCCCGGCGCGGCGCCCACGCCGGGCGCTCGGCCACCACGGCCGGGCGCCCGCTCGTGCTGACCGCGCACGACATCCTGCCGCGCGAGGCGCGGCCGGGACAGCGCGCGGCGCAGCGGCGCCTGTACGACCGCTTCGACGCCATCGTCGTGCACTCTCAACACGGCCGCCTGCGCCTGACGCAAGAGCTGGGCGTGGAGGAGCAGCGCGTGCACGTGATCCCCCACGGCGTCTTCCAGCACCTCGCCGCAGCTCCTTCGGGGGCATCACCCATGACGGGCGGCGGGCAGGCGGGCGATCGCGCCGATGGCGAGACCACTTCGCACGCACCGCCGCCCTTTCAGACGGACAAGCCCGTCGTGCTGTGCTTCGGCCTGATGCGCCCCTACAAGGGCATCGACCTGCTGCTCCAGGCGTGGGATGGCATCGACGGCGCCGAGCTGTGGATCGCGGGCGCGCCGCGAATGGACATCTCCGCGCTCACCGCCGGCGCTCCCCCCAACGTGCGCTTCGTGGCGCGCTTCATCGGCGACGACGAGCTGCCCGTCTACTTCCGCCGCGCCGACCTGGTCGTGCTGCCCTACCGCGAGATCGACCAGTCGGGTGTCCTGTTCACCGCGCTCGCGTTCGGCAAGCCGCTGCTGCTCAGCGACGTCGGCGGCTTCCCCGAGATCGCCGCCAGCGGCGCCGCGCGCACGTTCCCCGCCGGTGACGCAAGCGCGTTGCACGACGCGTTGCGCGAGCTGATCGGCGACTCGGACGCGCGCGCCACGCTGGCCCAGCGCGCACAGAACCTCGCGGCCGGCGAGTACTCCTGGGAGTCGATCGCGCGGCGCACGATCGCGCTGTACGAGCAGCTGCTCGCCCGCTGACTTCCCCGATGGGCCGCCGGTCAGTCGGTCCAGAACTCTTTGAGGATCTCGCCGTCTTTCTCGTGGTGCGGGCCGAACACCAGCATCGACAGCCCCTCCGGCCCCGCCTCGAACGCCCGCACGACCTGCGGCGCCACCCGGATCGCATCGAGCGGCGCGATCTCCGCGATGTCGTCGTCCAGGCGCACGCGCCCGCTGCCCGACAGCACCACGTAGATCTCCTCCGCCTGGTTGTGGCGGTGGCCGAAAGGCTGCCGCTTGCCCGGCCTCAGCACGTGGAATGCCAGGCCGGTCGACTCCGCGCCGAGCGCTTCGCGCGCGAAGCGCGCCTCGCCCATCTCCGCCAGGCCAGCTTTCGGCGCGCTGTCCGGCGTCTCGCGCAGGTTCTCGATCGTGTAGCTCACGCACGACAGGCTACCGCCTCGCAGCGGCTCGATCGTCGCAGGCGCTCGCCGTCGCGTCCGACACAATCAGCTCGTGCTCGCCCTGCAAGTCCTCTTCTGGCTGTGTGCCGGCCTGATCGGGTGGACGCAGGCCGGTTACGCCGCCGCGCTCGCCGCCGCCGTGTGGCTGCGCGCGCGGCTCCCGCACGCCAGCCCGGCCTCGCGGCACGAACGCACCCCTCAAAACCCTCCCTCCACGCCCGCGTCGCTGCCCGAGCTGTCGCTGATCGTCGCCGCGCACGACGAGCAGACGGTGATCGCCCAGAAGGTCGCCAACGCGCTCGCGCTCGACTATCCGCGCGAGCGCCTGCAGGTGATCGTCGCCTGCGACGGCTGCACCGACGCCACCGCCGCGCGCGCCCGCGAGGCCGGCGCCGACCTCGTGCTGGAGCTGGCGCGCGGCGGCAAGATCCGCGCGCAGGACGCCTCCGTGGAGAGGGCGCGCGGGCAGATCGTCGCGTTCTCCGACGCCAACGCGCTGTGGCAGCCCGACGCTGCGCGCACGCTCGTCGCCGCGTTCGACGATCCGCGTGTCGGCTACGCCTGCGGGCAGGTCCGCTACGTGCGTGCCGTCGGCTCGGACGATGACAACGCCGTCGCTGGCGCCAACCAGGAGGGCGTCTACTGGCGCTACGAGCTGAGCGTGCGCGCGCTCGAGTCGCAGCTTTCCTCCATCACCGCCGGCAACGGCGCCATCTACGCCACCCGCCGCGACGCCTACATCGTCGTCGACCCCGTCATGGGCCACGACCTGTCGCTGCCGTTCAACATCGTCAAGCGCGGCCTGCGCGCGATCTACGTGCCCCGCGCCGTCTCCAGCGAGAAGATGGTGCCCTCGCTCGCCGGCGAGTTCGCCCGCAAGCGTCGCATGATGAGCCACACCTGGCCGATCGTCCTGCGCGGCGGCATGCTCTCCCCCCGCGGCTACCCCCCCGGCTACGCGCTCATGATCCTCTCCCACCGGCTGCTGCGCTACGCCACGCCAGCCCTGCATCTGGTCGCGTTCGCCGCCAACGTCGCGCTCGTTGCCGGCGGTGCCAGTGTGCTCTACGTTGTCACGCTGGATCTGCAACTCGCCCTGCTGCTCGCCGCCGCGCTCGCCGGGGTGCTGCCCTGGCGGGCGCTGCTCGTCGCGCGCTACTACGTGCTCACCACCGCCTCGCTCGCCGCCGGGCTGTGGGACTGGCTGGCGCACGGGACCGACGCGACCTGGGAGGCGGCCGAGGGCACGCGCTGAGGAGGGCGCCTACGCCGCCACAGCGCGCTCCACGTACACGCCAGGACCAGATGGCTCGGGGAGCGCTTCGTTGTGCTCGCGCATCACATCGAGATGCCCAGCCAAGGCCGCGCGCATCTCCTGGACGCACGCGTCGATCGTTTCGCCAGTAGCCGCGCAGCCGGGTACGTCTGGAGACCACGCCGAATAGTTCGACGGTGGCCCGCCCTCGATCAGGATCAGATAGCGCTCGATCTCGCTCATCGCATCAGCCCTGCCTGTCTCATAATGCTCGCCTGCGTCTTGGGATGCAAGGCTTCTCTCTCGCTCGCTGCCACAATCTCCGCCGTGCTCCGCCGCGCCGTCGACATCGCCGTGTCCGCCCTCGGGCTCGCGCTGACCGCTCCCGTCTTGGCGCTGGCGGCGCTGGCGATCCGCGTGGAGAGTCCCGGCCCGGTGGTCTACCGCCAGCGGCGCAGCGGCCTGCACGGCCGTGAGTTCGACATGCTGAAACTGCGCACGATGGTGGCGGGGGCGGAGCACAAAGGCGCGGGCCTGGCGATCAACGAGGGCGACGCGCGCATCACGCGCGTGGGGGCGTTTCTGCGCAGGACCTCGCTGGACGAGCTGCCGAACCTGCTGAACGTGCTGCGGGGGGAGATGTCGCTGATCGGCCCGCGCCCGACGCTGCCGGTGCAGGTGGCGCAGTACACCGAGCGCCAGCGCGGGCGCCTGGCGGTCAAGCCGGGCATCACCGGCTGGGCGCAGGTGAACGGCCGCGCGTCGCTGCCGTGGTCGGCGCGGATCGAGCTGGACCTGTACTACATCGAGCACCGTTCGCCGGCGCTGGACGCGCGCATCGTGTGGCGCACGCTGGCGATGGTGCTGGGCGGCTCGGGCGTGTACAAGGGGCAGGCGGGCGGCTGGGAGGGCGAGCTGTGAGCGCACCGGCGGTGCTGCTGACGGGCGTGGGCAAGCGCTACGACATCGTCTCGTGCTTCGCCGCGCTCACGAAGACGGTCGCCGCGGACCCCTCGCCGCTGGCTCCCGCGCAGTACGCCGCGCACGTGCGCACGGCCGTCCCCCTGATCGACGATCCCGACTACGTGCCGGCGTTGGAGCGCCTGTGCGAGCAGCACGGGATCGGCGTTGTGTTGCCCTTGACGGACCTTGATATTGAGATTTTGGCGGGCGCGCTGGAGCACGGGAGGCTTCCCGCCATGGTCCCGCCTGCCGCGGTCGCCCGCGCTACGTACGACAAGTACGAGGCCCACCTGCTGCTGGCGAGCCTCGCGCTGCCCTCTCCGCCCACCGTGCTGGCGGACGCGGATCTGGACGCGCTGGAATACCCGGTGATGGTCAAGCCGCGACGCGGCTCGGGCGCACGCTCGATCCACCTCGCGCGCGACCCCGCCCAGGCGCGCTTCTTCATCGACTACGTGCACGAGCCGACGATGGTGCAGCGCGCGATGAACGGCCCGGAGCTGTCGATCGACTGCCTGGGCGATCGCGACGGGCGCTGCCTGAACGCGATCCCGCGCACGATGCTCGAGTCGCGCGGCGGCGAGTCGATCAAGGGCCAGGTGATCCACGACGAGGAGCTGATCGACCTCGGCAGGCGCGTGATGGAGGCGCTGCGCGTGAGCGGGCCGGCGACGATCCAGGTGTTCCGCGATCCCGACATCGGCCTGGGGATCACCGACGTGAACACGCGCTTCGGCGGCGCCTTCCCCGCGCCCGCGTACGCGGCGCTCCCCGGGCGCAGCTACCCGGAGCTGATCGTGCGCATGGCCGCCGGCGAGCGCATCGAGCCGCACGTGGGCGAGTTTCGAGCCGGGATGACGTTCACGCGCTACTACTGGCAGCTGGAGCTCGACCAGCAGCTCGCGCCCACCGGGCGCGAGATCCTGCCGGCGGGCTCGCTGCCCGCGCGCTCGCCACAGCCGTAAGGCTAGAATCTGAGCAAGTGGCCTCGTTGCTCGTCGATTCACCGCCCGACTCGCAGGGCGAGCAGTCACCGCCCAACGGCTCCGCCGTTGCTCAAGCTCCGGCTGCGTCGGCGCCCGATTCCGACCAGCCTGCCGGCTCCTCGCGCAGCTGCGCGAGCTGCGGCGCGCAGATGGCGCCCGGCCAGGAATGGTGCCTGCGGTGCGGCGCCGGCGCTCCCGGCAGCCTCGCGCGGTCGGGTTGGCGCTCGGCGGCCACCGTGCTCGCTGCCACCGCCGTGCTCGTGTTGGGCGCCGTCGCGGCCGCCTACGCGGCCTTGAGCCATCGCGCCGGCAAATCGCCCGTCGTGACCACGACCGTCGCTCAGGTCCCGGCGCCGACGGCCAGCGTCCCTGCGACCACGGCGACGGCTCCGGCGGGCGGGGTAGGGGGGGTTCCCATCGCCCCGGGCGGCGTCGCGACCACGCCGACAGTCAAAGGCCTGTTCGGGCTGGGCGCAGTCAAACCGCCGAAGATCCCGCTCACGGCGGCCACCCCAAAAGGCTCGAGCACGACCCCCATCACCGGAGTCTCGCCAACGAAAACCAAGGTCCCCACCACCACGACCACCACGCCGTCCACCCACGCGGGCAAAGGCACCGGCGGAACGGGTGAAGCATCGCAGCCGACGGCGATCCTGCTGGACACGAACGCCGCCCAGACGTACAACCCCTATGCCCTGCCCGCCACCGAGTTCGGCGACCCGAGCCTGGCGATCGACGGCGACCCCTCGACCGCGTGGACCGCGCAGGTCGACCCGGCGAGCGCCCCGAGCATGGCGGAGGGCGTGCTGATCGACCTGAAGTCCAAGCAGAAGGTGTCGGCGCTCGAGCTGGTCACCTCGACGCCGGGAATGACGGTTCAGGTTTACGGCACCGAAAGCGCCACCGCGCCCACCTCGATCACCGATCCCGCGTGGATCCCGCTCAGCCGCTCGCGGGTCGTCAAGAAGAAGCACGCGCACATCGCCCTGCGTGACTCCAAAAAAGCGTTCGCCTACTTGACGCTGTGGATCAGCAGGGCGCCCACGTCCGCGATCGGCACACCGGCGGCGCCCGGGCACGTCGACGTCAACGAAATCGAACTGTTTCCCGCCTAGCGTTTGCCGGACGCGCGTTTACGCGCCGGTGCTCGACTGGCCGGCTTGGCCCACAGCTCGTCCAGGAACGCCGCGATCTCACCCGTCAGGCGCTCGGGCTGAAGGCGCAGCTCGACGAGCGAGTCGGCCTGCAGCAGGCGCGCGTTGCGCATCTCCTTGACGAGCATGTCGGCGTCGGAGAACGGGTGCACGGGGTCGCGCGGGTGACCGAGCACGAGCGTGGGCGTGGTGAACGTGGCGCGCTCGCTGCGCGGCGGGGCGATGCGCCCGAAGAACAGTCCCTGCAGCAGCGCGCCGCTGGGGCCGGGTTCCTGGCGCACGAGGTCGAGCACGACGTTGCCGTAGTGGGGCAGCAGCCGCCTCGGCACCGCGCGGGTGGCGCGCGCGAGCAGCTTCATCGCGGGCTCGCCGAACGTCAGCGACACGAGCAGCGGCGTGAACGTGAGCGCGCTCCACATCAGGCCGTTGTCGAGCACCGGCATCTCGATCACCAGGCCCCGCAGTCGCTCCGGTGCGCGCGAGGTGACCTCGAGCGCGACGTTCGCGCCGAGCGAGGTGCCCATTACGGCCGCCTGCTCGATCCGCAGATGGTCCATCAGCGCGATCACCTGCTCGCCGTACGTGGCCATCGAGTAGCGCCACATGTCGCGGGGGCGCTCCGAGTGACCGTGCCCGAGCAGGTCGAGCGTGATCACGCGGTTGCCACGCGCGGCGAGGTCTTCGGCGAGCGGGCGGTGCATCTCCTGAGAGAGCAGCAGCCCGTGCAGCAGGATCAGCGCGCGAGCGGACGAGGGCGCGCTCCTGGCCGTCCGCCCACGCACCCCGTTCGCGGTCAGCGCCGCGGGGCCGCCCCCGAACTCCGTGTACGCGAGACGCTGCCCCTCGAACTTGAAGAACGGCATACGAGCACACTACTACCACGCGTCTTGGAGCCAGGCGCGCTAGCGTTGGTCTTGGCCAGCCAGCCAGCCGGCCGCCAGTCAGGCCAGTCGATACCAGGGAGAAGAGCCAATGGCAAAGCAGCCCCGCATCCTCGCCGGAAAGACAGCCGCGATAACGGGCGGTGCCCGTGGGATCGGACGCGCGACTGCCGAGGCGTTCCAGCGCCACGGCATGAGGGTGGCGATCGGCGACGTGGACCTGGAGGCCGCGCGCAAGACCGCCGCGGAGCTCGGACCGACCGCCGTCGGCCTGGCACTCGACGTCACCGACAGCGTCTCCTTCGTCGCCTTCCTCGATCACGCCGAAGCGCAGCTCGGGCCGATCGACGTGCTCGTCAACAACGCCGGCATCATGCCCATCGGGCCGTTTCTGGAGGAGGATGACGCGACCGCGCGGCGCATCCTCGACATCAACGTGCACGGCGTCATCAACGGCATGAAGGCCGTCCTGCCGCGAATGCGCGCACGCGGCTGCGGCCATGTCGTCAACATCGCCTCGCAGGCCGGCAAGTACGGCTTCCCCGGCGGCGCCACCTACTGCGCCAGCAAGGCCGCCGTGATCAACCTCAGCCGCGCCGTGCGCAAGGAACTGCGCGGCTCGGGCGTCGAGCTGTCGGTGATCAGCCCGGTTGCGGTCAACACCGAGCTCGGCCTTGGCCTGTCCGAGCCTCGCCAGCGCCAGTTCCGAAAGATCGAGCCCCGGCAGGTGGCCGATGCGATCGTGCAGGCGCTGCAGGTGCCGAAGTTCGACGTGCACGTGCCCAAGCAGCTCGACCTGAGCCAGCGGATCAACGGGCTGCTCCCGATCGGCGCGCAGGACGCGCTCTCGCGTGTAAGCGGCGCCGACGCGGTGCTTTCGCAGGTCGACACGGGCGCCCGCGCGGGCTACGAGCTTCGCGCCGCCCGTTCTGAGCCCGCGCTCGCGGCCGGCCGGGAGGTTGCCGCGCTCGAACCGCCCGCCGAGCCGGCGCCGGAGCCCGGCGAGGGCGAGCCGGCGCTCGATCCTGTACCTGAGCGCCAGCGCATCACCCAGACCGCCGGCGACTGAACCAGCCTGCCGGGGGCCGGCGTCTAGCGGGCTGTGAGCCAGTCGGCGATCAGCGCGCCGATCAGCGGTCCCTGGTCCTCCTGCAGGAAGTGGCTCGCGTCCTCGATCACGCGCGGCGGCTCGCGGCCGATGGCGTGCGCGAAGCGCTCGCCCAGCACCGGCGGCAGGATCGGATCGGAGTCGCCCCACAGCATCAGCGTCGGGCGGCGGTCCTCGCGCAGCGCGTCGAGCACGCGCTGGCCGGCGCTCGCGCCGGGGGCGTCGGGGGTGTGCGGGATGATCAGCGGGAACGCCCGTGCGCCGGCCTTGGACGCGGGGTTCGGGTAGGGCGCGTCGTAGGCCGCGATCACCTCGTCACCAGGGTCGGTCTTGCAGGCGCCGCGCACGAGCATGCCGACGGGCAGGTCCTCGGTGCGCGCGACGAAGTCGCGGAACGCGGTCCACGCGTCGGTCATCTTCTGGTGGCCGGTGACCACGCCGGTGTCGAGGATCACCAGGCGCTCGACGCGCTCACGCTGCTCGACCGCCAGGCGCAGCCCGATCGGACCGCCCCAGTCGTGCACCACCACCGTCGCCTCGCGCAGGTCAAGGTCCTCCAGCAGCGTGCCCGCAAGCGCGACGTGGCGGTCATAGGAGTAGAAGTCGATGTCGGTCGGCTTGTCCGAGCGCCCAAAGCCGGCGAGGTCGGGGGCCAGGCAGCGAAAGCCGGCGTCGCGCACCGGCGGGATCACCTTGCGCCACAGAAACGACCAGGTGGGCTCGCCGTGGAAGAAGACCACCGGCCGACCGGCGCCCTCGTCGAGGTGCGCGAGCCGCAGCCCCGCGACCTCCCGGTAGTGGGGGTCGAATGGAAACTCCGGGAGCCCCTGCAGCGCCTCCTCGGGCGCGCGCACCACATCGGTCATCGCGGTTGGCAGCATAACCGCCCTCGCATCGGCTAGGCTCGCGCTGAAGTGCACAACCTCGCCCTGCAGCTGACGCCGGTCCTCGCGGCGGAGAAGAGCAAAGTCTCGTTCTACGTAGCGGGCGGGCTGCTCGTGGTGTGGGCGCTCGCGCTGTCGATCGGGATCGGCATGCGCCGCCCAGGCTTCCCCGGCAGCGCCTCCGGGCAACGCGCGATCATGGCGATCACCGCGGTGCTCGTGCTCGGTGCCGTGTCCACCGCGGTGCTCACCTCGAGCGTGCCCGCCAAGGGCACGGTTCCCCCCACGACGACCCAGGAACAGGCGCCCGTGCCGGTCGTCTCAGCGCCCACCGCCTCGACCACGACGAGCGCTCCAACGGCGACGACGGGCACGCCCGCGCCCGCCTCCTCGCCCGCGCCGGGCAAAGCCGGCAGCTCGCTGAAGCTGGCCGCTGACCCGAGTGGCCTGCTCGCCTACGACACCAAGCAGCTGAGCGCGAAGGCGGGCACGGTGACGATCACGATGACGAACATGTCGCCGCTGGAACACAACGTGGCGGTCGCCGAAGGCAGCAAGGTGCTCGGCACGACGCCGACGTTCAAAGCCGGCAGCATGACCCTGACGTTGAAGCTGAAGCCGGGCAAATACACCTTCTATTGCACTGTGCCGGGACACCGCCAGGCGGGCATGGAAGGGACGCTGAACGTCTCGTGAAGCTGTACGTCTGCTGGGGCACCTTCTCGACGCCGCGCCCCGGCGGGCACCCGTGCGCGAACGCCTACCACGCGCTCGAGGACGCGGGCCATCAGCCGGAGGTGATCAAGTCCTACGGCCTGGGGTTGCTGCCGGGTGTCTTCAACCGCACGCGTGGACGCAGCGAGGTGCAGGAGCTGACGGGCAATCGTTGGGTCCCCACGCTCGTCCTCGACGACGGTTCGGTGATCGACGACTCGCGCGCGATCGTCGAGTGGGCACGCGCCAACCCCGCGTAGCTCTGACGGTAGCCGGCGATCACCGGTGCAGCGCGCCGCTCGGCGAGTAGGCGGGCGGAGTCCTCGTCGGCGCGCGCCGCGATGCGGCTGAGTGCGAGCACGAGTGTCGCGTTGAACGCCACCGCGCAAAGCGCTGAAGCGACGATGATGGTCACGAAAACCACCCCCCTTTGCCTCTCTACCCGATCTACTCCCACGCAGACCGTGGCACAGCGACCGGACGCTCGTCCAGTCCCACGGAAGTGAAGACCTCGCTAACTCCGTAGCTTTCGTCATCCAGTCGCGATCTCCTGCCCGCAGGCGCAGGTGCGGGACCGGGCGACACTCCCTTCGCCTTCACGTGCCGGGCGTGTGAGCGAGCGATGCGATCGCCTGTGTGGACATGCGCCAGGAGAAAAGCAACGCGGCTACGGAGGTGGCGAGATTGAGGCTGGAGACGCCCGTGCGCATCGGAATGCGCACGCACGCGTCAGCGCCGTCGAGCAGCTCGTGGCTGAGGCCGTGGCGCTCGGTGCCGAAGGCGAGCAGCGCGCGCGCGGGGAGCGCGGCCGGGTCCAGCGGCTCGCCCTGCGGATCGATCGCGAGCAGCGGGCGCCCGCTCGCGTGTAGCTGCGCGAGCGCCTGCAGGCGGGTGACGGGCAGCGCGTAGTGCAGGCCCGCGGCGCCGCGCAGCGCGTCGGGGTGCCATGGGTCGTGGCTGCCGCTGGTGAGCACGCCGGCGGCGTCCGCGGCGGCCGCCACGCGTACGCAGGCGCCCAGGTTGCCGAGGTCGCGGGGATCCTCGAGCACCACGACCGGCGCGGGCCGCGGATCGGCGAGCGCTGTCGCGACCTCCACACGCGTGCGCTCCGCCAGTGCCATCACCCCAGTGGCGGGCGCGAGCGGCGCCAGCTGGGCGAACACCGCCGGGTCGATCTCGCGCGCGAGCGCGCTCATGCGGGCGCTCTGATCGGGCGCGAGCTCGGCGGCGAGCCGCGCGAGCTCGGCGGCGTCTGCGGTGACCACCTCGAGCACGTTGGCGCCGAAGCGCAGCGCGTGCTTGAGCGGGTGAAAGCCTTCGAGCACTGCGAGCTCGGGATCGCGCCGCGCGCGCCCGAAGCGCGGGATGAGCGATCCGTCCTTCACGCGCCGATGATCGCACGCCGGATCGCCACACCGGCAGTGAGGCATCGCCGCCGCGCTGTGCATAGAGTTCAGCGCGAATGCAGCTCGAGGGCATACACCACATCAGCGCGATCACCGGGGACGCACGCGCGAACGTCGAGTTCTACACGGGCGTGCTCGGGCTGAGGATGGTCAAGCGCACGGTCAACCAGGACGAACCGAAGATGTACCACCTGTTCTACGGCGACGAGCACGGCTCGCCGGGAATGGACCTGACGTTCTTCGAGTACCCCGGCGCGGCGCGCGGCATCGCAGGCGCGGGGATGGTTCACCGCATCGTGTGGCGGGTGTCCTCCGCGCAGGCACTCGAGTTCTGGGAGGAGCGGCTGGCGACGCACGGCGTCAGGGCGGACCTCTCCGGCGCCAGCCTGCTGTTCGCCGACCCTGAGGGCCTGGAGCACGAGCTGGTGCACACCTCAGCGCAGGACGAGCCGCTGACGGCTGATGCGCCGGAGATCCCACGCGAGCATGCCCTGCAGGGCTTCGAGGGCGTGCGCGCCTACAGCAGCTCCCCCGTGCGCAGCGAGCGCCTGCTCGGCGAGGCGATGGGCTTCACGCGCGGACAGGGCGAGCACTGGGAGGCGCGTGGTGAGCACAGGGGCGGCTTCTACGCCTACGACCCCGCCCCGCCGGAGATCAATCCCACGCAGGGCGCGGGCACGGTGCACCACGTGGCGTTCGCCGCGGTGATTGGGGACCTCGAGCAGTGGCGCGCGCGTGTGGCTGAGGTCGGCGCGCGCCCCACCCCGGTGATCGATCGCTTCTACTTCAAATCGGTGTACTTCCTGGAGCCGAGTGGCGTGCTGTTCGAGCTCGCCACCATCGGCCCGGGCTTCGCCGTGGATGAGGACGCTGACCATCTCGGCGAGCGCCTCTCGCTCCCGCCGGCGTTCGAGCACCTGCGCGAGCAGCTCGAGCGCACGCTCACACCGCTGCCCTACCCGCCCGCGTGGCGGACGGCCGCTGCGACGTAGTCTCCGGCGTCCTGCCGCGCGGCGCCGCGCGAGGGGCTCGTGTCGGTGGCGCGTACGGCGTCCGGCGGCTAAGCGGCGGCGTCGCCGAGCCGGCGCGAGCGCGGCGAGCGCCGCACCAGCACGGCGCCCCAGTCGTCGTCCTCGATGCACCCAGGCTCGGTCTCTCCGATGAACTCGCGCAGCACCAGCGACAGCGCCTCGGGGTCTTCCAGGTGGGGGAAGTGCGCGACGTCGGCGAGCGTCCTGAAGAAGCTGTGTGGGATCGCCTCGTGCGCCCGGCGGCCGTGCGCGAGCGGGATCGTGTGGTCGCGCTCACCCCACACGATCAGCGTCGGCATCTCGTCGAGCAGGTACAGGCGGTCGGTGGCGCTCACGCGCTGGCCGTGCACGTCGATGACCGAGCGCAGCGTCGTCAGGAAAGCCTGGCGCGCGTCGGCGTTCTCGAGCGGTCGCAGTGCGCGCGCGATCGCCTGCACATGCACACCGCCGCCGAGCGAACGCTCGCGCATCCGCCGCCCGGTCGACGCCAGCGCCGCCAGCAGGCGTGGCTGGATCGTCATCGACAGCAGCGTGGAGATTCCCGGCAGCGCGGCGGTGCGCAGCAGCGGGCTGACCTCGCGACCGAGCCCGCCGCTGGAGATCAGCACGAGGCGCTCGACGCGCTGGGGAAACTGGTAGAAGAACTGCATCGCCACGCCACCGCCGAGCGAGTGACCCACGATGCTCGCGCGCTCGATCCCGATCGCCGTGAGCAGATCGCGGATGCTCGCGGCGTGCGCCCCGAGCGAGTAGTCGCCACGCGGCGCCGCTGAGTCGCCGTGCCCGATCAGGTCGGGAGCGATCACCGTGTGATCGCTCGCCAGGTCGAGCGCCACGGCCTGCCAGTGGCTTGAGGAGTTGAGCATGCCGTGGATCAGCACAACCGGCGGCCCGCTGCCAGCGATCCTGTACACGGCGCGCCGCCCGTGCAGCGCGATCTGCCACTCCTCGAACTGCGGGGCGGGGGCGGGAACCGCGACGGGGCGTCCGCTGTGCCCCGTTCGCTCCCGGTCGGCTCTGCCCTGGCTGGATCTCAGCGCGGCACCTCGGCGGCCACCCTAGCAAGGGCTCGTCTTCACGGCCCGAAGGGCTTGCGCGGCGAGCAGTCGAGCAGCTATCGCCCGGCGCCGTCATCCCACAACCCGATGTTGCGCCGCCCGGCGCGGCGGGCGCGCCGCTGCGCACGCTCGCCCGCGTCGAGCTGTGCGTCGGCGTCGTCGTCGGTGCGCTCGTCGATGTCCGCACGCGCGTCATCCGGCTCGGCCCACTCGTACAGGCAGTAGCTGGCCGAGGCCAAGCGTCGGCTCGCCCGCCGCAGCTCGTCGGCGAGCTCGAGCCAGACGTCCGAGGCGGGCGGCTCGCGCGCGTCGAGCAGCGACGCGGCCTGTGCCAGGCGCTCTTGCAACTCCCTACGAAAGCGCGCTATCTCCTGTGTGGCGGCCACGCGTGCGGCACGCCAGGCGCGGTGCTGTGGGGACTCGGGCAGCTCAGCGACCCTGCCCGTGCGCAGTTCCAGCAGCAGTCGCTCCCGTCCGATCTCGGTGAGCTCCCAGGTGGGCACACCATGGCGGCGCGAGCGCGCGAGCCAGCCGGTTTCGTGCAGGAGCTCGAGCTGCAGGCGGACGCTGCGGGCAGCGGCCGAGCGTCGGGGCACGGCGAGGTGGTCGATGATCGTCCATGTGGGAACGGCGGTGCCGCGCGCGCGGTGGCGCACGGCGCGATCGACGGCCGCGAGCAGGAGCTCGTCGGGGAGCGGACCGGCGGGTGTGGCACGTGTGCGTGAGCTGCGGTATGGGTCTCTGTCTGGCATGGCGCCTCCTCTCGCTCGATGGCGCCGGCGCCCGCGTCGATCGCCGCCGCGTTCCCGCTGATGCGCCGCACGCGGCGCTGAGGGACAATCGACGGGCATCGAGGCCGACGAGCTCGGTGCCGGGCCCGGGGTGTTGGCGCACCGCCGGGCCACTACTTTCAGGGACGTCTCGACGTTAGCCCGACGCGCCTGGCCAGGCAAGCGAAACTGGTAGAACGTCTCAGTCTTGACACACGTCGGTTTCACGGCGGGCACAAGTGCGGGCGCCGGATGACCGAGCGCCAGCGCCAGACGCCGTATTTGGACGCGCTGTGTGAGTACGCGCGCAGGCGCCCGGCACGGCTGCACGTCCCCGGGCACAAGGGCGGGCCGGGCGCCGACCCCGGTCTCGTGGACGCCTTCGGCGAGCGGGCGCTCAGCCTGGACATCCCCGCGCTGACCTACGGCATCGACGTGGGCGTCGAGCCGAGCCCGTTCGAGCAGGCCCAGCGCCTGGCCGCGGAGGCATGGGGTGCAAGGCGCGCATGGTTCCTGGTCAACGGCGCCTCGCAGGGGAACCTGGCGGCGGGCCTCGCGCTCGCTCACTACGGCCGCGAGGTGGTGGTCCAGCGCAACGCGCACTCGAGCACGATCGACGCGCTGGTGCTGTCGGGCCTGCGCCCTACGTTCGCCGCTCCGGAGCTCGACGCCGAGCTGGGGATCGCGCACTGTCTGACGGCGGCCACGCTCGAGCGCGCGCTCGCGGCCACACCGCTGGCGCTCGCCGCGTGGGTCGTCTCGCCGACGTACTTCGGCGCGGTGGCTGACGTGCGGGCGCTGGCGGCGGTGGCGCACGCGCGCGGGGTGCCCTTGATCGTGGACGAGGCATGGGGCGCGCACATGGCCTTCCACGAGCAGCTCCCCGAGCACGCGCTGGCGGCCGGCGCGGACCTGGTGATCTCGAGCACGCACAAGATCGTCGGCAGCCTCACGCAGTCGGCGATGCTCCACCTGGGCGGCGCGGGCGGTGGGGCGATCGGCGAGGACGTGGTCGACCGCGCGGTGACGCTGACCGAGTCGACCAGCCCGAGCGCGCTGCTCGCCGGCTCGCTCGACGCGGCGCGCCGCCAGGCGGCGGTGCACGGCCGCGAGCTGCTCGACGGGACGATGGCGGCACTGGCGCTCGCCCGGGCGCAGATCCGCGCGATCGACGGGCTGGACGTGCTCGACGACCGGCTGGCGGGACGCCCGGGCGTGTTCGCGTACGACCCGCTGCGGCTGGCTGTGGACGTGCGGGGCGTGGCGGCGAGCGGCTATGAGCTGGCGCCGCTGCTGCGCGAGATCGACGACATCAACCTGGAGCTGTACGGCCAGAACGTGCTGGTGGCGGTGTTTGGGATGGGCGAGCGCGGCGTGCCGGAGGCCGCGCGGCTGGTGGCGGCGCTGCGCACGGCGGTGCAGCGCGTCGGCACAGACCCGGGCGGGGAGCGGGCGAGCTTCGCGGCGCCTCCCCCGTGGGGCGAGCTGGCGATGACCCCACGCGAGGCCTACCTGGGCGCGCAGGAGGTCATACCGGCGGCGCGCGCGCCGGGCAGGATCGCGGCGGAGTCGCTGGCCACCTATCCGCCCGGCATCCCCAACGTGCTGCCGGGCGAGCGCCTGACGGCGCAAACGCTGTCCTACGTGCAGCGCACGCTAGAGCTGGGTGGGAGCGTGCGCGGCGCCAGCGACCGGTTGCTGCGCACCGTGCGCGTGGTCATCGAGTGATGTTCACGGTGGCGGGCGCCGCGGCCGAGCCGACGGTGAGCGGCTGAAGGCCTCCATGCCTCCAGCACGCTCACCGTTTGGAGAGTCAGGGCGGCTGACCTTTCCTCTCCGTGACTAGGCCCTTCGGTTACTGGATGTTCAGCGTTCGCGTGACCGACACCGACTTCTTCGCGGAGTCGGTGACCTTCACTTTGATCTGGTAGGCACCGGCGGACAGCTTCGTGCTGGGCGTACCGGAGAGAACTCCGGCCTTGCTCAGCTTCAGACCCTTGGGAAGCGCGGACGCCTTCTTCCACTTGTAGGGTGCGCTGCCACCTGAGGCCACGAGCTGAGTGCTGTATGCGACACCGCGAGTCGCATCGGGCAGTGTGCGGGTTTCGACCTGCAGTCCCTTCACACAGTGGAGCACCAGCTGGAGGTCGCTCACCGGAGGTGGTATCCGGAACGCTCGTGTGGTCACCGTTCCGCACCCCGCCTCGGTCGCCTGAACCTCATAGAACCCCGGCACGGCGTCCCAGCCGAATCCACCAGTCGCGTTACTCGTGTCGGGATTTACGCGGTTCGCCGGCGACATCACGGCCGAGCCGTTTGCGACCGGCGCGAAGACGCCTGTGCGAGTTTCGGAGGCGAGCAGCGTCACCGTCGCCCCCGGGAGTGGGGCATCGCCGTTGTTCCCGTCGACCACCGTGCCGCTCGGATCGATGTAGATGGTGAAGCTCTCCGTCTTGTCTTGAATCGGTTCCGGGCAGCCGGTGACCGTGATGGTGACCGTGCCCTGACCATGGATCGGATGCACGGCAGGCAGTCTGCCGCTGAAGCTGCCCGATCCCGCCGGGTTTTCAGTCAACGTCACCGGAGGGGTCGTTTCAAGTACCTCTGTCTGGCTGTTCACGGCGGTGATCGTGACGGTGACCGTGCCACCGATGCATGCCATCGTCGTGATCGGGCTTTCACTGCCCCAGTAGATCACCGGGACTTCGACGCCTCCCACGTCCGTCTTGCCGTTCCCGGATACGACGGTGCCTCCGGGCAGCGGAACGGGACTGGTGAGAGTCAGGTTCTCCGTCGTGGTTGCGGTGCCGGTAACGGCGAACTGGGGGGATGTCGCAGTGTCGTCAGGACTTCCCGACGGCGGCGAGACCGAGACGGCATAGGTGCCGTCAGGTACGCCAGAGACTTCGTAGGATCCGTCGCTTGCAGTGGCTCCGGCATAGCAGCGCCTGGCACAGACCGAGACGAGCGCACCGGCCACCGGGTGTGAGGGAGAGACGGTGTCAGTGATCGTACCGTTCACCGAGCCGCGTTCCTTCAGAGCTTCTTCCAGTTCTTCCTGTTCTTCTTGTTCTTTTTCTTTCTGTTCTTCTTTTTCTTCATTTTCCCGTGCTTCTTTTTCTTCCTTTGCTTCTCGTGCTTCCCTTTCTTCCCGTTCCTGGGCGGTTTCGGGTTCCGGTTCAGGTTCTTCTCGGTTTTCTGTGTTGACCTTGACCGGGGCCGCGGTTTTGCCGGTCGCCTGGGTGGTCTCGGTTGATTCCGCGCCGCCCGGCGGGACGAATTCCGTGCCGGTGAACACTTCGGTCAGCAGAGCCTGTTCCCCCTGGCCCAGCGCGAGCGTCGTGGTGCTTGACGTGCTCAGCACGTTTATCGGTGCGATCACTCCACTGACGGAGCCGTGCGGCCTCAGGAGGATTTGACTGCCACAAATGAATTCATCCAAGTACGGCTGGTGTTCTGCGCTGATGAGTTCGTCCCAAACTTCACCCACCAAAGGTTCTTGATGCTTGAAACCGCCTGCCTTTTCACCGTGGCCGACGAGTTTGCTGGCGAGCAGGTTGGTGATGATCACTCCTGCTGTCCCAGACGGGGTGCCGTTGCCGAAAGCGGCAGTGCTTTCACACTGTTTCCCTTCCAGTGTGCAACCGGTGAACGTGACTCTCTCGATGTCCGTTTTGGGCCCCGTGATTTCACCCGTCGCGGCGCTCGTCGCGCATTCCAGCTGCCCGGCACCGAAGGCTGGGGTCGCGATCTTCGTCACCCCAGTCGTAGCCGTAAAGGGAACCGTCGGCTCTTTTTCAAACTTACCCTTACCCGGCTGGGCGGATTTCACCGTGCACGTGCTGTTGACGTATTCGCCAGCCTTGCTCACGATACAAGTGCTTACAGGCCTGATTTCCCAGTCGCCGTTGTGGGTCTGTTTGCCATTGGCTTCAGCGTGTTGGGTGCAGGTCGAGTTCGCCCATGCACCCGTCCCTTTCACCTGCTGACAGCTTTCGTACGTAGCGCCCGATGCGCTCGTCGCAGCGATTGCGCCGAGCGTCAGCACGGCCAGCATGGAGATGAGGCATAGCCCCAGAATGCCAGTGCGTTTCATGGTAGTCCACTACTCCCTTTCCCTCGTCACAGGTCTAGTCGTAGGGCGCATCTGGCCTCTCTCGAGGCTAGGCGCACCCCCCGGGGCGGTCAGCGCTTGACCGCCCTGCGTCCTAGCCAACTAACAGCGAGGGCAGCCTATAGCATCTGGAGCGCAATAGACGAGATGTTTATGTTGGCTGCGCAGCCAGGCGATGGGTGAAGAACGACAGGATCTCGTCGCGGGCGGCGATTGTCGGTTGACCGACTTCGTCGATCAAGTGAGCAGTCACCACACTGTGCGGGCTCGCAACCACGTGCTCGAAGAACGGTGGCGGGTCGGGGTTGGCCGCACTGTCAGGGAGCACTCGTGCAACGAAGCGCTCGCCGAGCGCCTGCGAGTAGGCGGCGAACCGCTGAGCCCCGCAGAACCGATCTCCGGCGAAGCGGTATGCCATCACGGTGAGGTCTTCGTCATCGAGGCGCTGTCGAACCGCGGTGAGCTCCTCGGGAGCGATCTCCAGCCCGGCAGGGTCATCGAGCGGTAGCGACGGCTGGGACAGAACCGGTGCGAGCATCGAGGGCTCGAGCATCATCGTGAGCGCGAAGTTGCCCGTGAAGCACATCCCGATCGCGCCGACTCCCGGTCCGCCGCACTCCCGGTGCGCCATCCTCGCCAGCGATCGCAGCCACACGGTCACCGGGCTCGACTCGTTGGCGGCGAGGGCACGGAACTCCGCGCTGACACACGCCTTCCTGAAGGTCGCGGTGCCCTCCTCAACGCCGAGGACCGCACCGTCGCGGCCGAACAGCGAGGGCATGTAGACCGTGAATCCCGCGTCCCTGACCCAGCGACTGAAGCGAGCGAGGTGCGGGCTGATGCCCGGCATCTCGGCCATCACGATCACCGCCGGTCCGCTGCCGGCCACGTGTACCACCTTCGCGACGCCATCGAGGGTGATCGTGCGCGGCTCGAAGTCCTCGAGCGGATCGTCCTCGTCCATCTTCCGCTTCGCCACGCTGGCAGCTCCCTTCTCCGTTCAATCCGCCGATCAGACTGGTCCGGACCCGAGGAACCTACCTGGCAAGCCAGATTCGCGTCAGGACGCGGCTCCGATTGCCCGCCGGTGTCGTGGCCGGATCGCCTCGCGTGGCCGCAGCTCCGAGAACGAGCGCTCGATGCCCTCCGCGAGCGTCCGTATGTCGGGGGCCGCCATGCGATCGGCGTTGAGGCCGAAGACCATCTGGCCAGCGTATGTGAAGACGGCAATGCCGACCGTGTGTCCCGCGAACAGCGGTACGAGCGGGAGGACCTCGACGAGTGGGGCGCCGAGCGCGTACAGCCGCTGCCGGGGCCCGGGGACGTTCGTGATGGTCAGGTTGAACATCCGTGTGCCGCCGAACATGGACCGAGCGAGCAGTGCGCCGGCGAGTGGCGGTCCCATGTCGGCGAGGTCGACGATCGTCTTGCCCCCGACGCGCTGCGAGCCGACCTTGAGCTGCTCCGCGCGCTCGACGACGCGGCGGTAGCGCGCGATCGGGTCCGCGTCGGTCACCGGCAGCTCGACGAACAAAGACGTCAGCTCGTTGCCGAGCGCATGCTCTTGGTCCACCGACCGGATGTTCACCGGCACCTGCGCTCGCAGATCGTGCTCGGGCAGCGCGTCGCCACGGGAGAGCAGCAGGTGTCGCAGCCCGCCCGCGCAGAGCGCGAGCACGACGTCGTTGACGGTGCCGCCCAGGCGCGTCTTCGTCGCCTTGACCTCGGCGAGGTCAAGGCGCACGGTGGCGAAATTGCGCGTGCCGCTCATCGGCCCATTCAGGCTCGACCGCGGCGCGCCGATGACCTCCTCGCGCACGATCAGCTCGACTGCCGCGCGCACGCGATCGAGTGACTGGCGCGGGTGCAGCGCCGCGCCGACGCCAGCGCGCGCCCCGCGCAGGACCAGGCCGGGCGAGAGCCAGAAATGGCCATTGCCGTGCTCTGTGGCCTCCTCGTTACCGCCCGGCTGCTGCTGCGAGTGTGGCGAGCGCACCTCCGGAGAGGCATCGAGCAGGACGTCCGCGATGTCAAGCGAACCGACGCCATCCACGAGGCAGTGGTGCGTCTTGGTCGCCAGCGCCCAGCGCCCTTCCTCGAGCCCGTCGATGAGCGTCATCTCCCACAGCGGCCGGTGGCGATCCAGCCGGTGTGACCAGAAGTCCCCGAGCCACTCATGCAGCTCCGCCTCGCCACCCGGCGCCGGCAGCGTCGCGTGATGCACGTGGGCGTCCGGGTCGAACTCCTTTGCCGGCTCCCACGTCAGCCACGTGAGCGGACCTGCGTGCGCACCGGAGAGCTGCTGGGCAAAGCGCGGCAGGATTCCCACCCGCCCGCGCAGGTAGTGGCGGAACTCGGCGATGTCCGGCGTCCCACCGCCGGGGAGCGGATCGAAGATGAGCGCCGCGCCGATGTGCATGTGCGCGGATTCGTCGAACTGCTCGAGCTCGAGGAACATCGTGTCCAGCATGCTCAGCTGCTCGCCCATGGCCCCTGACTCCCTCGCGGTGTGACCTTCAGGCGAACCTAGCGCGCGCGGCAGGAGGCGGCATCGGAGTACCCCCGCGTGGCCGCTCAGTACTTACCCACGTCGCACTCGATCGGGCGCTGTCCGTCTTGCCGCACCAGCTTGGAGATGACGGCGGATCATGGGCCGGCTCCCGAGGGCTTTCCCAGAGTGCCAGCGCCGACGGCAGGCCGATTCGTGCGATCATGTAGGCGTCGGTCTCTGGGCTGACCGGGCTGGTCTGCGTACCGGTCGTCGTCCGGTAGGTGATGCTCATCGCGTGCGGGCCGTGCAGCCCATATGAGATCGATCGCAGGTCCCGCGCCGTGGGCTTGATCTTCCTGGGCCCGACCATCCATTCCGCACGGCGGTCTTGGGTCGGGAGCTGCCGATCAGGATCGCCCCTCACGGCCTGCTGGCGACCACTGCTATCCAAATGGTTCTCGATGCTGTACTCATTACGGTCGTCGTGAGCCTCGTGCTCAACGGCATCTCCAAACGCGAGCGGTCCACCTGAGACGAACTGCGTGTCCCGTCCGCCCGAGCAGTAGAGCCGTTCGCGAGCGCGAAAGGAAGACGACGGATGGCCCTTGCCCTGCCGCGCCTCCTCTCGCCGCGCTACGCGTCAACAGCGGCCGCGAGATCTTGCCCACCAACAGCGTCGCCACGCCCTACGGTTTGCGCACAGAAAATTGGTGGACCCTGCCCGGCTAAGGGACTGTAGATAAATAACGTTCCATCATGGCCTGCTCATGAATGCTGGTGTTCACCTGTGCGGCGTGATCTTGTAGTTCCATTCGGGATGGAAGTCTTCACCGTGAATGTTGACGGTCTCCAGTTCGGCGTCTGCGACGATCGCAACTCGCACCTACCTTGTGGTTCACGAAGGTCTCTGGGGTCACTGGCTACCTCGAGTCTCCTGCGCGTGCACCGTGAACTCGATGACCTCGAGTCCGAGGACGTGTTGAAAGCCTTGGTCTCGGGTCGCGAGAGCAATCCGTGCTGTTTGCACAGCGCGGCGATCCAGATGTCGTTTTCTGGAATCGGACGGCCGTCCGCCTTGAGCTCGCCGCGAACCTGGGCGTAGAAATCAGCGGTCGAATGCAGGATCGGCAAGACGTCGAACTCCGGAAGGTAATCTTGC
>Ga0116215_1000126_pt1 | contig 59038 bp, 49 predicted proteins | sample Sb_taG_7_FD_89698 | JGI IMG/M metagenome (GOLD analysis project Ga0116215, IMG submission 89698) | Peat soil microbial communities from Weissenstadt, Germany - Sb_50d_2_FS metaG | ecosystem: Environmental > Terrestrial > Soil > Wetlands > Peat | place: Germany: Weissenstadt | collected 2010-09-21
GGCCTTCTCCCACGCCACCACATCGTGGAACTCGGCGAAGCCGTTGACGTTGGTGGCGATGCCCAGGTTGACGACGGCCTTGCCGCTCTGGGTAAACCGCTGCTCCGGGTCGGCCGTCATCCGTCCAAGGATGCGGAAGTGGTTGATCCCGTACGACCGGGACTTCGCCGGGGTGTCGGTGACGTCGCCGTCGACGTCGGCTGCGAGGTCGGGCTTCCGGGCCATGGATGTGTCCTCCGTGAGGTTGATCGCGTGGCTTTCGGGGAGCGGCGCGCACAAGGACGGAGCGGAAACCCCTCGCCGGAGGCGACTCGACTTGGGGGTTGCAGCGCAGACCGCGCGGTGCTCGAATGCCATAAGAGCGATCAACAGCTCACCGACAAGGGGACACCTCGTGGTCCCGCGGAGGTTCGGCCTGGTGGTCGGGGTCGCCGGCCGGCTGGCACCACCCGGGGTACGAAGCGCCGGATGCTTCGAGGCGTCCAATGCGCAGAACGATCGGATGCCAATGGCGGCGGCTCTGCGCTGTCGTCGGGGAATGCACGAGTGCGCGCGCACACGAGTGGTGGCACTCACAGTGCTAGTGCTGCGAGGACGCGAGTTGTGAGCTGTCGCTGCGCGACGAGGGGACGGCCAGCGCGCGGGCAGCCGTCCCCGGGGTGCCTACGAAGCGCCCACGCGCTCAATGTCGGGGTTGGCGTTCGCGTCTTCCTCGCCGACGGTGATGTCCTGCTCACGGATCATGTCGAGCTCCAACTCCGTGGGCTGGTACCCCAGTCCCGTGAGATAGCGGAGGTGCTCGGCGACGAGTGCGCGCTGGTCGGGCGAGATGTACTCGCGTCCCGAGTAGACCTCGGCGCGCCCCATGGCCACGGCGAGCGCCACCTGAGCCAGCTCTCCCGGGTTCGCGGCCACTCGAGCGGTGAGCGATCGCGCATGGCCGTGATACCCGTCGCCGCCGTCGGTCTCGCCAAGCAGCTCGCAGGCCACCGATGCAACCGCCTCGTCCACATCGAGCACCGAGATGCGCTGTGAGTGGTGGTTCGCAGCGGCCGCGTCGTCGATGCTCTGGAGGTGCTGCGTGAGAAGCGCACGACGTTCCGCGATCGCGCGCCGCTGCGCCTGACGCTCGCTGCGTTTGGCAGCGCGCTCGGCCTTCGCATCGGCAGGGGCTTCGATGCCCGGCACGACGCCGACATGGCGCTGCACATCGATACACACAAAGACGATGTCTCCGGTGTGCTCCTCGATGTATGCCGCGTGGCACGCCTCCCGGGCGTGCTTCGCCTGCGTGAGTGGGATGCACCCCCAGCCGTTGCCCAGGCGCCGCACCCTCGCGCGCGGCGAGAAGCTGTCGCGCGGACGCTCGATGATGGGAACCCCGCGCTTCTCGAGCTCGGCCCGGCTCGACTCGGTCTTGCGCTCCAGCTCACGCTCGTGCAGCTCGTGCTGCACCGCGGAGGTGAGGCTCCATCCGTTGCGGGCGTTGTGCAGCGCACGAGTGAGCCGCTCCGGCGTGTCGGCCAGCTGCGTAAGCAACAGCGCCGTCGCGTAGTCGATGGCCCCGCCGGCAAGTTCGCGACGCACCTTCCTGGGGAGGCTCAGCAGGGAAGTGTGATCGCTGACCTGTTGTGCCGAAGTGCCGGCGAGGGCGGCGACCTCTTCATTCCCGATGCCGAGATCGAGCAACTCCTGGTACGCGGCGGCGGCCTCGAGCGGCTCCAAATCCTTGCGGTTCAGGTTCTCCACCGCCATCGCCTTGCGGCTCTCGACATCGGCGTAGCCGCGCACCACCGCTGGGAGGGTGCTCAGTCCGGCGAGTCTCGCGGCGGCGAGGCGTCGCTGCCCGGCGACGAGCTCGTAGCCCCCGGCGTCGCGCTGGCGCACGGTGATCGGCTGCACCAGCCCGATGGTGCGGATGGACTCGGCGAGCCCATTGAGATCGCCGAGATCCTGGCGATGGTTACCGGGCGGGATGTTGATGTCGTCGAGCGACACCTCGATCAGTTCGGCGATCTGGACGTGCGACGCGCTCATGGCGTCTCCTCCGGTGGGGTTGATCCGACGCCCACCCGACAGGCGCGGCGCGAGCGCGCGGCAAGGCCGAGCCGCAGGCGAGCGTCAGGCAGCCTTGCCGCGATCGAGTGAGCGGCGCAGCCAGGGTGCGGGGTGGCGGATCCTCACCGGAGGCCGATGCACCGCCCGATTGTGCAGGAAAAGTGAGACCCCCGGCGCGGCCAGGGGTCTCTTCAGGAAGGGATATGGGTTTCGAGAAATCGACACGTGCGCAGGCCAGGTATGCCCGCCATCACTGCGCCATGTTGCGGAATGGTACGTCAGCGGTCGTTCTTGTTAGATCGAACATGAAGTGCGTAGCTCGCACCGTGCACTTCGTGCCAGCGAAGCAGTCGGCCATCGGACGCGTGACAGAGTCCCGAGTCGCGAGACCGAGTAGCTCGCCGGCGGAAGTCTTTGTTGCTCTGTTGCGGCTACGGCAGCAGGATGATTCCGCTTCCGTCGCCGAGTCGCCGGGTGATGGCGTCGTCGCGGTGGCTGTCGGCCGCGTGGATGGCGATCCGTCCGTCGCGCATGGAGAGGTCCGCAGTGAGCCGCGATGCGAGCACAGCGATGAGGGCGGGGCTGGGCGCGGCAGCCCCGGTGAAGTGGCCAGGGAATGGTGGTGCAGCGACAGCATCGGCGGCGCTCGGGTATCCCTCGTCAAACGCCGCGGGGGTCACGCGGTGCGCGGGGTCGCCGAGCAGCAGCGCGATCACACCCGCGAGACCCTCGATGAGGGTCGCGAAAGGCTGCGGTGCATCGAGGAGATCGCGCTCGTGCTCCAGGCCACGGATGACGTCGCGCGCCCTGTCGGCGGTGCCCTCCGGGGGGATGGCGATCCACGCGGTGCCCTCAGCGGCACGGGCACGCGCGGTTCGGGCGCGCTGAATGACCCCCGGGGAACTCGACGCCGCATCCACCAGCCGGCTCCAGCGCTCCGGGAGCCGCGACCCCGGAGGCAACTGGGTCTCCTCGTCCCATGCCGGCGATGCCGCATCGACGACGCCATTGCGGATCGCCGCCAGGGGAAGCTGCAGCCGCGGCGATGGGTCGACCGACAGGATGGCGGTCACCTGACCGACTCCGTGGGAGGCGGGGGAGAGGGAGACGCCGCCCAGCGCGTCCATGGCCAGCCTGACGAAGCCGAGTCCCCAGCGGTCGCGGTCGGCCTGGTGGCGCGCGGTGCTGACGCCCTGGGGCGGTAGCTCGCCGTGCCAGCGGACGCGAAACGCCGGTCCGGGATCGATGTCGATGGTGACCTCGGTCGCGTCGTCATGGCGGCGGGCGTTGATCACGAGTTGGAGCAAGGCCAGCGCGAGCACCGGCGCATCCGGAACGGCCCCGGGAGTGTGCTCGCCGATCGCGACGCCGTGGGCGCTGACCGTCGACAGCAGCGCCGTGAGGTTGTCGAGGACATCGCCGGTGCTGCCCCCATGCAGGTCGGCGATCCCCGCCACCAGCGCAACGCTGCTTGCCAGCGCACCGAGGCGGAGTTGTTGTGCGCCCTCGCACTCCTGAGCACCTTCGCGCATCGCGGTCACCAGCTCGGTCAACAGCCCAGCGATGTCGGCATCCTGCTCGTCGCATCCTACGGCGAGCGACGCGGCGGGCAGGCGGTAGACGACGGTCCCGGGACCACCCCCGGCCCATTCCGCGGAGCTGGCGAGCAGCGCCCCGTCACGGTCGAAGAGCGCCACCGGAAGGGGCAGCGCGGCGACGTCAGCGGCGCTGAGCCGCACGACCGGACCGCGTCCCGGTGACCTCGAGGTGATAGAAGCCGGCGCCCTCGGATTCCAGCGAGACAGTGGAGTCGACATCACGGAGCCAGACCCCGAACCGATACATGGCCATGTATGGGGTCGAGTGTCGCTTCGCCATGGTCGCCTCCGGGTAGCCACAGAGCAGCCGCACTCCCCATTTGTTCTGATAGCGGGTTCCGCTCGGAACGTGGACCACGGTGCCGCGATCGACCCGGAGATCGCCGACCTTGCGTTGCAGTAGTTGGCGAACGCGCAGCAGCAGGCTGGTCAGCCCCTGGAGCTTGTCGTGTGGGATCGCCCCGGGGTGGGCCACGGCGATCTGATTCTGCAGATCGAGGTCGCTGCCGGCGCGCAGCGCGAAGACGATGGTGAAGGTCTCGGGATGATCCCGGGCCAGCGTGCGGAGCACGTTCTCCGCGGTTCGCTCCGCATCCGGCGACAGCCGCATGTTCCAGTCGAGGATGGCCAGGACCGGGTCGTTGGCGCGGAGCAGGCGGATCGCCTGCTGCGGGGAGCGCGTTGCCAGCGTGTCGAGCCCGCACGCCTCGGTGACCGTCACGATCTCCTCGAGCTCGGCCGGGTTGTCCTCGAGCACCAGGACGTCGGCGCGCTGCGTCACCCCGGGATCATGAGGGATGGAGGGCCAGAGCGCACGGTGGCGAAAGTGTAAGCGCATAGCTGACGGCCGCTCCGGACTGCTGCCTCCCCGCCGCGGGGGGGCAGCCGCCGTTGCAACGATCGGGGCGCGATGCCGGTGGCTGGGCCGCCTCGTGGTGAGTCCGGCTCGGGTATCAAAGCCGCGGAGCAACACCGGCGGCATGTGGCGGCTCGGTGATCCGGGCGGTGTGGCGGAAAAAATGTAAGCGCTCTGTGAGCGAAAAGTCTCTAGGGTTTTCGGCATGCGCATCGTGCGGTTCACCGTCGACGTCTCGGCCATTCGGCAGTTGCGGCACCGGCAACCCCTCCAGCCGGCCCACGTGACCACTGCGCCGCAGCAGCCGCCTCCGGGTGATCCGACCCCTCCCGGCGGTGGGCCCACGATGCGCACCAACAAACCCCGCGATCTGGAAGCGCGGCCGTGATCGCATCCATGCGGGCGATGCTCGCAGATAGCAGTTCCGCCCTGGCCGAGCTTTTCTATGCGCACTTCCTCCTGCCCTTCGCCGACGTCGCCCAGGTGCTGGTGTTCGTCGCCATGATCGCCACGGCGCTGCAGCGTGGCCTGGTCCAGCAGGACGAGCACTGGGGCCACGCCATCCTGCGGCCGGTCGGCATCGGCCTCGCCGGCCTCGGGGTGATCGAGGTCTGCAAGCTGGCGGCGAGCGCCATGCTCTCCGGCTCGCTGAGCCTGTAGCGGCGACCGTGGCCCCCTCGTCCGCGACGATCCTGCTCACCGGTCAGATCGTCATCCCCGTCCCCTCAGCCAGCTGCCCCGGCGTCGGCGGCAGCGGTCCCGACCTGAACCCCATCGACTACGTCCCGATCATCGGCGACGTCGCCCACCTGGTCAGCGCGCTGACCGGGATCCTCAGCACCGTGCTCGGCTGGATCGCCGTCCCGGGCCAGGCGGCGCACGACATCCTGGGCTGGGTCACGTGGAACACGGTGGGCTGGAACCCCGCGTCGCCCAACTGCTACGACCCCACCTCGGCATACGGCTTCGCTCGGTCGGTGATCGGCGGTGATGTGCAGCTCGACGCCTCCAGCCTGTATCACGACGCGTACTCGTCGCTGGCCCTGGTGTCTCTGGTCATCGTCGGCGCCGCGGCCATCGCCAGGATCGTGCGCAGCAGCCACGACCAGCGCACCCACTGGGGCACCGGCGTCGCCGAGACCGTACTCCGCGCGGTCGCCGGCGTCGCCGCCATTGAGCTCGGCTTCGCCGTGCTGAGCTGGCTGATCCCGCTCTTCTCGGCGCTCGCCGCCGACGTGTTCCTCACCTTCGTGGGCCTCGCCGTGCCCGATCCCAGCGGCTTCGATCCGCTCGGGGCGCTGCTCTTCACCGGCCTGCTGCGTCTTCCGCAGCTCGGTCTGGTCGCGATCGTGCTCATCCCGGTGCTGCTGTTTCAACTCATCCGCTTCGTGCTCCTGATGGTGATCCGCTTCATCGTGATCAGCTTCGGGATCGCCGCCGCTCCGCTGTTCTTCGCCCTTGCCGTCTTCGATCACCAGGCCCAGGTGGTCCAGTGGTGGTGGCGGCTGATGCTCGGCGCCCTGGTGGCGCCGGTGGTCGCGCTGGGGATGCTCGGTCTGACCATTGGGCTGGCGCTGCGCACAGCGGTCGCGGGCCAGTCGCTGTCGAGTTCCTTCTTCGGCCCGCTGGTCTCGGTCATCCTGGTGATCGGTGGGCTGTGGCTCACCGGTAAGGCGATGCGAGCGCTGCTCTTCGGCCTCGGTAGCCAGCACGGCTCCATCGTGGCCACAGTGCGTCACGCCGCCGAGGCGCTGCTCTTCGTGCCCGCCGCGGTGGCCAGCGTGGCCGCCGGAGGCGCCCTGCTCGCCGCCGGTGCCGGCGGTGGGGGTGCGCTGCTCAAGGGGCTCAGCTCGGGACGCTTCGGGTCTGGCGTCGTGAGCAGCGCCATGGCCTCTGACAACGCGCTGTCGCGCGCGGCCGGGCTCCGGTTCTTCAGCACGCCGACCCAGGCGTTCTCGGCATTCAAGGCGAGCCCGGCGGGGGATCGCTTCATCGGCGAGGTAACCTCGGGACTGATGCCGCCCGCGGCGCCCCCAGCGGCGCGCTGGGCGGCGGTGGAGCAGCTCCCCGGGATGGACTCGGCTATGCGCCGGCTGCGCCTGTCCGTCCACGGTCAGTCCACAAGCGCCGGCCGTCTCGAGGTGCCCCCGGTCGCATGGGCCGCCTTCGACCACGCCGTCACGAGCGCGTGGCCACAGCGATCGAGCGGTTCGACTGAGCGCGGCCCAGAGCCGCCGCCCGCTAATCCGGGACGGAGCGCCCAGCCCGCCCCCGAGGTGCGCGAGTGAGCCGGATCCGTGTGCCCCTGGCCGTCGACGCCAACCTCGGCGTTGACATCGGTCCGTTCCGGCTGCCGGTCCGCGCCGTCGCCCTGATCGGGGTGTGCCTGTTGCCGGTGATGCTCTGCCTGCACTCACCGCTTCCCTTCGGGCTTCGCCTCGGACTGGCGAGCGCACTCCTCTGCGGGGCGCTGGTGGTGACCGTGCCCACACGACAGGGCGTCTGGATCGTCACGTATTGGGCCTTTCTGGTGCTCGGCCGGGTGCTCCCAACTCAACTGCACCGGAATCTGCCGGCGCGCGGCACGGTTCGCTTTCTCGAGGAGGGAGTCGCCACCGGTGATTTGCGCCCATCGCTGCATCTGCGCGGCCCGCTCGCACGTCGCCTGTTCGTGCCACGCGTGGCCGAAACGGCCGAGGGGTTGTTCCACGTCGAGGGCGTGGGCTGGCGCGCGGTGGCGCGTGTGGAGGCTCCGCCGGTCGCGGTCGGGTCCGTCTCCCATGCTCGGTTCTGCGAAACGCTCCTGCGCTGGCTGGTCGGCGTGGAGTGTCCGGCGCAGGTGATCGCTAAAGCCGGGCACCTCGACCGCAGTGATGCGGAGCGCCTCTGGGAGGAGGGCATCGACCGCGGGCGCGTCGGCGGTCCGCTCCTCGAGCTGGAGCGCGAGTTCGCCGGGGAGATGGCGGCCGCCAGCCTGCACCTGACCCAGTACGTGGTCTGGGCGCCGCGCTCCGCGCGCGGCGACGGCATCCCGTTCGGTTCCGGGCCGCTGGGGACGGCGACGCGCGCCAGCCGCGCCGACGCAGAGCGGGTGCTCGACGCCGCGCTTCGACTGGCGCGCGACAGCGGGCTGGAGGTCACCGCGCCGGAAGCCGCGGATATAGATGAGCAGCTGCTCCAGGAATCGTTGCTGGGCTGCGCCGAGGCGGCCGCGTCGTCTCGCGGTCTCTGGATGGGGGATCACGTCGCGGTCCTGGCGGTGACCGCGCTCCCACCCGATGTCGATCACGGCGATGTCGTCGACGTGCTCCAACGCGCCCGGGCGTCCGGGACGTGCTCACTCCACTTGGTGCCTGCACGCCAGGAGGTGGTGCGGCGGTCCCTGCGCCGGCACCGGTCATCGCTGCGCACCTCGCTGCGCGAGGGCCGCGGCGACGTCGACGCCGAGGTGGCCCTCGCCGACGCCGACCGCCTCCAAGCGGAGCTGGCCGCGGGCAACGCCACCGGCTTACAGCTCGCGCTCACCCTGGCGCTGCGGGCGAGAACGCGGACCGAGTGCGAGGAGAGCGCCGAGCGCGTCGGTGCCCTGCTCACCGGCCGCGGCTTCGCAGTGGTCCGTTCCACCGTTCCCGGGCTGCTCCCGGCGCTCGCAACGGCGCCTGGCATGGCACCGCTGCGGCGCAGCCTCCAGCTCACCACCGACGCGGTCGCTGCACGCCTGCTGCCCGTGCTCGGCACGCCCTTCAGCGACGCCGGCCAGCCGATCCTCGGCGTCAACCTGCGGACCGGGGCGACGGCATACCTGTCGGTCTGGACTCGCAGCAACCACAACGCACTGCTGGTGGGCAGCTCCGGGGCGGGGAAGTCGACCGCTGCGAAGACGATGCTGGCCCGCCACTGCATGGCCGGTGCCACCGCCGTGGTGCTCGACCCCGACAGCGAGTACGAGCCACTGATCACGCTCCTCGGCGGGAGCTACGTCGACCTGGCCGACACCTCCATCAATCCGCTCGCGGTGGGACGAGACCTCCCCGTCGATGAGGCGGCCGAGGTGGTGGTCACCGTCCTGTCCATCCTCGGCGGCGACACCGTCGCCTATGTCGGTGGCCGTCCGGTGCGACGCCTTCCCGGTGAGGACAAGGCGTGGCTGCATGGCGAGGTGGCGTCCTTCCTCGCCGCGCATGGCGCCGGCGACGCCGAGCCGCTGCTCGGCGATCTGGTCGATGGTCTGCGCATCTCGCTCGGCGAGGACGCTTCGCTCTCCGACGTTGAGCGCGACCGCTATCACCGCATCGCGCTGCGCCTCTCCGGCTACACCAGGGGCTCGCTGGGGCGCATCTTCAACCGTCCCAGCGCGTTGCACATCGACGGGCAGGCCCCGGTTGGCATCGGCTTTCGCAGCCTCTCGCTCCGCTACGCCGCCGACCTCACCCCCGCCCTGGCCGTGGTCCTCGCCCATGTGCTCGGCGTCCTGAACCGACCGCACCGCCCCCTGATCGTGCTGGTCGACGAGGCCCACGTCCTCACCGCCGACCCGGATGCCGGCCAGGTGCTCGAGCAACTGGTGCGGCGCGCGCGCAAGAGCGGTGCCGGCGTGTGGATGGCATCGCAGCGTATCGAGGAGTTCGTCTCCACCGACCTGGGCCGCACCCTGGCCTCGACCTCGGCGACGAAGCTGGTGCTCGGCCACGAGGAGACCGTCGCGGCACAGGTGCGTGAGCTCTTCGATCTCGCCGACGACGAGGCGGCGGCACTCACGCCACCGGTGCCCGGGCGTGGCGTGCTCATCGCCGGTGGGGAGCGGACGGTGGTACAGGTGACACCCAGCCCGGTGCTCTGGCCCTGGGTGCGCTCCGACCCCGAGGCCTTGGAGGCATCGGTGGCGTGATCCGCACGCTGACCTGCGGCTGTCTGATCGCGGTGCTCGCGCTTGCGATGCTCCTGATCGGGGTCGTGGGGGCGTTGGGAGCGCTGCTGCCGTCGTTGCCGAACCAGCCGACCGCGACCCAGGTGGCCGCCGGCCGTCCGTGTGCCGACCCCATCGAGACTCAGGGGTACATGCCTGGGCCGGGCGCCTTCGAGCCCCACCACACCGGGATCGACTTCGCCTGCGAGGGCAACCTCACCCTCACCGCCGTGCTGGCCGGCACGGTGGTGATCGCCGACGACGGACCCTGCCCCAACACCTACTACACATCGGGAGCTCGGACCTTCGGATGCAACGTCGACATCGAGACGGAGCTGGACGGTCGAGACCTCTTTGCCCGCTACGGACACATGGCCCAGGGGTCGCTTGACGTGCTGGTGGGGGAGCAGGTGGCGGCCGGAGACGCCCTGGGCACCGAGGGCGAGAGCGGCTATGCCACCGGCCGCCACGTGCACTTCGAGATCGACCTGGGAGCAGCCTCGACAGCGGACTGCATCAACCCGGTCCCGTACCTGGATCCGACGATCATCCATTGCCCATGCCACGACTGATCCGGCCGCGAGCCCATCCGCGAGAAGGGTCTGGTTGGATTGATACGATGCGAGCGAGCAGGCGCGATCCACCGCGCCGACAGGAGGCGGGAGTGCGCGCAGATAACGGCGATCTTCCGCGGCTGGCTGTCGTGCCGGTGACGCTGGTGCTCCTGATCGCCCTCATGGCGGCGTGCGGCTCGTCCCAGGCTGGTTCGTCGGCGAGCGCCCACTTGGAAACGCCGACCTCAGAGACGTCTGCAACGCCGATCGTTACCGCGGATCCCGGCGACCCGACGCTGCTTCCGGTGCCGGCCGACGAGCCGTTCCTGCAGGCACCCATCGCCATCCAGAACGAATGGCGCACGTACTACGCGACCGGTGCGATTACGGTGGTTCCCAACAGCACCGTGCCCTTCACGCGTCCGGCGACGCCGTCGGTGGTTGACGCGACGAACGGAGTGGTGAGCACCACGACGGCCCAGCAGTGGAGTGACGCGCTCATGCGCGAGAACGCGTGGGAGAACTGGGCGATCACGGCAGACCAGACCGGCCTCTTCGACAACGGCGTCATCAGCTCCTCGCAAGTAGAGGGCGGATTGGTGTTGCCCGCTGGAGCTACTGGCTTTCAGATTGTCGGCGAGCGCTTTCCCAGTTCCTTGCGCCTTGTGGCCGTCCCATCATCGTCGCAGAGCTTTCTTCATGACACAGACTCATTTGCGTTCATCCTCACGTTCGGTCAGAGCTGGTCGGTCGACGCCGTTTTCCCCAGTGCCACTGCCCAGCCGATCGCTGATCAGAACGCTGCGGTAGGAACGAAGGTGTTCGTCATTGGAAAACTGACGTCACTCACCGACTTTGGCGAACTCTGGTACGGCAGCGCAGCCTTCGTCTGCGATAGCAGCGAACCGCAACCTATCTTTGCGATCTGCGGGGAGTGATCCGGTGGGCCGCCGCAGCCTGAAGCTGTCAGCAATTCTCATCTTGGTGGCTTGCACCGTGTTCGTATACCCGCTCGAGCATGTCAACGCCTACGACACAACCCATGCGTGTCCCGGAGGAACGGCAGATTGGAGTGGGACTCAGCGCGGCCCGAGTGCGCCCGTTGTTGTCACCGGTGATGCACAGATCACCTGCTCAACGCCTCAGGTGACCATCACGGCAGGATCGACACGTCATCGGCAGACATCGACGACGCAGCCGCAGAACGGCCAACCTTGCTACGAGTACGAGAGCTCCGCAGTCGCCATCGGTCCCGTGGTAGGCGGCCAGCGAGCGGTGTCCTGGTTTGACCCCGGCCTGAATCGGATTTGGACTACGGATACTCCTGACAAGCCGACGAGCGGAATCCCGGGCTTCATTCCGCCAGCGGCCAGTGTCTTGTACGCGTCCCTGATCATGGGCAGCGCGAGCATGACCATCCACTACGAGCTCGACGGCGCGTGGTCAACCGCGAGCCAGAGCTGTGAGGGCAACTGGATGATTCCGGCGGACGCAAAGGACTATGCGTTTCCGATCGCGTCGGTGACGCGCCGGGGTTCGCTCACCTATCAGACTCCGCCATCGATCAACGTCGAGCAGCTGGTCGTGACTGCCACGGCGACATTTCGCCAGGTCTACACAGCCGGCCACGTGGCGTCGACTCCGCCGGCTGACAGTCAGATCGTCCACTACGCATCGTGCTTCACAGAACTCGGGGCAAACGTGCCGCCAACAGTGGGTTTCAGCATCCGCGACCCCCAACCGGGAGCGGGGCCGGTGCTGGTTGTGAACTATGTCGTCCAAGCAACGGTCGACGAGACCTGGTGGGACTTCGGCGAGCCCGAGGATCCGGTAATGGTGCAGCAGGGTGTGAACCCGGCGGCACTGTGCTCTGTGCAGCACACCTACTCGCATGTGAGCGCAGACGCCTATGGCAGTAGCATCGACCATCACCCACCTCCTGGTGTCCTGTGGACGTTCGGAAACGCCGAGTCGGCGCCGGACATGGAGGCGGTCGAGGCCTGGGAGCACGTTCACTTCAGCGTGATCGCCTACTACCAGGAGCCGGACGGCACTCAGTTCGCAGTTCCGCTTCCAGTCAACAATGGTGCTGACGACTTCTGGCTCGCCGCGACTCCGGAGTGGGTGCGCGTGTATCAGATTGAGGGCGTGCCTGACAGTGGCTAGCCCCTTTCGGGTCGTAGACGGCATGAGCCAGCCGAACGGACGCTCCCGCTGTCATTCGGACCGTGATTCGCCGACCTCCCCGTTGGGTAAGGCGTAGGTGAGTTCAATCCTCACCTTGGGCTCCAGACCGTCCGAATGGCGGTTTCGAGTTCAGGAGGGGTGCGGTCCGCGCCGGTCCAGTTCGAGCTCGTCCGGTAGCCTTCGGAGATGCGTGGATGCTGGGCAGGTCGGACTTGCCCAACGCCTGCTGATTTTTTGGCCTCGAGTTCCAGACCAGGGGAGGACCAGCCATCGACGGACCCATCGGACGCTCACGGAGCGTGCGGCCGTGAAGCAAGGCGCGGGCGCGGCGGCGTCGAGAGCCCGCGCAGCGCGGCCGGACCAGCCGCCCGGTTACCTCGCCCCCAACCGCTCCCGGCGTGGCTATGGGGACCGCTTCGAGGCCGCCGATGCGCTGCATCGAGGCTCCAATCAGATAGGAGCGCCGCCGACCCTCGCGCACGCGCTGGAGGTGATGCTCAACGCTGATGCGCTCGACTGGTTGCGGACCCAGCTGCGCAACTGCCGCGGCTACCTGCTGTCGACCACGCCACGCCGCCGACTGCGGGGGGATAACCCGGCGGGCGAATCCTTACCTCTTCAGGCATTCGTTCGCCACCGAGGCATTGCGCCGCCGGATGAACCCCGCTCAGCCCGCCCCGGTCCTCGGTCACAGCGGGCTCCGGATGATCGAGGAGGTCTATGCGCACCTCAATGCCGCCGATGGCTACGAGGCCGCACTGAGGATGCTGACATCCGAGCGCGTAGATGACGAGCGGTCAAGACTTGAGCGCGCGGACGCGTCAGGAGCTGTGAACTCGTATCCTCAGCAATCAACCTGAACGGAGCGGATTCCCTTAAATGCCAAGCCTCGAAGATCTTCAACCCGGCACGCGTGTCCGGGGGCTGGCAGGCATCGGCGAGGTTCGAGTCATCCACGTGGCTCGCCAGGGCTCGGACGCATTAGTCGTCACCTACAAAGACGATGAGGCCGGACGGACAGACGACACGATTCTGTTTCGAGCCGATGTCGCCCGTCTTGAAATCGTCCCCGAAGCCGCCCGGTGGACCTTCGACGCCGACCCAGCCCACTTCGTCTTAGCGTCCGAGGCGCGACGGATGCAACTGGCTCACCTGTTTGACCCTTACCTCGCCGTCAACACCAGCAACGTTGATCCCCTCCCACACCAAATTGAGGCGGTCTATTTCAAGTTCTTGCCTAGGCAGCAATTGCGTTACGTACTGGCGGACGATCCGGGCGCCGGCAAGACAATCATGGCTGGCCTGTTTTGTAAGGAACTCATGTTGCGCGGTGACGTTCAACGATGCTTAGTTATCGCGCCTGGTAGCCTCGTCGAACAATGGCAAGAGGAACTATGGCAGAAATTCCAAATGCGTTTTGCGTTGCTAACGCGCGATCAGATTGAAGGCTCTCTTACTGGCAATCCGTTTGCTGAGCACAACCTGTTAATAGCGCGCCTCGACCACTTAGCACGCAACGAGGTATTGCAAGCGCGTTTGCGAGCCACCGACTGGGACTTAATCGTCATCGACGAGGCACATAAACTGTCAGCGCAGCGCTATGGATCAGAAGTAAAGCGAACGAAGCGCTATGAGGTTGGTCTACTCGCTGGCGAAGTAACCCGACACCTGCTTCTCATGACCGCCACTCCGCACAACGGTAAAGAAGAGGACTTTCAACTCTTTATGCAGCTCGTCGATCGCGATCGTTTTGAAGGAAGGCCAAAAGCCGGCCGGAAGCTCGATGTCTCGGACGTGATGCGCCGCGTGATGAAAGAGAGTCTGCTCAAGTTCGACGGCACGCCGCTCTTTCAAAAGCGGTTTGCATACACTGCGACTTATCCGCTGTCGCCGCCTGAGCGCGACCTCTATGACCAGGTCACCGACTACGTGCGTTCCGAAATGGCACGCGCTGACCAGATCGGAGAGTCAGGGGATCGACGGCGTGGCAACGTCATTGGATTCGCTCTGACGACCATGCAACGACGCTTGGCGTCATCGCCTGAGGCGATATATCAGTCGTTGCATCGGCGTCGTTTGCGGCTTGAGGAGAGGCTCCGAGAGACTGGTGAACGGGGTGTGTCCTTGGGGGCAATCGCGGAGTTCGGTGCATCGGGCAAATACGACGTCGTCGATGACGAGTTCGATCCCGACGACCTACCCGAGTCAGAGCGGGAGGAGCTTGAGGACGAGGTAGTCGATGAGGCTACGGCGTCGCGCACCCTCGAGGAGCTGACATCTGAAATCTTGCACCTCAAGCGGCTCGAAGAAAAAGCCGACGCGTTGCGCGCGTCGCGAACTGACCGGAAATGGAGCGAGTTGGCACAGTTGCTGGAGACAGCAGGTGAGATGCGCGATGACGCGGGGAATAGACGCAAGCTCATCATCTTCACCGAACACAAGGACACGCTGAACTATCTTGTGGAGAGATTGGAGTCGGTCGTCTTCGGCCGCGAGGGTGCAGTCGTAGCGATTCACGGCAGCTTGAGCCGGGAGGAGCGTCGGAAAGCACAGTACGCGTTCGTGCAAGACCCTGACGTTCTGGTTCTCGTTGCCACGGATGCTGCAGGTGAAGGGGTAAACCTGCAGCGCGCCAACCTCATGGTCAACTACGACCTGCCATGGAACCCAAATCGGATCGAGCAGCGATTTGGGCGCATCCATCGAATCGGGCAGACTGAGCCTTGCTTCATGTGGAGCATGGTTGCCGAGGACACGCGCGAGGGCCAAGTTTACTTGCGGTTGTTTGAGAAACTCGAGCAGCAGCGTGAGGCTTTAGGCGACGTTGTCTTCGATGTGCTCGGTCTGTCCTTTACGCAACCGTTGCGCGAGCTCCTCTTGAAGGCCATACGCGAGGGCGAGAAACCTGAGGTGCGGGAGTGGCTCAACACCGTTATCGACGCGTCGGTAGGCGACCACCTAAAAGCGGCGTGGCAAGCTCGGCGCCTGGTGGGGGACGTCATTCCCGACGCCGAGCTTGCCGAGATTCGGACGGATATGGATCGTGCGAGGACTCGCAAGCTTCAACCGCACTTCATATCGTCATTCTTTCGCGAGGCATTCGACGTCTTGGGTGGCAGCATTCGTGAGCGTGAGCCCCGACGTTGGGAGGTGACCCACGTTCCCGCTGGCGTGCGGCGCCATTCGACGGCCTTGGAGCCCATTGGCAGGAAGTACGAGCGGCTTACGTTTGAGCGCTCACTTATCGCGGTTCCGGGGAGGCCACGGGCGGAGCTCTGCTGCCCCGGATACCCTCTATTCAACGCGGTTAGCGATGAGGTCGTTGATAAGTGGGGCGAGGCGCTGCGTCGCGGAGCGGTGCTGATGGACCGAGCGAACGAGCTTTCCGAGCCGCGCCTCCTTGTCTATCTTGATCACGAGATCACAGATGGCCACGTCGCTTCGAACGGTCAGCGCCGCGTAGTGTCGCGAAAGATCGAGTTCGTAGAGATTGGGCGCGATGGATCTATTCGTGGCACCGGGCCAGCGCCCTATACCGATTACTCCGTCCCCACCCGCGACGAATCTGAGCAGATCACCAGGATCATCAACGAACCTTGGGTTCGAGCTGGAGTCGACGATGTAGCTATCACCTATTCAATTGAGACGGCCATTCCGGATCACCTCGCCGAGGTGCGGCGACGGACGGAAGCACGCGTCGAGAAGACGATCAGGGAGGTTCGAGAGCGTCTCGATGCTGAAATCAGATTTTGGGACAACCGCGCAAATCAACTGAAAGACCAAGAACTAGCGGGCAAGCAGCCGTCGATGAACTCTGGGCGGGCACGAGACCGCGCCGACGATCTTCTGCGCCGACGAGACGCACGCTTGATCGACCTGGAGAAAGAGCGGCAGCTCACACCCCGACCGCCGCGAGTCGTCGGAGCTGCGCTTATTGTTCCTGCTGTAGTCCTCGCTGGCGCGCCCGAGGTCGCTCAGTTCAGCGTAGACCAGGCTGCGCGTACTCGGATCGACAAGCTCGCGGTTGCGGCGGTGATGGCCTCGGAGCGTGCGCTTGGCAGGGAGCCGGTTGAAATGCCGCACAATAACAAGGGATATGACATCGAATCGAGCTCTACGGATGGCTCTCTGATCCACATCGAGGTCAAAGGTCGCGCCGAAGGTGCGACGTCAGTGACCATTAGCCATCAGGAGATCATGACGGCACTCAGCGCTGACGATAAGTGGCGTCTCGGACTAGTGTCAGTGGCGTCCGACGACGCGACAACGGTTCGGTACCTGCGGAATCCACGGGCGTTCCTCGTGGAGCCTACGCTCTTTACGGATAGCGTGAACCTAAACATGAGTAAGCTCCACCCTCTTTCTGAGGAGCCCTCGTGACAGACCGCAAGAAACTCATCGAGGTCGCTCTACCGATCGAGGCGATCAACCGTGCGTCCGCGAAGGAGAAATCGATTCGTCGGGGTCACCCCGCTTCAGTTCATGTGTGGTGGGCACGACGGCCTCTGGCTACGTGCCGGGCCGTATTGTTCGCATCACTAGTGGATGACCCGGGGGAGCGCCCTGAGCAGTTCCCCACTCGCGAGGAACAGGACGCGGAGCGAGGCCGCCTTTTTGCGCTCCTTGAGGAGCTCGTGGCCTGGGAGAACATCAACAACCCCGACGTGTTGAAGCGCGCACGGCATGAGATCTCTACCTCATGTGAGGGGGCTCTCCCGTCGGTATTGGACCCGTTTTGCGGGGCCGGATCTATACCCTTAGAGGGGCAGCGTCTTGGACTCACGGCGCTAGGGCGGGACTTGAATCCTGTCGCTGTGCTCATCTCGAAGGCAGTGGTTGAGATTCCCGGGCGGTTCGCCGAAGCGGCCCCGGTAAATCCCGACTCCCGTACGACCTTGGCAACCCGTAGCTGGGCAGGCACGGGGGGTCTCGCGGCCGACGTTCGTCACTATGCAACCTGCCTACGTGACGAGGCGTACGCTCAACTGGGAGCCCTGTATCCAAATGTGGCGCTGCCGAAAGCGCTGGGTGGTGGGTTTGCCACCGCCGTCGCATGGATTTGGGCGCGGACCGTTCGTTGCCCGAATCCCGCATGCGGCATCGAGGCGCCTCTAGTTCGCTCATGGCAGGTGGCCAGCAAAAAAGGCCATGAGACGTGGGTGACCGTTGACGTTGACAGGGTGAGTCTCACCGTCAGTTTCGATGTCGCCCGCCAGAAACAGTTCGATTCCGAGGGCACCGTAGACCGCCATGGGGCGATCTGCGTCGCGTGTAGTGGCGTGATTGGCCTTGACCATGTGCGATCAGAGGGCCGTGCGGGTAGGCTCGGGGCACGGTTGATGGCGGTGGTGGCTGATGCAGGCGGGCGGCGGGTCTATCTGGGACCGTCGGCCGCCCAAGAAACAGCCGCGCTTTCTGTCGGACCTCCGGTAGGTCCGGAAACAGAACTTCCCGAGAAGGCGCTGAGCTTTCGGGTTCAGGCCTATGGGATGACGCGTCATCGCGACCTATTCAGCAATCGTCAGTTGACATCGCTCGGAGTCCTTTCTGACCTCATCCCGGTGATCCGGCAGCGCGTGCTCACCGATGCTCGGGCATCCGGTGTTCCGGAGGGCGAGCCGTTTGAGGGAGGCGGCTCCGGGGCGGTGGCTTACGCTGACGCGGTTGCGATCTATCTTGGTCTGGCGCTATCCAAGTTGACCGACTACAACAGCACCCTTGTCACGTGGAGCCGGAGTCGCGATCAGGCGCGTAATACCTTTGGGCGGCAGGCACTTCCCATGACGTGGGACTGGGCAGAGATCAATCCGTTCGCGAATGGCGCAGGTGACCTCGCAGTCACGATCGATGGGATCGCGAGCGCGCTGCGGAATGTTCCGGCTCGACCGCCAGGACACATAGATCAGGCTGATGCACGCGCTCTCGCGGATGAATCGCACTCGCACCTGGTCAGTACCGATCCACCGTACTACGACAACATTGGGTACGCGGACCTATCCGACTACTTCTACACGTGGTTGAGGCGTTCTCTGACTCCGGTCATGCCGGTCCTATTCAGTACGCTCCTGTCGCCTAAGGCCCACGAGTTGGTGGCAACGCCGTATCGGTTTGCTGGGGGCCGAGCGGAGGCGGAGGCTTACTTTGAGGATGGTCTGCGCGACGCCTTTGCGCGGATGGCCACGGCGCAGGACCCAAGATTCCCGCTCACCGTCTACTACGCCTTCAAGCAAGCGGAGGAGGATGACGACGACGGACGTTCCTCTACGGGGTGGGAGACAATGTTGCAGGCGCTCCTGGATTCAGGGCTCGGGGTGGTGGGAACTTGGCCGATGCGCAGTGAGCGTGGAGTGCGATTGGTCGCCTCGGGAACCAACGCTCTCGCATCCTCGATAGTTCTGGTCTGCCGGCCGCGTTCTGTCGACGCAACCATAGCCACGCGCAAGGAGCTGGCCGCAGCGCTTCGTAAGGAACTGCCGGGGGCCATGCAATCTCTTCAGCAAGCGAATATCGCACCCGTTGACCTCGCCCAGTCGGCCATAGGCCCTGGTATGGCCGTCTTCTCGCGGTATTCCCGCGTCATTGACGCCGAGGGGCGCGATATGACCGTTCGCTCAGTACTGGGGTTAATCAATGTAGTCCTTGACGAGATAGTCGCCGCCGAACAAGGCGAGTCTGACCCAGACTCACGGTGGTGTACGGCGTGGTTCGAAGAATTCGGCTTCAATTCGGGACCCTTCGGGACAGCCGAGACGTTGTCCAAAGCCAAGAACACCTCCATCGCCGGACTGATTGACGCGGGTGTCGTTGTGTCGCCGAGCGGAAAGGTTCAACTGGTTCGTCCGGAGCTGTTGGACCCTTCGTGGGTTCCTGGCTCGGCGCGCCGCATTATGGTGTGGCAGGTCACTCACCATCTCAGTCGCTTACTGCGATCCGGCGGCGAAACGGCCGCCGCTACGCTCCTACGCCAAGTTGGCGGCGTTGGCGATGCGGCTCGCGAACTCGCCTACCGGCTCTTTTTGATTTGCGAACGTAAGAAGTGGGCCAAAGAGGCCAGCGCTTACAACAGTCTTGTCGTTGCCTGGCCCGACCTAATCCGTCTAGCCGCAAATGATGCGGCCCCCATACAACAAACGATGGAGAGCTGGTAATGGCCATGACAAACAACGACCGCGTCGCAAAGGCTTTAGAGCTTTTGTCCATCGGGTTAGCTCCGTTTGTAGAGCGTGAGTTCAAAGCGTTGTGGGGCGACGATTGGCTGCAATATGCCCGCAAGGACGAGCGTTCTGTTTCGCCGACTGATATCCAATTCCTGCTCGGCGCGATGATGGGTAACTGGCAACCGGTGTTCGACAAGGTTCTCGGCCGTGTTGAGCGTAACTACGTCGGTGAGTTGATCACCATTCGGAACAACTGGGCGCATCAAGCGGTATTTACCTCGGACGACGCGTACCGCGCTCTCGACACCACGCACCGTTTGTTGGTTTCGGTCCAGGCGACTGACGCCGCTGGTCAAGTAGACAAGATGCGCCAGGAGCTCCTGCGCACACGGTTCACAGAACAGGCGCGAACCATCGAGCGGCGCAAAATTGAGAAAGCCATCGAGGGTCAGCCGCTGGCTGGGCTTACCCCATGGAGGGAGGTGGTAACCCCCCATCGCGATGTCCGTGAAGGCAAATACACGCAGGCGGAGTTTGCCGCCGACCTCTACCAAGTGTGGAAGGACGAGGCCGAGGCTGAATACAACGATCCGACGGAGTTCTTTCGGCGCACCTTCATTACAGACGGTATGCGCGAGTTGCTTGTCAACGCGGCAAGGCGACTCCGGGGTGACGGTGGGGATCCAATTGTCCAGCTACAAACAAACTTCGGAGGTGGCAAGACCCACTCACTCATCGCGCTCTACCACCTGGCGTCAGGTTATGCAACAAAGGACCTGCCCGGTGTCGGCGAGCTGCTTGCGGCAGCATCTGTCGATGGACTACCCGGCGATGTCAACAAGGCAGTAATCGTGGGGCAGCAGCTCGCGGCTGGGGAAACCCGAACGGAGCCGGATGGGACCGTCATCCACACGCTGTGGGGCGAAATGGCCTACCAGCTCGGTGGTAAGGATGCGTATGACGTTCTCGCAGAGTCAGACTTGCGGGGCACTAATCCCGGCGCCCTGCTAACCAAAGTCTTCCGGCAGTGCGCGCCTTGCATGGTGTTGATTGACGAGTGGGTAGCCTACGCGCGGGTACTCTACGGCAAGAGCGACCTGCCTGCGGGCACATTTGACACGCAGATGACCTTTGCCCAGGCACTCTGTGACGCGGCTAGAGAAGTCCCGAATGCTCTATTGGTGGTAACGATTCCGGCCTCGGACATCGAGATCGGTGGCGAGGGAGGGCGCAAGGCACTCGAACGGCTGAGCAACGTCGTAGGGAGGATGGAGACCTCCTGGCGACCTGCGACAGCCGACGAAGGGTTCGAAATCGTGCGTCGCCGGCTGTTCGAGGACATTCCAGTGGAGAAGGCGGCTGCGCGCGATGTGGTTGTCCGCGCTTTTGCGACGATGTACAAGGAGCACGCGGGAGAATTTCCGATGGATGCGCGCGAGGGAGATTACGTGCGCCGGATGACCGCATCGTATCCCATCCATCCTGAGATGTTCGATCGGCTGTACAACGACTGGTCGACCCTAGACAAGTTTCAACGGACTCGCGGGGTGCTTCGGCTGATGGCGAGCGTCATCTACGAGCTGTGGATTCAGCAGGATCGAGGACTCATGATCTTGCCGTCATCGGTGCCAGTTCACGCATCTACGGTGCGCCCCGAGCTGCTTCGATACCTGGAGGATGGCTGGGCGCCCGTTATCGAGACGGATGTAGACGGGCCCAACTCTCTTCCGCTGCAGATCGACGAAGGTAATACGAACCTTGGCCGGTACTCTGCGGCGCGACGTGTTGCCAGGACGATATACATGGGATCGGCGCCAACAACCAGTGCAGCTACGACGGGCATTGACGAAAGCCACATAAAGCTCGGCTGCGTTCAGCCGGGAGAGAGTCCCGCGATCTTCAGTGATGCACTACGACATCTATCAAATCGAGCGACCTATCTTGTCAACGACTCCCAAAGATACTGGTACTCGCTGCAACAGACCGTTGCACGCCTAGCAAAGGATCGTGCTCAAACTCACTTTAACCGCGAAGCGATCGATCATTTCCTCGTCCAAAGGTTGCAGAGGTTGAAGGAGCGACGCGGCGCGTTCGCGAGCGTTCACGTTGCACCGAGTGGCCCAGGAGAAGTAAGTGATGAGCCGACGGTGCGTCTTGTGGTGCTTAGCCCTGCTGCCCCACATGTGAGCAGGAGCGATCACACCGCAGCTAGGGGGGTTGCGGAGGCGATTCTGCGAGAGAGGGCGTCCGGTCAACGGCTGTACCGGAACATGCTGGTTTTTCTCGCCGCCGACGAGAGGCCGCTCGAAGATCTCAGAGACGCCGCTTGCCAATACCTCGCATGGAAGTCGATTGACGACGATGCGGCGGGAACGGCGCCCGCCGTCAACCTGGACAGCATTCAGAAAAGGCAGGTGACGGAGAAGGTCAAGGAGTTCAACGACACGATCGATCGAAGGATTTCAGAGACCTATCAGCTGCTTTTGATCCCCAGCGGTGACGCCACTGGCTCGGCGGTCAGGTGGGAGGACGTCCGCGCTTCCGGCGACGGTTCGCCAGCGGAGCGCGCCTCCGCTCGCCTCAGGGACGGTGACCACCTGTACACCGAATGGAGCGGAACCAATCTTCGCCTTGAGTTGGACAAGGTGCCTCTATGGCGTGGAGATCACGTCGGCGTCAGGCAGCTCTGGCAAGACTTTGCACAGTACCTGTACTTGCCCCGCCTCAAGGACCAAGCAGTGCTGGTTCGTGCGATTGAAACCGGCGTCGGGAGCACGGCGTGGTCGATGGATGGCTTTGCGTATGCGGAAGGCTTTGACGAGGAGTCGGGTCGCTATCGAGGGCTCGTTGGCGGCACCACTCCGACCGTCACCCCTGACGGCGATGCCGTGCTGGTCGAGCCCGCCATTGCCATGAGACAAATGCAGAAGGAAGCGGCGGAACGCGGCGAGAAGATCATCGCGGCCCCGACTCAATCAGGCGTCGGCCCAGCTGGGGTTACATCGACGACGGATGCAGGATTGGTACCCGGTGGCGCGTTCACTGTTTCGTCCGGCAAGCCGCGCCGTTTCTATGCACGCAAAACCCTGGACGTACTTCGCATGGCTCGCGATGTAGGTGATATATCCGAAGCGGTCGTCGCTCATCTAGCGAGCGCACCGGGTGCACACGTACAGATACACATCGAAATCGAGGCCGAAAGCGAGTTGGGATTCGATGACACTGTGCGGCGCACGGTAAGCGAGAACGCGCGCACATTGAAGCTAGACAGCAGCGAGTTTGAGGACGCTTAGGGAAGTCGAGACACTGCGAGGCGCAGTTCGGCGGCGCGAAGTGCCAGACTCGGGAAAGAACGCGCTGCTCCTCGGCGACTTCTAGGCTTGTGGTTTCGACGGGCATCCCCAGCACGTCTGCTCCATTACGCGCTCGATCGGCAGGTTTCGCAATCGAGTTCGGAGCGCCTCAGCCCGTTCCGCGAGCCGCGTGTACCTAGCGTAGAGGCTCTGTGGTTCGCCGGAACGGCAAAGCTCGTCGCGCAACTCGTGCTGAGTTTCACGCACCTGCGTCATCGTGTCATGAGGGCCGATCGCGGCTGTCTGGGGTCCTTTTCCACCAGGATCAGCGTTGAGCTTGAACACCTGATCGTGTGGGCCTCCAAACGGTTCGAGGTAGCTGCGCCATTGCGCCGGCACGACACCCTCAGCAATATCCCACGCATACTCGAATAGAGACGAAATGAACCATCGCAGCAGGATCGGCGGACCGTTCGGGTCGAGCGAATCGTTTCCGGTTCGGTAAGGCTGGTCAAGGCCAGTCCGAGTTGCATGTTCGTCAACTCTTGACACCACCGCTGTAACTGCGGTGACGTAGTCAGCGATGTCGCCATCCAACTTTGCGATGTCGTCCCATATGGGTTCGCTTTTAGTATGGATGTCGAATTGCTCGAAGGCGAGATCGGGCCATTCTTCGACATTCGCGTACGGGTTGCTCTGACGGCCCATGTTCATGATGAAGTTCGCGACCAGGTGCCGCGGCATTTGGACGCTAAGCATGTTTGCTTTGTGGTCGCGCACGCGCATGAGGGTTCCTTCGTGTCCCTGGGGATACGAATTTATCGAGAATGGCCGGGGGGGCACCGTGAGCGACGAGTCGGTACCTGGCGCAACGTCGCGAAGAAGCATTAGTCGGTTATGAACAGCAAATAGGCGGAGGAGCGCCGGTTCCTTCAGGTAGTAGCCCCGTACACGCGCTTCGGTCAAGAACTCGGTAACCGACAACACTCCAACAACGGGTTCCTCGAGGGCGGCGCCAGAGTCTGGCGAGATGACCATTACCGGATTACCGTCGATCTGGCGGCGATGAAGAAAGCTGAAGACCTTGTGGGCCGCTCGAAGAGGCTTCTGATCTCGCGCTGAGGTCGGGAGCCTCTCCCAGACGTCGCGCTCGGGGACACCGTCTTGGACTGCTCCCCATATCTGCCCTAGCTCATCGGTAGTAAGGCCTCGCTGCGGCACAGATGAACTCCCGAGGACTCTTCGAAAGGTTCGGATACCGTATCACATCCGCTTTCCAAGGCGGATTTTCCGGTCATGCGCATCGCGAGGAATCACCACCAACCAACATAATTCTTCGCATGTCAGATCAGGTCTGCTCAAGTCCGAGGGTGGCTCCGGCGCGGGGCCACAGCTCCGCAGGCCGCCGGACTGCCTGCGCGGCTGGAGCCGGGTGGCCTGATCCGAGATGAGCTTCAGCTTCATTCAGGGCTTAGCTCAGATGTCGCCGGTCGGGGCGGCATGTGCTGCCTTGTTGGCCATCCTTTTGGTAGTCGGCACGGCGCTGCGAATCGTGCGAACGAATGTCGACTGGTGGATTACCCGCCGGAAGAGATGGGGTGACGCGCTGCGTCGCGGCGAGGTGATCGATCCGGAGCCTGAATAGGACGGCGCTGCAGACTACCGTCGCCATTAGGCTCCTAGCCGGTCCAGGTAGCTGTTTCCAGTCTCCGGCTGAAAACCAGCCCCAAGATGCTGTACGAGCGGACATCGACCCCGCGACGTTCCAGGATTGGGCCGACCTGAGTACCCGGTCGGCCCGTGGCGGGTGCCTGCCATCGTCAGGTAGCACCACTCCCGTGAACGTGTGATCCCAACGTAGAGCAGGCGCCTTTCTTCCTCTTCGCTGGCTGCACGGGGTGAGGGGATCACCCCTTCTTCGACTCCCATGATGATCGCCGCACGGAACGTCAGACCCTTGGATCGAGTCATGGTCATGATGGCGACCCCATCTGTCCGAAGTGCGTTGTCCTTCGACACGGGTTCAAGCTGGGCTAGGTAGTGGATGATCCCCTCGGACTGAGGAACCACGCGTCCAACCGCGCGCGCGAGGTCCGCGAGCTCAGGCGGCAACTCCAGGCGCAGTTGATCGGCCAACTCCAACAACCAAGTGGACCAACCCTCGTCAGAAGGCGCGACATGATCCAAATCGACCTCGCCGATGATTGCTTCCACGCCAGCAATACTTTCGAGCACGCGATTGTGCGTAGCGGTCGCAGCGCCGGCAGGAGATTCGTCGACACACCGCAGAACGCGTTGCGCAAAGGTTTCGCCACTGGCCAACGCTTCATCAGCAACGGAGCTCAGATATGAGTCAGAAACGCCGCGGGTGAGTTTCAGGTGCGTCCACCAAGCGAGGCTATCGGACCGATTGCTTACAAGATGCGCAATTGCGAGTAGGCGTCTTGTTTCATCATGGTCTAACGGCGCAAGGGCTTCTTCAACATCTGTCGATGGAATACCGTCGTTGGCGAAGATTTCACGAAGAGGGTTGCTCCAGACGTCATTGCTGTCGCCCCGAAGCAGAACGACGATATCCTTCGGTGCGACGTTCTCGTGGTTGACGAGACATCGCACAAGCCGAGATACGCCACGTTGCTCAGCAACCGCGCTTTGAAAACGCAGATACTTAAACACGCCTTCAGGATTGCTGTTGCTCGCCGAAAGGGCGGAATCTCGATGACGTCCAGGGCCTGACTCAATTACTGCGCGCGCGGCGGCGAGAATCGTTTTTCCGCATCGGTGCGACACCGATAGAGTGTATTCAATCAAATCGGGAAGCAATTCAGGGAGGGTCAGAATCCCTGTCGGGTCGGCCATTCGGAATGAATAGATGGACTGCTCGTCGTCACCGACTGCAAGGATGTACACGCCGACTGCGGCCAGACTTTCAATCAACGAGATCTCGGCGCGATTTAGATCCTGAAATTCGTCAACGATCAATAGCTGCACATCGGGGAGCGCCGCGTCAGGATGATCTTGCAGTAGATGAGCGGCGCTATACGGTATCTCAGCGAACATGCTGTATCCGAATACCGTTCGATGTGATCGCCAGATAGCGATGTAAGCATTTCGCAGTTCCGGATCGAGATCGGCGAGTAACAGGGCCGTCGGATCGAGACTTTCCCAACCGGCCGCCATCTCTCGTTCAAGGCGCCTTACGGTGCGTACATTGGCATCTTGGTGACCGAGTCTTCGCAAGCGATCGGCGATATCGGGCTCAAGAAGATGCCTTGTCTCCCAAGTGTCAGGCAAGCGCAGGGGCACGGGGAGAGAGATGAATCCGGGGTTCTTCATGAGGAGCGAGAGCGCGAACGAATGCAGCGTCGACGGCTCTACAAGATCGTGCCCCTCAGCTTGAATCTTTTCACTCAGTTCGGCGGTAGCGGCTCGGGTGAACGTGACAATGCGGGCCATCACGGGAGGAGTCCTCTCGCGAAGCAGCTGTGCCAGCTCCAGAACAGCGGTGCTCTTGCCGGTACCGGGTCCCGCGAGTATCCGGCCGTGTCTGTCTGGCGAGTGGGTCAGGATACGGTCAAATTCGGTTGGGGCCATCTCCCGGACACTACAAGGCTCGAGGCGCTATGCGGCGACAGCCGCCGGCGGATAGCCGGCTGCCTTGGCCAAGTGGAACTGAATGTCCGCGGCGGATCTCGAGGCTCCCCGCGTTCGACGCCGTCTCCCCCGCGGAGCAAGTTGGTTCGGTTCGGTTCGGTTCGGCTAGGCCCAGGGGTTGCGGACGGAATTCGACGGTGGCACAGACGACTGCGTTCAGCCTCTAAGCGTTCGATCGGAACATCCTTACCCGTTGAGCCACGACATCGGTTTCGCGGTTGGCGCGCACGACCATCGAAGGCGCTGATGCGACCGCACCGGCGAGTTAGTTCGCGCTCCAGGGCATGCGCTTGTGAAGGCGGCTTCGCCCATCGCATAGGACTTCCATCGGAAGAGATGCTCTGGTGATCGCGCCCCCCGAGCTCGGTGCGAAGACCGTCGGCGTCTGAGGGTGCGTTGAGGTTCTATAGACTTGGTCAATGAGGTCGGTCGAGGCGCTCGATGCAGGTCGTCGCGATGCCTGGCATTGGCACAAGCACGCTCCGTATGCTTAGCGACTGCCCGCAGTGTGGTTCGGAACATTGAGCCCCAAGGGGAGCGGATGCCTCGACCAGCCCGCCTAAAACAGGAAATGCCGACCTTGAAACTGTCCCTCGAGCTGGGGACAGAGGCGGTGCCTGACGACGGCCGCTACTACGTTCTGGTCGAGGGGCAAATCAAGTTCAGCACTACGTCGAAGGCGGCAGCCGTAGCCTTCTATCGTGGCGAGCGGGACCGCCTGTTTCTGGTACACGGCAGACCAGAGCCTGCAGAGGTGACCGCCGATGATCGTAGGAGGCTAATCCAGGACGCACGCCTGCAGTGGGACATTCGAGCGATGAAGCACGAATTGGGGCGCACAGTGGTTGCCAACGCGCGACGCAAGGGTGGTAAGGGACGATAGGCCCCCGATGTCTCGTTGGGTGCTCTGGCCGAATGCTTTTGGGGCGCTACGATTGACGGTTTGCTGCCGGCGTGCGCGCGCGCGTCGGTTTCTGTCGAAGAGTCAGAAGTGCCTGAGGATCCTCCGACGCGTCTCGCGCATCAGGTCCGCGAACTGTTCCCTTAGTCCGCGGTGGGCGTTGATCTGTCCGCTCAAGTGCACGACCAGAGGATCAGCTTTTCGGGTGCTCAGCGTTGCGCCGTTGCGCCCAGCTGGCGATACCGGCGAGCGCGATGATCCCCTCGACGATGTAGGCGAGGATCGCTCCCCACACAGGAAAGGTCTCGGCGGGAAACGCGACGACATAGAGGGCGAGAAGAGTCCAAAAGACCCACGCGCAGCCCTGGCCGCAGCCGGACTGCGACTGCACGGTCGTGACGCTGCCGTCCGGGTGCGTGATGATTGTCCTGCTCATGAACGGCCTGTCAGACCTCTCCGAAGGCCTCTGCGAGCTCGAGCATCACCGGCCAATGGGCACCAAGTCGTGGTTGCGATTGCCACCCGGATTTCCCGTCGAGTCGCGTCAACGGGTCTCGTAGTCTCACCGCTTGATCTTTAGCAACCGCCGCGACAGATGCCTGTCGCCGGCCAGGCAAGGAATACCGACTGGTGACTTCTCCGGCTCGTGGAGGCACAACGAGCCGCGATCGTGCGTGAAGGACGAGAGACAGCGGAGCGCGCTGTTCACCCGGCAGGCCCGTCGTGCGCTCTAATCCCCTGACTCGTTCGACTCTCGACCTCCTCCCGGATGCCGCTACGCCGCCGCAGGCCTGGACGCGTTCTAGCCGACGCCGGCGATTCGCGACGACGGATCGAGCGGCTACGCGGAGGCTCCCGCTCCGAAAGCTTGGACGCGCCCGCGAGCGAGATCACCATGAAAGGTAGCTGGATCCCACGTGGGACTGCTGGGGTTGCGCGCAGTCTGGTCGAGCATCTATCGCAGCCAGGGTTGGCCCGACAAAGGGCGATGGAGCCTTGTGATTTCGTTGGAGTTCGATTCTTCTAGCCCTCAGGGTGAGTGGGTGCGCCCGCCCTGCCTCGCCATTTACGCCGCGAGGGATGTGGCAGGGTGTGAGATCTAGCCACCCTAGAGTCTTCGGTTGTCATTCTGTAAGCGCTATGTAGGCATCCACGGCGTACATTGCTTGTGACATGCGTCAGGGGGCGGGGAAGGGAGACGGTCAGGCGATGGTTGAGTTTGCCCTTGTTCTGTCAGTCGTCCTCGCCCTCCTGCTTGGCTGCACCCAGATCGGTTTGTACGCGCTCACGAGGGGGACCGCCATCACGGCTGCGGAGCGAGGCATCTACATCGCCGCTGGTGCGGCGGGGAGCCCGACTGGCCCCCCGGCGACTGCCGACGTGTATACGGCGATCCGCTCAGAGCTGCAGAGCGGCCTGGTCGGCGCCACTCCCGCTCCGATGTCCGCGGTGGACGGTGTGTGTCCGCCGCTCAGTGCGTCCTGGCCGGTGGGCATCGTCTACGTCTGCTCCGTCGTTCATCCCGCCACCGGCACCGTTGAGGTGGCCATCCGCGGCTGGGTCTCGGCGCTGGTACCTCCCGGGTTCGGACTCGGCTCCTGGCGGCCCGGCGCGCTGGCCATCAACATCGACGATGTCGTCCACAGCGCGGTGTTCGCCCCATGACGGCACGCCACAACGGTCGCCGTGGCGAGGGAGCGCAGAGCGTGGTGGAGACGGCGCTCGTGCTCCCCTTCCTCATCGTCCTTGCGCTCGGGTTCGCCGGCGCAATCTTCGTGCTCGATGCGACCACGGAGCTGCGCTCCGCGACCGGGCTGGCCACGTCGGCGGCATTCAGCGTTCCATACGGAGCCACCCGTCAGGCGCTCTTCAACATCGACGACACCTTCCAGCGCAGCGTCTCAGGGCCGTTCCTCGAGCCCGGATCGTTGCGCATCACCTGCCCGCAGAGCGAGGGCAACCAGTACCTGTACTCGACGACGTATCAGCCGGACACAGTGGTGTCCTGCCACGGCACCGCCACGGTCTCGTTCTCCAACAACCTGATCGGGCTCGTGTGGCGTTGGAACGTGACCCTGCAACAGAACGCGCAACTGGTTGCACCGCCGTTCCGGCAGTGCGCACCGAGTGTCACGTGCTGACGCGCCGCCGAGCCGGAGAACGCGGCCAGGTCATCGTGCTCACTGCGCTGGTGGTGACCATGGTGCTAGGCGCTCTGCTGGTCGCGGTCGCCGACCTCCTCGTGGAGAGCAGCGAGTCGACCCGCGCCGACACGGCGGCGTACCTCGGCGCCCAGTCGGGCGCGGACTCGGTGGATACGAGCCAGTTCCCATCGGGCGTCACCTCGAGCGGACAGCTCCATCTCGGCGCCGATGCGATCACCAACTGTGAGCAGGCGATCGCCGTTGCGGACCCCGGCGCGGTCGCGTCGTGTGTCGTGAGCGGTGACTCGATCACCGTGACGGTGAGCAAGCGGATCCAGCTGCCGGTGCCGTTCGTCGGTCTCGGCACAACGGTTCGAGCCGTCCATCAGGCCGGTGCCGCGCTCGGCACCGTGCATCCGTATTAGGCGATAGGGGGAAAGAGGGGATGCGACGTGGGGCGTTCGTGCTGATCGTGATGCTCTCACTTGCCGCCGTGGGCGCGGTCGTCTACACCGCCCTGAGCATCGGCGGCCGGCACATCACGGCCTGGGCGATGAGTCAGAACGCGAGTGCCGGCACGCTCATGACGGCCTCCCTGGTGCGCCCGGTGACCATCGCTCAGGGATCGGATGGCTTTACCGTCCTGACCACCAATCCCGCCGGCGAGTACCTCGCCCACTCGGTGTCGACCGGCGATGTGCTCCGGCCCGACGATCTCTTCACCCAGTCCATGGTCACCGTCCCGCTCGCCTTCAAAAGCACGGCCCCCGGGCTCCAGGCGGGTGACAGCGTCGACATCTACGGCCCGAGCTCCAGCACCCTCGGGGTCGGCACGCCAGAGGCGCCCGAGGCAGCGGCGGCGGCCGCATCCGGGCAGACCGTGCAGTTGTATGGGCGCGGGATCACCATCGTCGCGGCCGGCAGCGCCACGGCGGTCTTGGTCCCGGCTGCATACGAGGGCTTCTGGGTCGACCTCTCCGTCTCGGGCATCGACCTGGTCGCGGTGCAGTCCTCGGGTGTCCAGGTGCCCCGCGGCGAGACGTACACGCTGCAGCAGGCCGAGCAGATGCTGACGGCGATCGCGAACGGGACCCAAGCGTCCACACCGGCCGCCGACCCGGCGGCAGGCTGAAAGTGGCGCCGCTGCGCGTCGGTGTCGCGGGCGTCCGGGCCGGCAGCGGGGCAACCGGATTCGCCGCCGCGCTCGCCTGGTCGTCGGCACGGGATCGCGGGACCATGCTTGTGGATGCCGACGGCGCGGGCGGCACGGTGGCGTCGCTGCTGGGCATCGACGACACGCGGTCCCTGGCCAACGTGTACAGCCCCCACGGCATCGCCACCGCCGAGCTGGAGCGTCAGGCAGTCACGCTCGGCTCGCGCCCGCGGCTTCGGGTGGTTCCCGGTTTCCGCGATCCCGGCCGCCCCGGCTCGCACACCGCCGAGCTGCTGGTGCCGGCCCTCGAGGGCCTCGCCGAGGAGCTGGTCGTCGTCGACTGCGGCACGCCGTTCGCGTACCCGGATCTGGTCGATGGCGATGCCGCGGCCCGGGCACTGGGCTTCGCGCTGCACGCGGTCTTCATCGTCGTGCGCGCGGAGTCGGACCTGCTCGACAACGCCGTGGGCATCCTGCGGACGCTGACCATCCCGCGCGCCCGACTCGTGCTGGTGCGCCCGGCCCATCGTCGCGGCGTCTCGGAGGCGATCGAACTGCTCCAGGCGGCGCTGCCCGGATATCCGCTGGCGTGCGAATGGGAGTGGAACGCGGATCGCTGTGTCGCGGCGCGAGCCCGCCGGGAGCCGATCCAGCGCGAGGCGATGGCCGAGGAGCTGGGGCTCTTCGGATCCGGAACGATCACCTCCGATACCACGCGTCGCCACCGATGGCCGCTGACCCGACACGGTGCGCCAGTCCGGTGATGATCGGCGAGGAGCGCCCGCGCATCGATGCCCGCCGGGTGGCCGGGAACGGGATGGCCTCGCGCGCATGGCCGGAGATTCCCGCGGACATGCTCCCGCTCGTGGAGCAGCTCTGTGGCGTGCTCCATCGCGAGCGGGGTGATGAGCTCTCCACCACATGGGAGGAGCGCCTTCCCGACCTGGTGAGCGACCTGGTCGAGCGGTCGGTGCATCGCGGGGGCATGGGAGTCGCACCGGTGCTGGCGTCGCGTCTTGCCGGGGATGCCACATGGCGCGCCGAGGTGGAGTGGGCGCTGCTGGTCCGAGCCAGCTTGCTCTGGCCACTCTCCCTGCTCGTCTATGAGGATGTCGAGGACATCCAGTGTCTCGGGGCGGACCGCATCCTGGTCGAGGCCGCGGGTCGCAAGCAGCTGCTGCAAGGGTCGGGACCCGAAGCATTCAGCGCTCCCACCCGCCGGGAGGCGGACGCCAGGCTCGAGGAGTGGTTTCGCACGCTGCTGAGCTACGCGGGCGTGCAGCCCCGCACCCAGCTGACCCGTGATCAGCCGCGGGCCGTCGCCACCATGGCGACCGCGGTGGGACAGGTGCGCATCGCCGTCGTTGTCGCCCCCGCCGCGGTGGGGCGGAACAGCGTCTATGCCTGCCTGCGCATCCCGCGCGTGAGCGGGCCGAGCACACTCGACGAGTTCGTGGCCAACGGCACCATCCCGAGCGGAGTGGCCGCCTTCCTGCGCGAGTGCGTTCGCGCCCGGCTGAACATGATCATCTCCGGCGGCACCGGCGCGGGCAAGACCACGCTCATGCGCGCGCTCTGCGCCGAGGTCGCCGACGACGAGACGCTACTGGTGATCGAGGACAGTCCGGAGCTGGCCCTGGCCCAGGAACGCCCCGACGGCCGGATGGTGCACGAGAACACGATCACCATGGCCACCGTGCCCGGTGCCTGGAAGGAACAGGAGGCCAGGGTGAGCATGGAGGATCTGGGGCGCGACGCCCTGCGCTTCCTGCCGTCCCGGATCATCGTCGGCGAGGCCCGCGGCGCGGAGATGGCGGACGCCGCCAATGCGATGACCACCGGTCACGAGGGATCGATGGTCAGCGTGCACGCCAACAGCGCCGCCGAGACCATTCCCAAGGTCGTCAACTACGTGATGATGGCGCCGCGTTTCGCTGGCCAGGTCGAGCTGGCCACGAGGGTCGCGCACCAGGCGATCCACCTCGTGGTGCACCTCCGCAAATCGCAGCGACTCGGCAGGCGGGCGGTGACCGGGGTGGTCGCATACTCGGCTGACGGCGCCGCGGTCGACGTGTACCGCACGGACGAGCACGACGCGCTGGTCCGCCGCGTGCATTCGATCGCCGACCTGCCCCGGCGACTCCAGGAGGCACTTGGCGAGCAGCTCGTCGAGGTGCCCGCGTCGTGATCGCGCTGCTCTTCTTCGAGGTGCTGGTCATCCTCTGCCTCATCGCCGCGATCACGGTGTGGCAGCGGCCGGGCGTGCGTCCCGACGCCGGCGCTGCGGTCTCGCCCCGGGTCGCTCCTCTGCTCGACGCGGAGCGGGATCTGGCCGCGTCGCTGGGCGTTCCGTTCGCCGTGTGGGCGGCGATTCGGCTCACCCTGTTCGCCCTCGCCCTGCTCGTGGGGTTGACCAGCGGCGTCGTGGTGATCGCGGTCGTCCTGCTCCTGCTCGGGACGCTGGGCGTGCCCTGGTTGGTGGAGGACGTGGCCTCGGCGCGGCGATCGCGCGCATATCGCTCGCTGGTCGCAACCGTTCGCGACCTGGCCAACGGGCTGCAGCGCATGGGCAATCTCGACGCCGTGCTGCGCGAGGTGGCACAGCATCCGCGTCCTGAGCTGCGCGAGCTGCTGACGCCGCTGCAGACGGCGCTCTCGATGGAGGAGGGGCTGCTCGACATGGCCGAACGCTCCCGTTCCGCATTCGTCGAAGACGTGTGTGTGCTCCTGCTTGCCGGAAGGAGCCGCGATCCGCGCGAGCTCGTCCACCAGCTCCGCGACCAGGTGATCCCGGAGCTCGAGGAGGACATCGCGCTGCTCGACGCCACCCGCGCCGCGGTGGCGGTGCAACGACGCAGCGCGCAGATGATCGGCGCGGTGCTCGCGGTGCTCATCGGCGCCTTCAACACCGTCCCAGTGCTGCACGACTTCCTCGTCAGCGTCCAGGGGGAGATCACGCTCGTGATCGCGGCGCTGATCTTCGCGGGCTCCATCGCGATCATGGGCACCCTGCTGCGCACGCCTCGCCCGGCTCGCTGGGATATGCGCCTGGTGCGCGCGGAGTTGGGGCGGATCGGGCGTGGCTGAGGTCTGGCTGCCGTCGCTGCTGCTCGTGACCACGGCCGCATTGGCTGCGCTGGTCCTGGCGCGCAGCGGCGCCTTGCGAACCGCCGAAAGCGCCAGCATTCGCCGAGTCCGGGATCGGTTGCTGCCCGATCACGGCCGTTGGGCCGCCGCCGTGGCACGCAACCCGATGGCGCGTGCCTTGCAGGATCGATTCGCGATCCGGCGCCTGCAGCTCGCCGCCGGTCGCGGCGACACCCAGGCGTTGACCCGCCGGGTGGTCGGCATCGCCGCCCTCACGGTCGCCGCCTGCAGCGTCCTCGACGGCGTGACCGTCCTTGCCGGCGACGGCCTCGTGCTCGCTCCCGCGTTGATCCCGGTCGCAGCCGTCGTCGCGACCGCGCTGAGCGTGGCGAGCCTGCAGCGAGAGGCCCGTCGCCGGCGCGAGACGGCCTCCCTCCAGGTGGCCAAGACGCTGCTCCTCTTCGGGCTGCTGCGTGTGCCCCCGGTGCACAGCCCCGAGGGGCTGGGTCCGGGAGACCCGCTGCTCGCCCTGGCGCGAAGCATGCGCGACCGCACCCTCGCCGAGATGCTGGGCAGTGAGCAGTGGCGTCAGATGAGTGACGTCCAGCCGCACTCCCGAGCCGAGCTGCTCGAGGCGGTGTCCGCCGCGTACCGCCTCCCCGTGCTGGCGCAGCTGGCTCAGGTTGTGCGCGCGGGCCAGGAGTATGGAGGCGGTGACCCGGCGACCGAGTACCTCGCCGCCGCGCGCTCGTTCACCGCGCAGCGCCTCGCCGACGCGCGGGTCCGGCTGGGCTCGCGCACCATCACCGTGCTGGTGCCGATGGTCGGCCTGCTCGCCGCCATCTTCGTGGTCATCTTCTCGGCGGTCGCGTACGCCAGCGCCAACGGCGGGCTCTGAGTGCGCCGGCACGCCTCCGTCCTGCTCGCGGTGGTCGGCGGTGTCGCGGTTGCGGCGCTGGTGCTCCCCCGGCCGAAACTCGCTGCGGCGATGGGATTCGTCAGCAGTGCGGATCCGACCGGGTTGGCCGCGCTGGCCGCCGCCGAGCTGCTGCTCTGGCTCGCACTCCTGGTCGGTGTCGTCCTGGTGCTGGCGCGCACGCTGGGCAGCGTCCGCCTGCGGGTGACCTCGACGCGCGTGCTGGCCGGCGTGACCCTCGCGGTATGCCTCGCGATCCTGAGCGTCGGAGTGGCGCGACACAACAGCACCGCATATTCGATGTGCTGCGGCAGTATCAGCCAGGCTCGGCAGCAACTCGCGAAGGCACCATGAGCACCACGCGGATGCTGGTCAGCCTCCTCCCTGCCGAGGAGTCGGATCGGCTCCTGCGCGCGGTCCACGCGCTCCTGCCACCAGTGGTCGACGGCACCATCGCGCTGCTCCGCCCCCCGGAGCCGCATCTTGGTGATGCTGCACTTGGGCTCGCCGACGCAGGGATGCTGATCGTCCGCACCGCGGGCCACGAAGGATCGGCCGTGAGCGATGCGGCGCACCAACGCCAACTGGTCTGGTGCCGCAATGACGTCGAGGCGGCGGGCATCCCGGCCGGCATGGGGACCGCCGTTGTCGCCGAGAGCCTCGAGGCGCTCGCCTGGGAGCTGGTGCGACGTCTGAGCGGCGATCTGAGCCCGGGCGGCCTTGCGCAGCCGGCGGCGATGTCGCACATGTCAGGCGTTTCCGACGACATCGCTCGAAGCCGCGAATCTGGCGAGGCATCTTCCACCGCAGCCACCTCACCGCAGCGGCGCAACGGGAGGGTTCCGGCGCCGCCGGCGTGGGCGCGCGGCGCGCTTCCCGACAACGCGCCGATCGCCGATGCGCATGTGCAGACGAGTCGTGAAGCGGAGCCGGCCTCCGGCCCTCCGACCCCCGACCATCGACCGCCATTCGAACAGACCGGCGCGCGCGCATCGCGCTTGCCGGTGACCCCGCTCGCGGCTCTGGCGGGAGTGAGGTCCGACCAGCCGTACCGCACGGCTTCCGACGACAACCCGCTCGGGGCGCTGGAAACGCAGGATGCGGCGACCCATCACCTGCCGGCGCATCGTGGCAGCCGCCTGCGGACGCTCATCGGGCGGGTGGCTCCGTCGCGCCCACGGCTTCCGACGCCCGACCTTGCCGGACTCGGCCAGATCCTGCTCCGCGCCCACTCCACGGTGGTCACGGTCGGCACGCCCAAGGGCGGCCCGGGCAAGACCACGGAGGCGGCGGCGATCGGGGTTCTGGGTGCCCGCGCCGTCGAGCCACACGGCGGCAGCGCCGTGCTCGTCGACGCCAACCTCAACAACCCCGACTCCTGGCGCCAGCTCGCGGTCCCGACCGACGCGCTCACGGTGCGCGAGGTGGTCGAGGCCCTCAATCGGGGCGCACTCGTGCCCAACGGTGAGTTCGCCCGCAACGAGCGCCTGCGCGTCCTGCCCGAGCGCCGCTCCTCGGGCTCCGCGTACACAGCCGCGGAGATCGACCGGCTGGTGACGCACCTTCGGCTGCGCCACACCCTGGTCGTGGTCGACCTGCCGAACACCCTGCCCAGCCTGAGCGAGGGCGCCAAGGAGGCAGTGGTCGCCCACTGGCTGGAGCACGCGGATGTCGCGGTGCTGCCGATCGACCTCGGTGAGGCGTCCTTCATCGCCGCAGGCGAGATCATCGACAGCATCGATGCCATGGTCGCCGGCTCCAACGACCGTCTTCGCAGGCCAGGCTTGGTCGTCCCCCTGCTGCTTCCCGGCGACGGGCGCCGGGCGCTCGAGCTCCCGGCGATCGCCGAGCTCCTCGACCACCTCCGCGCCGCGGGGGCCGAGATCGTCGAGGTGCCCTTCACCGTCGACGTGCAGACGGCGAGCCATCGGCGCAGCCCCATCGTCGGCGCCTCGCCTCGAACCGATCGCGCGTTCGCTGGCGTGCTGCGCGCGGTGGTGGCGGCGCGAGAGCGGGCCTCGGCAACCATCCCCCATGGCTGAACGTCGCCACGCGGCGTCCGTCACCGACCAGGACGAACGCGTGCGGCGCATCGCGGCCCTGTCCGCGCGCCTGCTCACCGACCTCGCCCGGGGTGGATACGGCGAGCGGCCGGAGCTGGACTACCTGACCCCGAGCTGCGCGGCGAGCGTGCACGGAGCGCTGGCCGCGATCGGTGGTGATGGGTGGTACGTGGAGACCGACTACGGCGAGGCGGTGGCGGGCACCACCGACCTGGACGGCAGCGATGGTGCGGTGCGCGTCGAACTCGTCGTCGACGACCGCTCCCTGGCTCGCCAGCCCGGCGGTCGGCCGGTCGCGCTCCCGCCGGCGCGCTGGCGGCTGACGTTCGCACTGAACAGCGGATGCACCAGCATCACGGCACTCCGGGCAGAGGCCGCGTGAGCGCCGGTCCGCACGCGCGCTGGTTTCGCGCCCGCCTTGCGGGGGCCGGCATCATCGCCATAGGTACCGGGGAACACGCCAGCCGGGTGTGGCGGTCGCGACGAGTGCGCCGAGCCCGCACATCGGCGCTCGCCGCGGGGGTCGTGCTCGCCCTGGGCTGCGCCACTGTCGGGGTCGTGCTGTCGATCGTCCCGACCGGGGTATCGGTCGTAATGACGGCGACCACCTATCGCATCGGCGACGCCACGCTCCACGCGGTCGCGCCCGGCGTGTACTCCGGCGCGGGGACCCTGGTGCTGGGCCACAGCGGCCCCGACCTCACCGCCGGCGGATCCGCGGTCGTCCACGGCGCGCGCTGGGTCGCGTTCTGCGACGTCGCGGCGGGCGGGGCAGTTGAGACGTGCCGCCTGACAAGCGAGACGCGGATCCTGACCGCACGCGACGTGTGGTCCGCCGGCGCGTGGCAGCGCACGTACAGCGACGGTCTGCGCGTCGAGATCGCCGCCGCTCGAGGGGTGCCGGTCCCCTTCCCGGTGGGGCGCTGAGCACACCGCTCCACAGGTACCTGGTTCGCGTTCCGATGCAGCATCGGCGGCAATTCACGGCCGGTGCTTTCACGAAAATGAAAAACGAAAATGTAAGCGAAGTGTGAGCGTTTCCCCGGTACGCTGGATGCGATGAATCCAGTGATGCTGCTGGTGCACCCGGGTCATGTGCACAGAGGTTGGGGGAGAGCACTCGGTGACATGCGCGACTGGAATGTGCACACATCTCGGAGCGACCGCTAGTGGCGCTCACCGCCTATATAGTGTGCGGACTCGCGGTGCTCATCGGCACCCTTGTACTCGGATGGCGGACGCGAGCGCGCAGGCGTCGGGGGCTGCTCCCCCGCTGGGCACTCCCGCGCGCGCCACGCCGAAATTTCGCGTCGTGGGGTGAGGTGCGATCGCGGCTGGATGGCCGCGTCGGGCGCAAGGCAACGATGATCGTCGACCCAACGGGCCGCGACGGACGGAGCGAACGATGATCTATCTCGGGCGCGACGTCGCCAGCCGCATCTGGTTGTGGGGGAGTCCGGAGAATGCCTACCTGCTGCTCGCCCCGCCCCGTCGTGGCAAGGGGGTGAGCGTGATCATCCCCAACCTTCTGGACTGGCCGGGTCCGCTGGTGGCCACGTCGACCAAGGACGATCTGATCGTGCACACCGCGTGTGCGCTGCGCGAGGAAAGGCCGGTGTACGTCTTCGATCCCACCGGGTTCAGCGAGTGGCCCGACCCGGTGGGCTGGGATCCGGTCGCCGGCTGCGAAGATCCGGAGGTCGCCATCTACCGCGCCCGCGCGCTCAACGCCGCTGCGGGCAGCTCGCAGGGCATCCAGCATGCCGACTACTTCCAGTCCTACAACGAGGCGATCCACCGCTGCTACCTGCACGCCGCGGCCGTCTCCGGACGCGACATCGCCACGGTCCGCCAGTGGGTCAACAGGGCGGAGAGCCACGACGCCATCCGGTGTCTGCGCGAGAGCCCCACAGCCCCAGAGTGGGCCGACGACCTCGAGGCCATCACTGGCATGCACGACCAGGCGATCAGCAACGTGTTCAGCGGTGCGCGGCGCGCCTACGACTGCCTGGCGGATCCCCGTGTCCTACGCTCGTGCCAACCCGGCGCGACGGCCGGATTCATCGCAGACCGAATCATCGCCGAGCGAGCGGCGCTCTTCATTGTTGGGACATCCGGTGCGCAGGCCAGCATGGCGCCGATCATCACCGCGCTCATTGAGACCATCGTGAATGCGGCCAAGCAGGAAGCGGCGCGCTCGCCGACGCGGCGGCTGACCCCGCCGCTCGCGCTCTTCCTCGACGAGTGCGCCAACATCGCGCCGCTGCCGTCACTGCCCCAGCTCGTGACCGATGGAGCTGGCCAGGGCATCACCACCGTGATCGTCCTCCAGTCACTGGGCCAGGCCCGAGCGCGTTGGGGGGTCGACGGGGCCGCCGCCCTCTGGGACGGATGCACCGTCAAGCTGGTGCTCGGCGGGCTGTCCGACACCAGAGATCTGGAGACGGTGAGCCGCATGTGCGGCGAAGTGGACATCGAGGTGGCCGGGCGGAGCTATACCCAGGCGGGTGACGAGACACGTAGCTTCTCGCACCGCCGGGTGCCGGCGTTCACGCCGGCGCAGGTGCGGACGCTGCGCCGCTGGCACGGTCTCCTCTTCTACGAGGAGCTCCGCCCGATCGAGTCGGCGTTGCCCGGCTGGTGGGAGTCACGGAAGTACCGCGCACGTGTCGGCGAGGCATTCGGGCACGCACTCGGTAGCGCGTTGCCGTGACGGCGGAGAAGTGCCTCGAACAATGATGGGTCGCTTGGCGGACGCAGGTACGAACAGCGAATGTGCCCGGCGTAGCGTGCGCGGCCCATCGATCCGTCAAGGCCCGGCGAGGTAGTCCGTTACCCCGTATAAGCCTACTTAGCGTGCGAGTCGACTGACTTAACTCGGTCTGTTGCCTACATGTAAAAACTGTATCGCGCTTGGATCTGGTCTCCGTCGGAAGTGTGGCGCAAGATGTCCCCGACTTGGCGGGCGACACGGGTAGTTACCGGTTCACCCCCGTCGAATTGCGTGTTGTTCCAATTCATCTTCGTCAGCGCGAGGATCTCTGCAGCCAAGGTGCGGATGCTTGACTCGGCGTAGTGAACGCGCATCTCCAAGGGTCGAGGCACATACATCCCGGGGTAGCACTTGAAGAAGTCCACGCTGCCGCGGGTATAAAGCAGTGCAAGATCCTCATCCAGTGTGAGGAAGGTACCTCGGAGCGGAGGCAGTGGGCTGTAGCGGAGAAGACGGGTCCGCGACTTCCGCAGGCTGACCAAATCGACCCAATCAACCTTCTCCGCCTTTGTGACGTCTAACACGCCCTGGCGCTCGGCGTTGTTGAAGACCGAGGTCTTGTGAACGACCAAGCGCGCGGGGAGTGACTTGTGCTCGGCTCTATATGCAGCGAGAGCGGCACGGAGGAGATCCGCACACCCGTCGCGCGTCAGGTGCGGCTGGCGGTCGTCCTTGCTGATTCTCACAGCGTCTCCGCGCACGACGACTCCATCGCCGAGTTCATTGAAGACCTGCGCCATGCTCGTCATCAGACGATCCCGTTCTACCGTCTTGTAGAAACTGATGCCGACAAAGCATGCGGACAGGGCAGATGTATCACGCTTGAGACGCCACGGCGTTCCACCCGACTTGTAATAGATGGCCGTAGAGAGATTCCACGCACGCGTCGCGGTATCCTGGAGCACCCGCACTCGATCGGGTCGTTGGCGCTGACGCCGAGGCCCGGCGGCACCGTATGTCTCTGGACGGACCATCTGAATCGGAACCCTGAGCTGCATGGCTCGCGCTTTCAGAACGTCGTGGAATACGGGCGGCGGTATCGTCGGACTGTCCTCCGCCTCCTCTAGTGATGCGAGTGCGCGTCGCGCCCAGGTCCGTGGCGACTGTGGGGGAGGGTCCATCGCATCGAACAGCTCTGCCGGCGGTAGGCAGATCAATACGTCAGCGTGCCGGCTCTCGATAAGGCGCTTGCACTCTGCGATAAAGACGTCGACGGCACTGTCGATGATTGCTCGACGGTCCGGGCTCGTTGCCAGCTCGATCAGGAAGTTCGCGCGGATAACCGCGGTCAGACGGTCTGATGTCACGAGATCGCTTGCAAACGGACTGGCGGCTGAAAACCCGGGGAAAGCCGGGAAGAGGTGCACGAGCCGGCTGTCCTTGGCTGCGATGTTGGTCCGGCAGGTCTCAACCCACGAGTGGAACGCCTCCGTCGTTTCTGGAGTCCCGACCACGCCGAGAGAAATGCGTTGAGGGCGTTCGTCATTCAAACGATCGAAGGGGCCGTAGTCTGTCAATCCGAAGCGGATGTCGATATGCCGTCCGCCTCCGCCGAACTCAAGTTCGGGTTCGGAAAGGACCTCTGCCCGCATCAGAGCTCCAACTCGGCGACTCGGGCACCTTCTGGAAGACCGTCTCGCTTTCCATCCGCAGCCCAGGCGTCGTCATCAATTCCGATGGGCAAATCCACTTCGAACAAGTCCCCGAACACAAGCAGCGGAAACGGCGGAGTCAGTAAGTCCTCGCCTCTACCGAGTTGCGAGGCCCACATCAGTAGCTGCCGTCGAAAATCGGGATTACGCTCAAACCGCTTTATCTTTGAAAGTTGGTCGCCCTGAAAAAGGCTGAGCCGTGAACCGTCGGTGGTGAAGACATAGGTCGGATTGATCTCGAGGTACCAGGCGCCCTCGAGTCGACGGAAGAAACCTTCGAAGGCGTCGTGACGATAGCAAGACACGGCACCCGTCTTTCGGTTGCGCAACTCGACAAAGACTTCGCGGGTGGATTGGCGACTGGCCGTCGCCCGGTAGGTGGTTGAGAACGGCTTGAGATCCGGATGCGGACGAAACATGTAGCACTCGACATCCTTGCGGTACACCACACGTGGGTAGAGCTTGTCACGCAAGCACTGCTTCAACATTCGGACAAAGTCGCGCTGACGGTCTTCATCGTTGGACGAAGCCCACTCGTGGGCATCAAAGTCATCAACGGATCCACGATCGCATAACTCGTTCCACGGCCAATCCCGCAGGTCGTGGAAGCTCAGGAGGCGGCCGTTCTTCAAGAGCCAGCCGCTAGCTAGCACGAAGCCGCGTTCGTCTCGCAACCGAAAGAGCTCATCAGCCCTTCGGTGGGGTGTGTCACCGACATATATGCGCGGGGCAAACGAGGCAACACGCAGGAGATTTGTGACCAGCCGCTCTGTTCTCGCGGGTGGTCCAAGATAGACGCCGGTGTCGAGGGAAATCGCGACGCTGTGGAGGGCATTGAAGCAGCTCTCGTCGAACGCATCAGCACGCTTGTCGAACCGCACTCGACGCGATGCGAGGCGGGCGGCGTCCGCGAAATAATCTTTGATGGACACCCAATATGCTTCGGCGGTATTTGGGCGCGAAACGATCAGCAGCACGGGCGCGTTGCCCTGCATCCAGTACGCTAACTCACGCTCGCTACAGAGATACTCGAGGGATGAGTCCGTCTCACCCTGGAAGGAACGTTCGGTGGCGCGGCTCTGCACATAGAGCACGCGTCCGAGCGCGCTCCCTGTGCCCGGCTGGCACAACTCAATGCTGCCGTCAATGCCGACATCGATGTTGGTTGGGTTCCAGATCGAGCCCATGCGTAAGACGACGGCCTCGATGAGGTTGACTCCCAGCTGACCGGTCAGTGTCTGCTGAGTTAGCTTCTTAGGCTCCATGACCCGAAACGCCTTCGAACATCGGTTCGTCCATGATACTCGCTGATCTAAAGGCCGGAGCCCTCCCGGCTCGCGCCAGATCGGTCTAGATTGGGGACGCACCACCCGAACACGCCTGAACCCTTTAGCATTCCGCCACCATGGAGATCATCCCCGACAAACGGAAGGTAGTCGGGCTCGTCGAGCAGGGCTTTGACGGCAGAATCTGCCTCCCTAATTTTCAGCGCGACTTCGTCTGGACTCGAGAAGAAGTCGCCGATCTCGTCCGATCGATCGTCCGTGGGTACTTCATCGGCTCTCTTCTCCTCCTGCGTTGCGATCCTAACAACCCCCCGTTCGCTCCAATCTTCCTCCGCGGTTCGCAGCCGCCCAACCGCGAGCCCAAGCCGGAACTCCTCGTACTTGACGGCCAACAGCGCCTCTCATCGTTGATCTATGCGCTCACGGCGCCGGACCTATCGCTGAAGGACTCGAGCCAGCGGCGGTGGTTCTTTGTGAACCTTGACGCTCTCCTGGCTGACCCCGATAGCGATGAGATCGTCTTCGATAGGGCGCGCCGTGAACTGCGCGGGCTAGATGCAGAGACGAGCCAATACGAGCAGCGGATACTTCCGTGCACACGATTGCTCAGTCAACAGAGCTTCTATCAGTGGCGCGACGGCTTTGAGGATTGGATTCGGCACACCATGCCTGACAGGGTCGATCAATACAGAAACGAGTGGCGTGACGGGTGGACGAGCGCGGTGACTGCATTCCAGACTTTCGAGGCGCCGCTCGTCGAGCTTCCACGGGTTGATGATTCCGACACGGCCGCAATCGGTCGCGTGTGCGCCATCTTCGAGAAGCTCAACTCCACGGGCGTGGCCCTCTCTGTCTATGACCTGCTCACTGCTCGGCTCTACCGCTCCGGCATCCCCTTGCACGATTTGTGGAACGAAGCGTGCGCGAAGCACTCACGCCTGCGCACCTGGTCAGATGGCAAGGCTGACCAGCACAGCTTCGGCGTTCTCGTGTTGCGCACGCTCGCGCTGCTGCGCGGGCTCGACCCCAAACCCCGCATTCTTATTAACCTCGCGCCGGCGAATTTCGAGGAAGACTGGCGCCGTGCGGCGGCGGCGATCGAGCGCGCGCTTGAGCTGGTCACGCTCGTAGGGCGCGACGGTTTCGGTGTCTTCGCCGAGAAATGGCTGCCCGGATTTGGCCTCATCCCAATCCTGGCCGCGCTCCGTGCCGAGATCGACACTAGACGCCTAGGCGACAAGGAGCGCCAAGACCTGCGTCATTGGTACTGGTGCAACGTCTTCATGGAACGCTATTCCAGCGCTGTCGAAAGCAAATCCCGCAAGGATTATCTGGAAATGACGCGCCATTGGCTAGAAGGCGGGCCTGCACCAGAAGTCTTCCAAGAGGCACTAAACTGGATAGGCGCGCAAGGCTTCCGGATTCGCGGATCGGCCAGCTCCGCGAGTGCCGTATATAGCGGTGTGTTCTGCCTGCTTGCTCTTCATAACGCGCGCGATTGGCGGCGCGCGGAGAACATTCAGCTTCAAGAGCTCCAAGATCACCACATCTTCCCGCAGGCCTACCTGAAGCGTCACGTCATCACCAAGCGAGTCGACGTCAACACGATCGCTAACCGGACGCTGATCTCTGATGAGACCAACGGACGGATCAAAGACAAGGCTCCGGCTGACTACCTCGCCGACGCGAAGATCTTTCCCCAAGGCCCGCAACCCGAGTTGTTGGCGCCGCATTTCATCAATGACTCCACACTCCCGCTGATGCTGGAGGCACTCGAGAGATTGCCGAACGACGAGGCAGCGTCCCTCTACGAACGGTTCCTTCAAGGCCGAGAGGCGGCGATGATCGCTGAGATTCGACAAGCCTGCGGCATCACTCCGATGACCGTTGTCGAGGGCGAGGATGCTCAACCCGATGAAGTAGCGGCTGACGTCGAGGCCGGGGTTGGTTCCGAAGACGAGTTCGAGCTAGAGATTGCGTAGCGGCCACCGCCTGGGCGTGCTCACGTCGATCCACGAGGAATGGGCGACCGCCATCCTGCGGCGTACCAAGCGCTGGGAGTTTCGACGCCGATGCGGGCTGGAGTCAGGTGCGCGTTTGGCTCTACGCCACCGCGCCACGGGCTGAGATCGTCGGCTACTTCACCATCGGGGAGATACGCCGAGTCAACGCCGCACACCCCGACCCCCGCGTCGCCAAGGCTGGGTTCCTCACAGTTCCGGATCTCCGCGTCTACCTCAAGGGCCTGGAGGATGGCTACGCCATCGAGCCCACAAAACCACGAAGGCTGTCGCGGCCGGTGCGCCTATTGGCCGGGCAGCGTGGTCCCCAGTCCTATCGATTCCTGTACTCGGACACCGATCGCTCGCTCCTCGAGCGGCTCGCGAAGGCTGCGGGTCCGTGACGAAGTCATCGGCATGATCACCTTGGCGGGACCATCCGGCGCGATAGTTCAGGAGGTGCTTGCAATGGTCCAACTCTATGGTCGCGACGCCGACGCGGTGCGTCAGATCTTATTTCTTGTGGCTGGGTTTATCGATGCAATCGGCGACGACGAGCGCCGTAACAGCGAGATCATGCCTCACAACTGGGGCTGGCTCTACAATCGCCTCCTGGAATTCGGCTCCAAGGGGGTCGTCGGCCTACCTGAGGCGCCAGCGGCGCGCAAGGACACGGCTGCGTGGCTCAGGGCGATCGTTGCCGCCATCGACGAACAGCGCCCTCGCCTGGTCGAGGCCGAATGGTCGGGTCCTCGCCAGCGCCCCTCTTGACACTGGTCACATGGATGGGGTCAAGTTGCTGTTCCTGAGTTCGTCGATACAGGGAACAACCGCGGAATCCATCCAGTCTCGAACGGCATGGGTCGCCTCGACATCGCTGCGGTTGTAGTCCAACAACCACCTGCGCGCGGCTTCATCCCCTGTCGCCGCGTCGTCATGTCGAACCATCGACATCCCACCACCAGCGTCGTCGACCGACCAACGAAAGCCGATCAACGATGCGACGACCTTCAGCCCACTTGCACCCCCGGTGATCAGCTGGGAGTCCCAGATGTGCAGCAGATCCACCCACTCATCCGAGGCAATGAATTGGTCCACCTCCGCGACGAGGTCGGCTGAGAGACCGAGCCGCCGGAGATACTGGTTCTCGGCGCCGGCGTTGTAGCAGTACGCCCGGAACGTCAATCCTTGCGCGTGCGCGGTTGCTCGGATTCGCATCAACCAACGCCAGAACGCGACACTGTTCTCGCTCTCAACCGCCGGGGTCAGCGGCTCCCACGTGACAAAGGGGTGGTAGCCGGAAGGGAGTAGTTCGGAGTTGGTTCGGTTCGTCAAGAGACAGCCCCACAGGTACACACCCTCCTCAGTGCTCTCCATGTCGACGTCAACCTCAAAATCAGCGCGCGGTACCACAACCTGATCCACACCCCTGCGCCGGTAGACAGGGTCGCTGCCAATCGCCGCACGCGCCAGATCGATTTCCCTCGGCAGCGATGTGAGTCCGGATCCCGAGTACCGGGCAGTTGGCGCGTCAAGGGCAAGGACATCACCCACCGTGCGGATCTCCAGAGCGTCGAGCTGCGCCAGTTGCTTGACCGACGTGCCGGCGAGGTCCATCGCAACCAGTGTCTGGTCGGGCGTCAACCCTGCCGCCGCTTCCCGCAGCCCGGCGAGGTCAGCCCCGGACGCCACCGCCAATGCGGTGCGCCAGTCCAGGGCAGCCAGCTGAGCCCGGTTGGTGACGCCATGATCTCGGTGGATCTCCCACTGAGCCCAGCCAATACGCGGCAGCAGGCTGACGTCCCCTGCCCCAGCTTCCAGGATCGGTCGGCAGTAGTCGTCCCACGGGCAGGTGGGACATTCCGCACAGCGGACCGGCACCACGAGGAGCCCGGCGTCCGCATCGACCAGATGGAGCTGCGCCACCGACACGATATCGAGCCGGAAGTCGAACTCGAAGTCGTATCGCTCCATCGTGGTTCGGAGCTTCGTCCTGCCGCTGGAGGATGGCGTCCGCCACATGGGCAGGTCGAGGTCGTACCAGACGACGCGCCGTTCGGTACCGATGACCCCCCCGACACGGGGACCAGGCGTCGCGAGCCCCGAGGCCTCCAGCATCCGTTGGTAGTGGGCAAGTTGGAGCAGGTCGTTCTGAGACTTCCTGGCCGAGAAGTCCCCGTCGAACGCAGCCGCCTCGTACGCAAGGCTGCTCAGGTCTGCACACAGCCCGGGCAGCTCCGATGCCTTGTTGGTCGAAGGCGTCAGTGACTGATGCCACTTGATATCGACGGCTCGATACCCACTGCTTGGAGCAGCGATCAGGAGATCGGGCCGTCCGACGCGTCGGTGCACGTAGTCCGATGGGAGTCGCGCGTTGAGAATCGGTGAGCAGCCGGCCGACATCGCGTCAGCGGTCGCGGTTTCCGCAGCGCCGGCATCGGCGCCGTGGACCGATATCGCGTGAGGGTGGAGCGCGAGGATTTCGGCCACGACTTCAGCCTCAAACGCGTTCCCACCCGCGAACAGCCGCTCGGTGAACGGGTCGGGTCCGATCGGTTCGGCGGGACGGATCGCGTCGTTCTGTGCTCTCACGGGGCACTGTTTCGCGACGTATCCGCCTTGGAGCGGAACACCACTTACGTCATATCGGGTGGTCATCAGGGCACCTGTAGTATCTACTCGGCAGGCGCTGGCGCTACCGCACCCGAAGGGACTTGAGATGGCCGCCCGTATCCCCGCACGTAACGTCTGTCGATCGCACGCCCGCGGGCACGCGGTTCACTGGATCCAGGGCATACATAGTCTTGATACCCCGAGGTCGCCGCGTCCAGGACACATCACCTCGATCGAGCACGGAGTCATCACGGTCGACTTCGACGGGCAGATCGGTCGCTATCGCAATCACCTCCTGCGCAAGCTTCGCGCCTACGTCAAGACGTACGGCACGGCGGTCATCGTCGACGAGGGTTGGAGCGTTCTCCGGATTCCGCCGGGACCCGGGGGACACTGCTTTTACGCCGTTCGCGAGGATTTACATAAGTATGTGAGCTGTAAACGCATAGCCGATCGTTTATGGGCGGGCATGTTCTGACCTTGGTGCTCTTGCGACGTTGCGATGCAACGGCAGCGACTTCCGGACGGAAACGGAGCCAGTGGAGCGCCGGCCGGAAGATTCGACAGGACAAGATCGGCTGAGACCGTGAGGGCCCCGGCGCTTCTAGTCGTACCGATTGTTATTACCCCGTCCGGCACTCAGGTGGGCTGGTAACCTCTGAACGTGCACCTCAGCGAGACCATCGACACGACCTTCGATTTGAGGTCCGACACGCCGCCGAAACGGGATACAGACACTTTCAGCCCGACCTTGGCGAGGTACCACCGATTGCTGTGGAGCAAGCCGCTGCCGAGTGGCTCAGCATTCGACCTCGACGTGAGCGGGCCCCCGTTCTACCTGCACCACCGTTCCGAGCTTGGAGAGTTCACGTTGTCGAGCGATACCGTGATTCGCACGTACTCGACTTGGCCGCGGGTGGCGCACATCATCGGCCAGATCCCGCAAGAGGAGACCGACGAGTTTCGGTACCTCATGTACACGATCGGCGGGATGATGGTGTTTCCGGCCAAGAGGCTCGGTGGCAAGATCACGATTAACGGCTGCAGGGGGTTCAACCCGAATATCCGGGACCGCTTCGATCTGACGCTGGAGTGCATCCGGCGGCACTATTCTGGCGAACCCTCCCCGCTCGGTAAATGTATCACTCCATATTCCGCTTTCTTCGAGCTATTCGATGACTTCGCGGGATACGTGGAGTTCTTCCACCTGCAGGACTTAGTGGATCCGGTCACTTCCACGGTCACGTTCTTCATGCCGTTCGACGGCTTCACCACATCACCGGTGCCACGAACCCTCGGTGCGTACTTCGGATACCGCCACCGCGCCATTGAGTTCATCAATGCGCGGAACCATCGGATCGCTGCTCTCATGAACGCGCCCACGGCGCTTGACCGATAGCGATTCCGTCGCCGGTGGGCATGAGGACGGTCTCGAGCTGCCAGCGGCGCTTGCCACGAAGGCCTCTGTACGCTACGTCGGGCGACGCTAGACGGCGACGTCGTCACGAACGAAGCGGTTTCCGCTACGCGAAAATACGCCTCGAGCGCGCTCGATCATACTGGGCACCAGCACCTGTCCCACGAGACCGCCGGCCGGGGTATACCAGCGCCGCCAAAATGGCATGGTCTTCTTGGAAACACCTCATTGAGCTCGCGGTCACGCTCTGTGCCCCGGGGAATGACCGCCGGGGCGCAGTTGCGGCGACAGCCTGTTGTCGTGAGCCGACGGCAGGCTTGCTAAGAGGCTCGAATCGTCGAGCCTGATGCCGAGGCAAGACAGCAACGCGCGAGAACACATGAGCCGAAAGACCTGGATCACCCGCGATGCTCAAGGCAACATCGTGAGTAGCACCGAGGTGCATTCATCGTCAAGCTGCGCTGGCTGCCTGTGGGTGGTCTTGGGGGTATTCATCGTCGTCGGACCCGCAGCGTGGGCGGCTAACGGCGAGATTCCAGTGGCTGCAGCGGTGCTCATGTACCTTGTCGAGGCGGTCCTGGCCGTGACCGCTCTGATGCAGTATGTGCGGCGTAGGATGCGGCGAGTCCGGACGGGAGCACCACCTCCGCCGGGCTCGCCGCCACCTAGGGAGCCGACGCCAAATTCGTCGACGTCCCCTCCCGAGGGGGAGTACGATCCGGGCTGGGAGCAACGACGGCATTGATCCTTCGGCCATTCGCCCGTGGCACTTTCGGCTGTGAAACATAAATCGCCCTGCGCTCCGTGGGCCGTGAAGGACGTCCCACTTACTGCACTGAATCCACAGGACGCCATGAACGACTCTGATCAACAGGCGTGGCAAGTAGATCTCCCGCCGAATCTTCCGCATTCAAGCTAAGAGTCACAGTGGAATCGTCCGCGCAGGAAATCAACCAGGTCGACACGAGTGGTGCGGGATCTGACTGGCCGCCGATCCACTTCGCAGACAACGACTGGATCCTGACCTGGTGGCTCCCAGACTATGACGATGCTTTGCGGCGACTCGCCGAGCGTCGGAGCTGGGCATGGCAAGAGGAGTTAGGCGGCCTTCTACGCTCGATCGTTCCGGAGAACGTCCTGGAAGCTTGGGTTACGAGTGACCCGCTGTGTCAGAAGTTCGCCTGGTACAACGTCCTTCAGAACTTCGCAATCGCCCGCGCCAAACAGCAAGGCTTCGCGCCACGGAAACCTCGGACCAAGACATGCGCAGCTTGCTCAACTGAGTTCCGTGAGACTGAAGTGCCACTCGAGTTCGTCGAGCGTGTTGGGGTAGAAAACGTGGACTTCTGCTACGACTGCTTAAAGCTCGCCTTCTCGCCTCACGGCTCCGATGATGCTACCGCCGCGGAGATCGCCGCTGTCGTAAGGAACCTCGCTGATGCATTAGGACGCGCTCCGACAGAGGAAGACCTCAAGGGAAAGGCAGACTTGGTCGCACTCTCAGCAGATGCGAGGCGTGCCGCCGTCCGGGTCCTGGCAGTGAAACCGTCTTGCGAGCGCGTCCAGGAAGTATTCGGTTCTGCTTCCGGTGCCTTGGCACACACGCACGCCGGCACCCATCTGGAGCTGCCGCCTATCGATCACCAACGTCCATCGTCTCGACCTCCGCTTGCCGACGTTGGTGGACCCGACTGGCCTGCGTATCAACATCTGATGGGGCCGCTACCAAACTTGACGAGCCCGCTCGCATCGCCAACGTGGCGATACCACGAGGAGATCAGCTCTCTCATCGCGACAGGAGCTCTAGCCCTCGCTGAATCAGCGCTGCGCGAACTATGCCTGGCGGATGAGACGTTCTACCTCGACCTCGCGCGGCTCTATGCGCAAACCGCCCGCCGCGAAGAAGCGGCGACAGCTCTCGATCGTTTCAACCGGATGGTGCGCAGGGACACGAGCACCTGGTACTCGGTCGACGCTCTGCCAGCGCCTCGCGACATTCGCACTGTCACGTCAACCCCGATCTTTTACGCCCCGCTTCAGTCGCGCCCTCGTGGGAACGTCCGATTCGTGCTCATTGGTGGTGCGATGGAGTACGTGGACCGCCGTGGGGAACACATCTGCGTATCCGGCGAGACAACTGGTGATGATGGTGGGCTCGCCGAGAACGTCTCCCGCATGAGCGCCATGCTGGAAAGCTCCGATTGGGCGAGGATTGCGGTGCATGTCGTTCAAGCGATACTGGAGGGCGTGCGTCGCAACCAGTCTGGCGATCACAACGCGCACGCCCTCGTGTATGCGTCGGGCTTGCGCGAGGCGGTCAAAGTAACCACCGGCGCACCGCCCAAGAGTCTTGATGAAACAGACTGGTGCCTCGGCCCTACTGGTAAGACTCATTGGTCGCGCGAGAGATCTCCTGGAAGGTACGTGTTCAATGCTCACCGCGGGTTCTCGCTGATCGAGATACGCCAGGCCCCTGCCGCGGTCATCTGGGCTTGGCCCGACCGAAGTGATCTATGCCTCCAGGCCTTCCTCGACACGGCTGCCGCTGGCGCTGATCCACCGATGATCGTTGTGCTTCCCGACATCCCCGACTTTCGCCGATTTGCTCGGGCGTATGTTCGCGCCAGCGCCATGGACCACGTAGAGAGATCCTTCCTCGAGGATGCCCTGTATCACGAAGGAGATGTGCCGAACCAGCGCGGCGTCGTGTTGTCGTCTGAGTTCGCGCCGCGACTGGTAATCCAGCCAGACGGTCGCGAACTGGATGGAGCACTGCTGACAAGCGCCCTCGCTTACCTCGATGCCCGACACAACGTCCGCCTGTCAGTCTGGGAGGTCCTCAGTGATCCTCTTCTGTCCGAAAGCGCAGCACGAACGTCCGTCATTGCAACGCGCTCTGCCGTGACCAGTTTCAAGCGCAATGAAATGGTGATGTGGTACGCCCAGTATCGCGAGTTTCCTGGCTGGCGAGACGAAATCTTTAGGCCATTTCGCCCGCACCTTTTGGACGCGGAGTAAGCAGTACAAACAAAATGGCTACGCTCGATCCGCGACGATACTTCACGGCCGCCGAGGTGACCGCAGGCTGGCTTCGCCAGGATCGGAAGTGCGCCGAATGTCAGCGCGAGGTACCACGCGACCTGGTGGAAGGCGATCACATCCTCGCCTGGTCTCGCGGCGGCGCGACCGCCATGGACAACCTTCAAGTGCTCTGCGTGGCGTGCAACCGCCGAAAAGGGATCCGTGAAGCTCAGATCGTTGCCGGCGTTCCCCCGCGTGTGCGAGCCTCCACAGGGCCGTTGCGGCAATGGCAGGAGGAAGCCGCCCAGGTTGTGCTGGCGGCCACGAAGCCGGTCCTCATAGAAGCGTGCCCCGGGGCAGGCAAGACCAGATTTGCACTTGAATGTGCCGCGCGACTGACCCTCCGCGGCGATATCAACCGAGTCCTTATCGTCGTACCCACCTCCCGCCTCGTCGATCAATGGGTAGCGGCGGGGAAGGGCGGTGACGGTTCGGCAGTTGTACCGCTCGCCCCAGCCGGGTGGCGACCGACGCAGCCACTCCTCGATCAGTGGCTCGGGGGCGTGTTCACCTATCACGCTCTCTTCGCTCAGACCACGATGTTCGCGGCGCTCGCCGCCGAACCGGGATACCGGACGTTGGTGATCTTTGATGAGGTCCACCACGCTGGCTCGGAGAGTGCCTGGGGAATCGCCGCTCAACAGGCATTTATGGTCGCGGCTACTCGCATTCTCAGCCTGTCCGGCACGCCGTTCCGTACGAGTGACCCCATCATCTGCGTCGAGACAGAAGATGGAGCGTCCATCGCCGACTACCGGTACGGTTATGGGCGCGCGTTGGAGGAAGGCGTGTGCCGGTCGCTCCGGTTCGCCGCCATCGGCGGCACCGCCACCTTTCAGACTCCATCTGGCAATGTTGAGACGGTCACCTTCGAGGACGACCTCAATGCCTAGGGGGAGTCGTATCGCTTAAGGACCGTGCTCGATGCGGCAGGAGATCATCTGAAGGAGATGCTTGCGACTGCAGATGCAGAGCTCGTGCGCTTGCGAACGGAGGGTGATGCTGATGCTGGCGGGCTCGTCGTGGCCATGGACTGTGACCACGCCGACGCGATAGCACGTCGATTTCATCAGCTAACAGGAACTCGTCCAATCGTCGCCTGCAGTCGCCTCAATGATCCCGACGACCCCGCTCCCAAACCCGCAATCGAAGCGTTTAACCGGGGAACATCGCCCTGGATCGTGGCCGTACGCATGATCAGCGAGGGGGTGGATATCAGGAGGTTGCGGGTCCTCGTGTATGCCACCAATATCCTGACCGAACTCACCTTTCGGCAGATCACGGGACGAATCGTTCGCACCGATCCGAGAAACATCGCTGACTTCGGAGTGGTCGTTCTGCCGGCGGATCCGGTGCTGCTTGCCATGGCTCAGCGCATCCTCGGCGAAGTGCCGTCGACCTCTCGACGACCACTCGTCCTTCGAGACCCGCGGAACAGCGGGGACATCTGGGGTCCCGCCGCTGGTGAGTTCGTTCCGCTGAGCAGTACGGGTGAATTGGCAATGGTCACAGACACGAGCGGCCGGACCGCACCCGCTGACCTTGTCGCCGCCGCGACGCGATACGTCGCCGCAGTCAAGTCGGCGATCTCTCCTTTCGACTTGGCCTTGGCGGCTGCGACCGACGCACACCTACGCGATCGACTGCTCGCCTACTGAGGGAGCGGAGTGCCGTAGCGACCGTTGATCGCAGCCGGAGCTGACCTTGGTTCATCCGATGCCTTCGGGAACCTGCGTCCAAGGGGTGGCAGTCCCCAACAAGGACGCGATAGGCTGACGCCGTGGGTTTCTTTCAGCGTCGGGCGGAGAGCAGAGCCGCAAACGTCATGGTCAACATGGCCCAGGAGATGGCCGCGCAGCTGGCCGCCTCGGATAAGGCGGCGGGCGTCCTTTTCGCAGTCGACAACGCGGGGATCACCGTCGAGAGCTTGCGTCAGATGTTCCGGGTGACTCTGAATGCTGGTGCACCGCGCCTCGCCGTCGACAACGGGATGAACCGAGCCGAGCTGCTGGACGCAGAGCTCTACCGCGCGTTCCCGGGGGTCTCGCCCCGAGCCCTGCACGTCGCGCTCAATGCTGCGATCCACCCAGGGTTCGATCCTAGCCTGCGTGATTGCGCGAACGAGTTGGGAGTCGATGCCGACGCGCTGCGTAGGAAGTTCCTGACACTCGGTCACCTTTCGCAGGAAGAGCGAGACGACATCTCAGCGGGGCTGGACGCCTCATCTTCTCTCAAGGCGGAGCTGGACGCCTCATCTCCTCTCAAGGCGGAGCTGAGAGCGATGGTGAGACAAATTCCCAGCATTACTCTGCACAGTGGATTGAGCGAAGACGGCGCTCTGGAGCTTTTAGCTTCAATGTTGGGCGAACTCCTCAAACAGCACGTCGGCGCTTATGCGCGACTGGGAAGAGACAACCAAGTGCCGTGGGTCTTCCTTGTCGACCGCTTCGAGGCCCTCCGTCCACTGACGCCCGCCGATCGCACATTGCTTGCTGGTCCTTGTGGGTACATTCGGCAGGCGGGCATGCTCACTACCGGTATTGAAGAGCTGCTCGCCGCCAAACCCTAAGGTCTAAGCACGGTGTGACCGACGCGTCGTGGGGCGACTCGCAGCCGACCGACGCTGGAATCAAGGCACCGGCAGCGCCGCCGCAACGCAGGGGGCAGGCCCGAGCGCCCGGCAGAACGCGTCAAGCGGGTCTGTTCACCAAGTCGTCGATGTTCCTCTCCAGCGCGGCCTTGAGGTCGCCGTACCAGCTCGCGTTGCCGATGCCACCGAGGTGGAGCATTGTTGAGATTGCTCGTGCTGCCCGCGCGATTGCTTCGCGCCGCGGTTGAGGAAGCTCGCGGTCCACTATCTCTGCCGCGTGCAGCACATTGAAGTCCGCCAGTTGTTGCACGATTTGATTGAAGCAATCGATCCGCCAGAGGGCGATGTTGACGGCCTCGATGGTTTCCCTGTGTACCAGTTCCCCGTCGCCCGGCCGCGCGATCAACGCCGTTAGCGGCTCGACGGGAACCGGAAAGACCTGTCCGAAGCCGTACTCCATGATGTGGTCGAAATCCTGTTGCGCTCGGTGTCGTGCGCCTGGTTCGTCGTAAGCGTTGAAGTAAAGAGTGCCCGTCGGCTTCATGCCATCGCGCACAGCACGCAGCATCGCAACGACGGCATCCACGTCGCGCTGCCTTTCATCCGACTGTTGGGAGAGGTAGATGAGTACTGAAACCGCCAACCCGACAAGCACGAGCCAATCGCCGAGGAGCGCCCAGGCATTGACGTTGCCGACCAGGAATGTGACTCCGACCCCGATCGCGAGGACACCCAGGACCGCGAGCCCGATTCGCGAGGCCCTACTAGTCCCGGTGGCGCCTCGAATTACAGACCGAGATGCCACGTCTTGACCTGACACCACACGCAGCGCTCCTCGTGACGAGGGCGTGGGTCACGTATGTCCCCGAGCTTGACCCGGCCAGTGCGTGCCCAGCTATGCGCGCACCGCACGAGACGTGGAATCGGTCGAACCCTTGGTGTTCGAACCATGGCGAATACCTCCGCCGCGTGAGTCCAGTCCGCCAGATTCGACACCTGGCGCGGTCTTGCCGGGATCAGCCCCGACCGCTGCTACGCCTGCGCGGCACCTGGAGTCTAGTACAAGTGTTTGGTCGGAAGCAACGGACCGGTCGGAGGGATTAAGGAGCGAACCGCCGCCGAATACGGCTCGCCCCTCAACATGAAGAGCAGAGGTTCGTGAGAGAGACCGGGCCATGTCTCAGTCGGGGGCCTGACTACTCACGCCGACGGGGAGCCTCAGCGGCGTCCTGGATGGCCCCGGGACGATGTACTCGGTCAGGGGGAGCAGCGGGTTCCCACAATTCCCGCGCTATTCAGAGTCAGGAAGGAACTGCTTACACGCCCGGCAGAGAACCTTTCCGGTTACCAGGTCAGTTCGCCGGCCGAGACGCACTTCCGATTTTGACCTGCTCCCTGACCTCAGACGAGCCCGCACGCTCGTGGCGCCTGGATGTGCTGGGCCAATACTGGGCCAATATCTCTGTCCAGTCATGGCGTCATGTGGCGTTTCCTGGCCGCTCCCTCGAGTTCAGACGGCGCTTTTTCCGATCGTTTTGAGCGAGCTTAGGAGGTTCGATTCCCTTTCTCGGCACTCTTTTTCCCTTGACGGGAAACGAGGTTTCAGTTCCGTACCCTCATTCGTACCCTCATCACGTGGCGTCGTTTCACCGCTGATGACCCGGAGATCGACACGGGGGTGGTGGCGCGAATTGATCGCCTCCGTCAGCGCGTCAAGACTGACATGGGTGACATGCGCATACACCCCAAGCGTGGTGGCGACGGAAGCGTGCCCGAGCATCGCGGCCACGACGTGCGGCGAGACGCCGTCCTCGAGGGCGAGTGTCGCCGCTGTGTGCCGCAAGGCATGGAAATGGACCGAGCGGATGCCGGCGCGCCGCCGCATCGCCGCCCAGCGCGTGCAGAACGATGAGGCTGGCATGGGGTCGCCCCCGGATCCCGGCCAGACCAGCTCGCCCCGGCGCTGCGTGCGCAGCAATGCATCGATGGCGACCTCGGGCAGTCTCAGGGTGCGGTGACCCGCGCGGGTCTTGGGCAGGCTGATCACCTGCTGGTTGTCGAGGGTGCGCGTCGCGCTGCTTCGCACCACCAGGCGGCGCTCTTGCAACTGGACGGCGCTCCACCGGAGTCCCCGCAGTTCGCCCTGACGCATGCCCAAGGTGACCGCCAGCACATACGCCGCTTCCAAGGCGTCCCCATACGCAGCGTCGATGAGCCGAGTGACCTCGTCGCGGGTGAGGGTTTCGATCAGGGGTGAAGAGCGGCGCGGTGGCGGCACGTCGCGGATCGCGGAAGAAACCGGGAGGCCACGCCGCGTCGCAGCGCGGAGCGCCGACGCCAGGACATCGTGTGCGTGACGCGTCGTGGTTGCGCTCACCGTGCGAAGCATGGTGGTGTGCAGCTGATCTATGTGCTCAGCAGTGAGCGCGTGGATGGGAACGTCACCGATGGTTGGGACAATGTGGTGCTGCGCATACATGTTGTATGCAAGCCATGTCTGCGGACGCCATGCATCTCGCCGCAACGCCAGCCACTGGGCGAGCCAATCGCCCACCGTGGGGGACAACCGTTGCTGCGATTCCGCCCGGGTTGCCTGAGCTTTCCTTCGAGCTTCGGCGAGCGTCCGGCCGTACACGCTGTGTTGTCTGCCGCCGAGGCGGAAGCGGAATTCCCAGCGGTCGCCGCGTTTGCGAGCGCTGCCGGCACCTCGCCGCCCTCGCTTCCTGGACGTTGTCATGTCGCCTGCCTCCTCGATCGTCGTCGCCCGCTGAACCCCTGCCGGGGTCGTCGCTCCTGCACGTGTTGCCGTACGCCCGGCGAGAGTAGCTGTTGAAGCGCGAGTAATTTCACCGCGGTTGCGAGTTCGAAGGCTCGCTTCCCTGAACCACGGGTCCAAGAGATGCGTGACGGTGTGCGGCGCGTCTGAGCTTGCACGCGCTGCGCTCATCGTCCTAAGCCATGGGATCGGCTGCAGGGAGCTACTTCGCCGTAAAGAAATCTCCCCGGTCGGGCAGCGATGGCTGAAGGCTGCGCTTTTACGTGCCGGCTACGTACTCGCACGGATTCGCCCGTGGCTCGCCCTGCCTAGCCTACGAATACACCGCACCCCAACCGCCAACCCACTAAGGAGATCCGATGCAGCAAGCCATCTCGTCCAGCAGGCCAGACGTCGTCGAACCCGTCGTGGACGGGCGTCACCGCCTCAGCGTCACGGGTTCTCGGATGACGTACTCGAGACTGATCGGAGCGCTCTTCCTGTCGGGATTCCTCGTCTACGGAGTTGGCTCCGCGCTCGCAACATCCGCGGCCGGCGCGCCGCACTTTCTCGATTCGATCGCCGCACACCCGAGCGTCCTCATCATCGGGGCCGTGCTGATGTTGTTGAACACCTTTGTGGATCTCGGCAAGGGGATCCTGTTCTTTCCGATCCTTGCTAGGCACAGCAGGAGAACTGCGCTGGCCTATCTGGCAACGATGATCGTCGAGGTCACCCTGCTGGATGTCGGTGCAATCGCTTTGCTCATGATCGTGCCGCTGAGCGGACTGCACGGACTTGACCTTGCGGCGGCGATCTCACACGGGTCAGCGCTTGTTCACACCAACGCCACGTTCTACGAGTTTGGGGAAATGACACTCGCAGCGGGCTGCGTGGCCCTGTGTGCACTGCTCCTCCGGACGCGCTTGATCCCACGTTTCTTGTCGATCTCAGGCCTGATCGGCTATCCGATCCTCATGGTTGGAGCCATCGCTGAAGTCGTCGGGATCCACATCGGCCTCGTGCTCACCATCCCCGGCATGTTCTTTGAACTGGTCCTGCCCTTCTGGCTCTTCACCAAGGGCTTTCAGCCCGAGGCGTACGCGGGACGGGCCGCGTGTCGGACGGCTCCGCCGCTAGCGGCATAGCGGTTCTCATCCAGCCCGGTCGGGTGCAATCCCGGCCGGGCTCTTTCTATTCTCTCTAGTCCGAACGGCGCCGGACTCGAGACCCGCCTACACTGGGCGGTATGCCCGTATCCAATCGAGCGGTAGCGGGCAGGCTCCCCGCAGAGTCCACGAGCTTCGTAGGCCGGCGGAAACTGTTGGCGGAGGTCAAAGCGGCATTCGCGAGCGCGCGTCTGTTGACGCTGGTGGGACCTGGCGGCGTTGGCAAGACCCGGCTTGCCCTGCGCGCAGGCGCCGACCTCCAGCGGACCGTCCGTGATGGCGTCTGGTTCATTGACCTGGCCGGCCTTGAAGATCCGCATCTCGTTGCCAAGGCGGTCATCAGCAGTCTGGGCGTGGCGGACCAGTCCGGACAGTGGCCAACCTCACTCCTGATCTCGCACCTCGCCTCACGCGAAGCCATGCTCATCCTCGACAACTGCGAGCATCTCCTCGACGCCGTCGCGGTTCTGGCAGATGTGGTCTTGAAGGAAGCCGCTGGAGTTCGACTGCTTGCCACGAGTCGTCAAGCGTTGGGGATCTCTGGGGAGCGCGTCGTTCAGGTACCGCCTCTTACGCTGCAAGGAGAGCCGGGCGCCGAGACGGCTCACGGCGCTGCCCACTCCGAGGCGGTCGCCCTATTGGTCGCTCGGGCTACAGATGCTGGCGTCCAACTCGAGGAGTCGGCCGCCACTCGTCAACTGCTGCTCAACGTTTGTCGCCGCCTCGACGGCATGCCCCTGGCACTCGAGCTGGCAGCCGTCAGGTTGAGGACGATCGGTCTCGACCAGTTGCTCGAGCGGTTGAGTGACCGCTTCGCGCTCCTCACCGGCGGCAGCCGCGCGGCTCTGCCGAGACAGCAGACGCTCCGAGCTACGATCGACTGGAGTCACGATCTATTGAGCGGTCCGGAGGCGGTCTTGTTGCGCCGGCTCGCGGTGTTCGCCTCTGACATGGGACTTGATGCCATTGAAGACGTGTCAACGCAGATGGGCGCTGACCGAAGTTCGGTGCTCGAGCAGCTGTCCAGCCTCATAGAGAAATCATTCGTGACCCGACTGGGTCCAGCCGCAAACGCGCGCTACAGACTCCACGAGACGATGCGGGAGTACGCCCTCATCAAGCTGCGCGAGGCAGAGGAGGAGCCAGCAGCGATAACGGCGTTCGTCGGCTTCTAC
>Ga0116215_1000128_pt1 | contig 58824 bp, 51 predicted proteins | sample Sb_taG_7_FD_89698 | JGI IMG/M metagenome (GOLD analysis project Ga0116215, IMG submission 89698) | Peat soil microbial communities from Weissenstadt, Germany - Sb_50d_2_FS metaG | ecosystem: Environmental > Terrestrial > Soil > Wetlands > Peat | place: Germany: Weissenstadt | collected 2010-09-21
CGGACGTAGCTCTCGTGTGCCAGTTGTCCTGCCAAGGGCACGGCTGGTTAGCGACCTACGGATGGGATAAGCGCTGAAAGCATCTAAGCGCGAAGCTCGTTCCAAGATGAGGTCTCCCACAGGGAAAACCTGGTAAGGCCCGTGGCTAGACGACCACGTTGATAGGCCGGAGGTGTAAGCACGGCAACGTGTTCAGCCGACCGGTACTAATCGGCCGAGGGCTTGGAGCTTTTGCTCGTGCTCGCTATGGAACGCTCAAGGAGCGGCCGGACGGTCGCTCCGCCGGTGTCGAGGTGGCGTCTGCAACACAAGACGGACCACCTGAGACGCCGGCGAGCGAAGGTTTCCGGTGACCATGGCGGCGGGGAAACACCCGTTCCCATTCCGAACACGGCAGTTAAGCCCGTCAGCGCCGATGGTACTTGGGGGGCAGCCCCCTGGGAGAGTAGGACGTCGCCGGGATTTCTCTCGAAGGCCCCCTCGCGATAGCGGCGGGGCCTTCGTCGTGACGGACTTCTTGCCGGTGACTTGGCACCACTGACTCCAAGCCCACGTAGAGTTGAAATCAGGTATGACTCCGGTCCCTGGTCATAAGCCTGTAGCTCGTGCGGTATTCGTCTTCGTTGCCGTCTCGGGCCTCACGTCTTTCGTCGTTGCGATCTCGGTCCTTCATGGACTTCGAGCAGATCTGAACCCGGAAGCGCACACAATCAGCGAGTACTCGCTTGGCAACTACGGCTGGCTCATGCGTTTCGCGTTCGCGGCCCTCGGCGTCGGTGTGCTCGCCACTGCAGCACCCCTTCGCCTCGTGTTCCAACGTTCCACGTGGCGATCCGCAGGGCTCGTGCTCCTCGTGATCGCAGCGCTCGGCCTGTTCCTCGACACAGCGTTCAACACGGATCACCCTCGAGTCATCGAGACCCTCTCCGGTTCATTGCACGGCATGGGCATGTTGATGATCTCTCTGGGGTTGCCCGCCGCCACCTTTCTGTTCGGTTCCGAGCTCTCGCTCACTTCTTCGGCTCGTGCGCGCGGGAGATGCCTCGAAGTGCTTGCCGCTGTACAGCTGACAGCGACCCTCGGTTTCGAGATGGGCTCGCCGGCCTTCCGGGGCTTGACGGAGCGCACGTCAGTGGGGCTGGCCGTCATCTCGCTAGCTGTCTTGCAGTCGCTCGCGCTGTCTTCGCGCCACGAACAGCGGGAACGAGGGGCAGCCGCGGAGCCTGCCGTAGCCCGGCCTGTCGTGATGATGATGACGAACGTGAAGAGCGTGCAATGACCGGGAGTAGCGGCGATGACCCCGAAGGCCTCGGCACACCCCGGGCCACGCGACCGCTGCCCAGTCAGGTGAGTCTGACCCGGGGGTCGAGGACCGCATATAGGGCATCTACCAGGATGTTCGCACTTACGACGAACGCGGCGGCCAGGAGGACGAGGCCGATGATCACCGGCTGGTCCTGACGGGTGATCGAGTTCACGATCTGCTGTCCGAGGCCTGGGAGGCCGAACACGGTCTCGGTGACGATGACCCCGCCAAGGAGCTGGCCGACGTCGACTCCGAACTGCGTGACGACCGGAGTGAGCGCGCTTCGGAGTCCGTGGCGGTAGACGACGCGGCGCTCGCTAAGTCCCTTGGCGCGGGCGGTGCGGATGTAGTCCTCCCCGAGCACGTCGAGCATCGAACCGCGCGTCAGGCGCGAATATGTCGCGGCGGTAACCAGGGCAAGCGTGATCCAGGGAAGGATCATGTGCTGAAACCACTGGTAGAGGCTCGTCGTCGGCCCGACGTAACCACCACCTGGGAAGAAGGTGAAGCCCGCGAGGTGCAGCCGGTAGAAGAGCAAGAGAAGCAAGAGGAGTCCCAGAAGGAACGTGGGCATCGAGTAGAAGAAGAGAGCCAGCGCGGTCACGGTCCGGTCGGCGATCGACCTGGGATGGGTGGATGCGAGGACACCGGAGAACACGCCGATCAAGAGCCATAGGATGGCTCCTCCCATTGCAAGCGAGGCCGTGACCGGAAGCTCCCTTCCTATGATCGTTGTGACGGGCTCCTGGTCGAAGTACGAGTAGCCCAGGTTGCCCTGCAACAGGTTCCACAGATAACTGCCGTACTGGTCGATGATCGGCTTGTTGAGCCCCAGTCGGCGCGTGACGTCCTTGATCGTGGCGGCGGTCGCTCCCTTTCCGGCTATGAGCCGAGCCGGGTCGTGCGGGGCGACGTAGTAGAGGATGAATACGAGCGAGGCCACTGCCCAGACGACGATGGCTCCGAGGAACATCCTTCGAACGAGGAAACGAGCCATGAGCTACGCCCGCCGCTTGCGTATGAACAGTCGGTTGTAACGCGGGTCGAACGCGTCGCGCACACTGTCTCCGAGCAAGTTGAACGACAGGGTCGTCAGCAAAAGCGCCAAGCCCGGGAAGACGACATACCACCAAGCGACCTGGTAGTACTGAATCGACTCGCTGAGCATGCTTCCCCAGTCCGGCGTTGGAGGGGTGACACCGATGCCCAGGAACGCCAAGGTGGCCTCGAACACGATCGACAGAGGCACGAGCAACGTGAAGTAGACGATGACCTGTGCCATCACGTTGGGCAGGATGTCAACGAACATGATGCGCAGAGGGCCCGCCCCGAGGGACCTGGCGGCTTCGATGTACTCCTTTTCCTTGATGGACAGGACCTGGCCGCGGACTATGCGGGCGACCGAGGCGAAGGAGAAGAACGAGATCACGGCGATAGATAGGGTGAGCCCGCCCCGGTCGCCGAGAGCCGCGAACAGCGCAATGGCGAAGACCAGGTAGGGCATCGCGAGCACGACGTCGAAGAACCTTGCGAGAACAGTGTCGACCGCACGACCCACGTAGCCGGCGATCATTCCGAGCAAGACGCCGACGCTCACGGCGATGCCGCTCGCCACCACGCCGACGAGCAGCGAGACCTGCGCGCCGTAGAAGATCCGGACGAGGACGTCGCGTCCGAGCTCGTCCGTGCCGAGGAGGAAATGCCCGCCCGGGCCCACCGGGATACCCGACGAGGTGAGGCCGGTGCATCCTGGTCCGCATGAACCAGGCTCGTGGTACTGGGTGTCGGGACCGTGGCCCACCAGGTGGGCGACCAGCGGCGCGACCACCGCCATCAGTGCGATGAGGACGATGACCACCACGCATCCGATGGCCACCCGGTCGTGACGTAGGCGCTCGAACGCGAGCTGCCACGGGCCCCGACCCTCGATGGCCTTCGGTTCCGTGCCGTCGGGCGCGACCGAGGGCAATCCCGAAGGGCTCTCGGCTGTGAGCTCGCCGAGGGTCGTCACGTTTCACCCGCCTCTGCCGAAGCAGGGATGACCGTGACCTCGCCATGGCTGGAGAGCTCTTCTCCGTCGGCAAGTGGGAAATGGCACGCCACGCTGTGCCCTGCGGGGTCGGCGGGCTTGACCTCCAGTGCAGGCTCTTCGACTTTGCAGCGCTCCTGGGCCTTGGGACAACGCGGATGGAAGCGGCATCCGGAAGGGGGGTTGATCGGAGACGGGACGTCTCCGCCGAGCACGGTTCGCCGCCTCTTGTCGGCCTCGTCGGGGTCGGGAGTCGGGATAGCCGATTGCAGCGCCTTCGTGTATGGGTGGCGTGGAGTCGCATACAGGTCGTGCCGATCAGCTATCTCGACCACTTGACCGAGATACATCACCGCCACGCGGTCGGACACATGACGCACGACGGACAGGTCGTGCGTGATGAACACATACGTCAACTTGAACTCGTCCTGGATGTCGGCGAGAAGGTTGATCACCTGCGCTCGTATCGACACATCGAGAGCGGAGACCGGCTCGTCGGCGACGATCAACTCCGGCTGCAGTGCGAGCGCCCGGGCGACACCGATCCGCTGTCGTTGTCCTCCCGAGAACTCGGAGGGGAAGCGGTTGTAGTGCTCCGGGTTGAGACCTACGAGCTCCATGAGGTGCTGCACGCGCCGTTTTCGCTCGTCACCGCTGGCCACATCGTGGATGGCGAAGGGGTCGCCGATGATCGAGCCGACGCGCCGGCGGGGGTTCAACGAGCCGTAAGGATCTTGGAAGATCATCTGCATCCGGCGCCGATAGGGCTGCATCCGCCTACGGCTAAGCCTCGAGATGTCCTCGCCACCGAGCGTCACAGTTCCGGATGTGAGATCGACAAGCCGCGTGATGCACCTTGCCAGTGTCGACTTCCCGCAACCGGTCTCGCCCACGAGCCCGAGCGTCTCGCCCCTCATCACGTCCACCGTCACCTTGTCGACGGCGTGCACCACCTCGGAGCCGTGGCGCCACAGAGCGCCGCTGCGCACCGGGAAGTGCTTCGTCACCTGTTCGAGCCGGACGAGGGCGTCGGTGGAAGAGCCTTCGGCTGCGACGCCGCTCTCGGTGCTCACCACTGGGGCGATGCGTCCGGTGTTTCGGGGTCGTCGTTACCGGCTATGCCGACTGCCACCGACCCTCCGGCAGCCGCCACCACCTTGTGACGTTGGGCGTCCACCTCCAAGGAGGTGCCGGTCAATTCAGCGGGTAGCCAGCAGGACGAGCGGTGCACCGAAGTCCCTCCGATGAGCTGCAAAGGAGGCACCTGGTCACGGCACTTGTCCATGACGAAAGCGCAGCGTGGGTGGAACGGACACCCTGGGGGAGGGTTGATCAGGCTCGGGGGCTGCCCCGCGATCGGGAGGAGCCGCTGTCCCTCGCGTCCGGTCTGAGGTAACGAGGCGAGCAGCCCCGATGTGTAGGGATGGTGAGGCTCGTAGTAGATGCTCCGGCGGGCCCCCTGCTCCATGGTCCTTCCCGCGTACATGATCATCACGTCGTGGGCCATGTCGGCGATCACACCGAGATCATGGGTGATCATGATGACCGCGGTCCCGAACTCTCCCTGTAGGCGCTTGATCAACTCGATGATCTGAGCTTGGACGGTGACGTCGAGCGCCGTTGTGGGCTCGTCGGCGATCAGGAGGGCCGGATTGAGCGCCAAGGCGATCGCGATCATCGCTCGTTGTCGCATGCCGCCCGAGAACTGGTGCGGATAGTCGTCGACGCGGCTTTCGGGTTGAGGGATGCCGACCATCCCGAGAAGCTCGACGGCTCGCTTGCGAGCGTCCGCTTTCTTCATCTTCTGGTGCACGCGAAGCGCCTCGGCGATCTGCCAACCCACCTTGTAATAAGGGTGCAGACTCGAGAGAGGGTCCTGGAAGATCATCCCGATCTTCGGGCCGCGCACGTCGCGCATCTCCGCAGATCCCATCTGGAGAAGGTCGTGCCCCTCGAACAGTGCCGTTCCCGAGATATCGGCGCCACGGGTGAGTCCAAGAATGGTCTGAGTTGCGACGCTCTTTCCAGAGCCTGACTCGCCCACGATGCCCAGAGTCTTGCCGGCGTCGATGGAGAAGCTGATTCCCCGGACGGCCTCGACGACCCCGTCGGGGGTCGGGAAGGAGACCGTCAGTTCCTCCACCTCGAGCAGCAACTTCGCGACACCTCCGCGCGTCGAGTCGCGGTCAATCTACGCCGCGTGAGGACGGAAAGGGGAGACTCCCGGGCACCCGGCGCGCCGGGAGCCCCCATATCCGTTTCAGCGAGTGGTGGTCACCCGGACGGCTGTCAGCTGCTCAGCCAGACGTTGGTGATGTCGTACTCCTCACCCGGGAACCAGAACTCGGTGTTGTGCAGACGCGGCGAGTGATAGATGGCCACCTTCTGCGCTCCGATGGGAACGACGGCAGCGTCCGACATGATCTGCTTCGCCGCCGCTTGCCAGTAGGACGTCGCCTGGGCGTTCGACGAAGCAGACAGCGCGTGGTCGATGTCGCTGTTAACGGTCGCGCTGTTGTAGTCCCCGTAGTCCTGGGTGTTCGGACCGTAGGTGCGGCCGTCGAATAGCGGCTCGATTACCGATCGACCGTTGTTCCCCAGCCAGTCAGGGATCCACCCGGGTTCGGCGATGTCCCACGATCCGCTCTTGGAGGCCGTCGGGTTCTCGAGGTAGCTCGTGTAGATCGTGTTGGCCGGCGTGACGGGGATGAGCTGCACGTTGAACCCGGCTGCCTGAAGGGCGGCTTGGTCGTTCTGTGCGACCTGGGGGTGCACAGTGTTGGTGCGGTAGATCAGCTTGAGCGTGATCTGGCCGGGCTGGTAGCCCGCTGAGGCCAGCAGCTGCTTGGCCTTCGTCGGGTCACCTTGACCGTTGGGAGTCGGGTACGGGTCGTAGCCGGATACGTAGCCGACGCTGCCGTTCGGGATCAGCTGGTCCAGCACGTTGGAGACCGGGCTCCCGCCGTAGACCTGCGAGTCGGCGTACTTGTTTATGGCGTACTCGAGCGCCTCGCGCACGGGCAGCTTGCTGAGGGCCCCGCCGTTGTTCGGGCTCTGGAGGTTGATCGAAAGGTACGGGTTGATCGTGATGAAGTTGTTCCCGTCCGGCGAGACGTTGAGGTTCGGGTCATGCGACGCCACCGCAGTTGCGAGCGGTGCCGTCGGCACGACCTGGTCCCAGAACATGTCCTCGGTGCCGGCTTGGATCTCTTGTAGCGCGGTGGTCGCCTCGGCGACCCCCTCGGTGATCTGGACCTCATTGACGTAGGCCTTGCGGACATTGTCGGTGGAGGCACTCCACGCCGGGTCGCGTACCAGATCGATCGACGTGTTCGGGACGTAGCTCTTGATCGTGTAGGGACCGTCGGAGACGAAGTGTTGTGCGAGCTGCGCACTCCCCGGGACGTAAGAGAGCTCTTCCTTCGGCACCGGCGACGAGAACGGCAGCGACAGGATGTCGATGAAGTCCGAGGCCGGCTGGGTGAGCGTGAACTGCACGGTCTCCGGGCCCGTCGCCTTCACTCCGGCGATGTCGTGCGAGCTCATGAAGTTGTCGATGCTTGTCACGTCGCTGCCGACGTTGGCGAAGGCGTTGCAGTAGTCCTGCATGCCGACGATGGTCGCCTCGAAGTATCCGGGTGCCCCGGTCGGAGAGGCCGGGTTGCACAGGCGCTTCATCCCGGTCACTTCGTCCTGAGCGGTGATCTGACGGGGCGGGCTCGTGTCCCACATCGCGCCGGACCTGATGGTCACCGTGTAGGTCTTCCCGCCGTTGGTGATCGTCGGCGTGGCGGTGGCCAGGTCCGGCACGGGGTTGACCTCGGCTGCGAGAGTGGAGGCGGTCGGCCAGGTGTAGAGCTGGCGCGAGATGCCGCGGTCGAGGGTATAGGTCGCGTCGTAGTAGCCGTCAGCGGTGTCCATGAAGTCCACGTCGCCTTGTCCGACCAGCTTGAGGACTCCGCCGCGTTGGGCTCCGCTGGCGCTCGGCGTCGACGAGTTGCTCGACGAAGAGCACGCTGCCAGTAGCAGAGCAGCCATTGCCGTGGCGACACCTACCAGGAAGACCGACCTAAACCGTCCCATGAATTCCCCCTAGCTCTCGACCGCGCATTCGAGGTCCGAGTGGTCTATTGCCAGATGACAAAAACGTTACACTTCTGCGACCTTCTTCGCGTTGTGTTCATCTTCCGCTCAATAGACTGCGGTGATGCCCAGGGACGATGCCTCTGGTCGTCCCGAGCGGTCTTCTCGATCTCGCAATCGCAGCGAGCCGGCCATTCGCAACAACGACCGAACAATGCGAAGAGGCCCTGATCGTCCTCGTGACGGGATCAGTTCTGGCGGAACGAGCCGGCGCCGCATTCCGGACGGCGCGCGCACGCGGGGGATACCGCCGGTGCGCGCCGACAGGGTAGGCCCTGGCGACAAAGTTCGCCGCGCCCGAAAGGACGACCGCCCACAAAGGGACAGCCGCCCACAAAGGGACAGCCGCCCACAAAGGGACAGCCGCCCACAAAGGGACAGCCGCCCACAAAGAGATCGCCGTGCGCCGAGCCATGACCGGGTGCCTCACGCTGAAGACTCCGGTCGAGGCGATCGGGCGCGGCGGGACCTGAGAAGAACGAGCGACGACAGCGGTCCTCGAGCGCGGAGCAGCTCCCGCCGCGGGCAGGGCCAACCGGCGCGGGCCGCGGGCACCTCCCGGGGTTCGACCTCGCGAACGACCTCGAGGCCGACGAGGCCGGTGGCTCCGGAGCGAGCACGCGAACTCCCGCGTTCGTGGGGGAGCGTCGCCCGAAGGGGAGCGCGGGCGATGTCGCTTTCTGACGCTGAGGTCGCAGGCGCAGAGCGGAGCGCCGGGTCCCGCCCTTCGAGTCTCACGAAGCCTCTCAGCGCTCCTCGAAAGCGCGACGAGGACGTGTGGGTCCTCGAAGCAGTCGAAGGTCCGACACAAGAGCCGAGAACCAGGGGATCGCGAAAAGCTCCCGAATCGGCCACCGGGCCCGTCGCCCGGGCCCGTGCAAGCAGTCGGCCTGCGGGCACTTCACCACGCTCCAGGACCACCGAGGAGGTCACTCTTCCCAAAGACGTGGCCGAAGAGCTCACCGCCGCGGTCGGACGTGCACGCGGTCGCGACCTCGGGGGGCGTATGGAGCACGCGATCAGGGCGTACGAGCGTGACCGCTATCTGGAAGCGTTCAGGATCACACGGGCCCTCGCCGATCGCGTGCCCGAGTCGGCGGCGGTCCGTGAGCTTCATGGGCTCGTTTGCTACCGGCTGGGTCGATGGCGAGAGGCAGCGAAGCATCTCGAAGCCGCGAGGTCGTTCTCCGGCGACGATCCTTCACAACTCCCGGTGATCATGGATTGCCGACGCGCGATGGGACACCGCAACAAGGTCGACGCCCTCTGGAAAGAGCTCCGGGCAGCCTCACCGACGGCTGACGTCCTCGCTGAGGGGCGTCTCGTGCTGGCTGCTCACAGGGCTGAACAAGGCGAGCTCGATTCGGCGATCGAAGTGCTTGTGTCGGCAGGAGCCGCGCGCAAGCTTCGGCATCCAGCGGAGCGTCATTTGCGCCAGTGGTACGTGCTGGCCGACCTCTACGAGCGAGCGGGTGACTTCGCCCGCGCCCGCGAGCTCTTCGCAAGGGTCGCCGAAGCGGACCCTGATCTCGCCGACGCCGCACAGCGCTTCGCCGAGCTCGGCCGTACCAGGCGAAGGCGATAGACCCCCCGGCGAAACGATCGGAGCCGGCGAAAGCGGTTCGAGCCGAGCCCGACCCTTAACATCGCGTCCGGTGGCCTCCGGTTTGGTGGACCTGCGAAGCGACACCGTCACGCACCCGACGGACGAGATGCGGCGTGCGATGCACGACGCGGAGGTGGGCGACGACGGGTACGGAGAGGACCCGACGGTGCGCAGGCTCGAGGAAGAGTTCGCAGCACGGGTCGGCAAGCCGGCCGCGCTCTTCGTCCCCTCCGGGACCATGGCCAACCAGCTGTCGTTGCGTGTGCTGTGCCCCCGCGGGTCGCTCGTCGTGGCGGGTCGCAGACAGCACATCGTCATCTACGAGCACGGCGCGGCAGCGGAGAATTCGGGTGTCCAGTTCCACCTGGTCGACGACGCCGACGGAACGGTCGCGCCGAGGGACGTCACCTGGGCGATCGAGGCGAGCGCGCACCACCAGCCGAGTGTCGGCCTCGTCTGCATCGAGCACACGCACATGCCTGCCGGGGGAGTGCCTTGGAGCCTCGAAGCGCTCGCGTCGATCACGAGGGTCACTTCGGGATCGGGGGTGCCGGTTCACATGGACGGGGCGCGGCTGTTCAACGCAGAAGTGGCGACTGGCATCCGCGCCGAAGTGTTCGCGACCCAGTGCACGACGGTGATGACGTGCATGTCGAAGGGGCTGTGCGCGCCGGTCGGCTCGTTGCTGGCGGGTGCGGAGGAGGTGATCGAGGCCGCGAGGATCGAGCGCCAGCGCCTCGGCGGCGGCTTGCGCCAAGCCGGAGTCGTCGCCGCCGCGGGTCTTGTCGCTCTGCGGTCGATGATCGGCCGCCTCGAAGAGGACCACCACCGGGCGCGAAAGCTTGCGCAAGCGGTGGCGGAGCGCTGGCCGCACGCCGGGTGTGACCCCGAGGCCGTCCGGACCAACATCGTCGTCTTCGCTCACGACGACCCCGATGCGTTGTTCACCCACCTGCGCTCGCAGGGGATCCTCGGAGGGACCATCGCGCCCGGCATCTGTCGCTTGGTGACCCACCACGACGTGGACGACCCGGGCATCGAGCTCGCCTTGAAAGCGATCGCCGGCGCGCCTTGAAAGCGATCGCCGGCGCGCCCTGAAGACGATCATGGGCTCGCACCGAAGCGACGTTCGGCCCTGGGTCCGGGTCGTGACGCCCGGTAGGCTCAGTGCCATGGCCACAGACATCGAGGCGATTCTCGGGGACGAAGCCGAGTCCCTGCTCACCTACCAGTGCAAGGGAGTCACTGCCGACGAGCTCACGCTCCCCGGCCCTGACTACATAGATAAGGTCGTCCTGGCGACGGACCGCCCGATCCCGGTCGTCCGCAACCTCGCGACGCTCTACGGGCACGGGCGCCTGGGAGGGACCGGCTACTTGTCGATCCTGCCAGTGGACCAGGGGATCGAGCATTCCGCGGCCGCCAGCTTCGCCAAGAACCCCGCGTACTTCGACCCGGCGAACCTCGTCGAGCTCGCTCTCACCGCGGGCTCCTCGGCCATCGCCACGACGCTCGGGGGACTGGGCATCGTGGCCAGGCGCTACGCGCACCGCATCCCGTTCATCGTCAAGCTGAACCACAACGAGTTCCTCCACTACCCGAACCGTTACGACCAGGTGATGTTCAGCTCGGTGCGCCAGGCCGCAGACCTCGGCGCAATCGGTGTGGGCGCGACCATCTACTTCGGCTCCGACGAGTCCGACCGTCAGCTCCAGGAGGTGAGGGCCGCCTTCGAGCAGGCGCACGACCTCGGGCTCTTCACCGTCCTGTGGTGCTACTTGCGCAACCCCGCCTTCAAGACCCCCGAGGTGGACTACCACCTCGCCGCGGACCTGACGGGTCAGGCGAACCACATCGGGGTCACGATCGAGGCGGACCTCATAAAGCAGAAGCAGCCCGAGAACAACGGCGGATACGAGGCGTTGTCCTTCGGCAAGACCGACCCGCTCGTGTACGACCAGCTGACCACGGACAACCCGATCGACTGGACCCGTTGGCAGGTCCTGAACTGCTACGCGGGCAGGGTGGGTCTCATCAACTCGGGCGGCGAGTCCAAGGGCGGCGCTGACCTCGCCCAAGCGGTTCGCACTGCGGTCGTGAACAAGCGCGCCGGCGGCACCGGCCTCATCGTGGGGCGCAAGGCGTTCCAGCGCCCGATGGCAGAAGGAGTGGAGATCCTCCACGCCGTCCAAGACGTCTTCCTGGACAGCTCGGTCACGATCGCCTGACTCACGAAGCCGGCCCGTCGAGGGGGTCGGCTACCTGCGCAGTATGATCCTCACAGAAGCCGCAAAGACGCGCACCGTGCCCGAGCTGGGCGCCAGGGGAACCTGGGCTGCCTCGCAAGGGAGCGGAGAAGGTAGATACGGAGGTTCGGTGTCCACCGCGACACAGCCACCCACGATCGAGCTGGACCGGGTCGTAATCCGGTTCGCCGGTGACTCCGGCGACGGCATGCAGCTGACCGGGACGCAATTCACCTCAGTCAGCTCACTCTTCGGCAACGACACTGCCACCTTGCCCGACTTCCCGGCGGAGATCCGCGCTCCGGCAGGGACGCTCGCCGGAGTGTCGGCATTCCAGGTCCACATCTCGGACCACGACATCCTCACCCCGGGCGACTCTCCGAGCGTGCTCGTGGCGATGAACCCGGCGGCGCTCAAGGCGAACCTCCCGGCGGTCACCAACGGGGGCACGCTCATCGTCAACGTCGACGCGTTCGACGAGCGCGCCTTCGAGAAGGCCGGGTACTCCTCGAACCCTCTCACCGATGGCAGCCTCTCGGGTTACACCGTGTACGAGGTGCCGATGACCTCTTTGACCCTGGAGGTGGGCAAGGAGGTCGGGGTGAAGCCCCGCGACGCCGAACGCGCGAAGAACTTCTTCGCCCTCGGTCTCATCAGCTGGCTCTACAGCAGGCCTGTCGACGGAACCCTCGACTGGATCGCCAAGCGCTTTTCGTCGAACCCTGCGATCTCCGACATCAACACCCGCGCCTTTCGCGCCGGTCACGCATTCGGTGAGACCGCCGAGCTGTTCGAGTCGAACTACCAGGTGCGCCCGGCGCTGCTCGACCCGGGCACCTATACCAACATCACCGGCAACACGGCTCTTGCGTGGGGCTTGATCGCCGCGTCGCATCAGGCAAAGTTGCCACTGTTCCTCGGCTCGTACCCGATCACACCCGCATCCGACATCCTCCACGAGCTCTCGAAGCACAAGGAGTTCGGCATCCGAACCCTCCAGGCCGAGGACGAGATCGCCGGCATCGGGGCTGCGATCGGAGCCGCCTTCGGCGGCTCCCTGGCCGTGACGACGACGAGCGGGCCCGGCATCGACCTCAAGTCCGAGTCGATCGGAATGGCGGTCAGCCTCGAGCTGCCGCTCCTGGTCATCGACATTCAGCGCGGTGGGCCGTCCACGGGACTTCCGACCAAGACCGAGCAGTCCGATCTGCTCCATGCGATGTACGGACGCCACGGCGAGTCACCCGTGCCGATCATCGCCCCGCGCACGCCCTCTCAGTGCTTCGATGCCGCGATGGAGGCGGCGCGCATAGCGGTCACCTATCGCACACCGGTGCTGCTTCTCTCCGACGGGTACCTGGCAAACGGTTCAGAGCCCTGGCGCCTTCCCGAGGTGGAGAATCTTCCCGAATTGGCGGTGGATTTCGCCTCCGAGCCGAACCACACCGACGAGGACGGACAGAGAGTCTTCTGGCCTTACGTGCGCGACGAGCGCACCCTCGCACGGCCCTGGGCACTTCCGGGCACCCCGGGACTCGAGCACCGCATCGGCGGCCTGGAGAAGGCTGACGGGTCAGGAAACGTCTCCTACGACCCCCAGAACCACGAGAGGATGGTGCACCTTCGCGCTGCCAAGGTGGCGGGGATCGCAAAGGACATCGGTCCCGTCGAGGTCGACGACCCCGACGGTCTCGGCGGTGCACCCGTGCTCGTGCTCGGATGGGGCTCCACCTACGGAGCCATCGCCGCCGGCGCTCGGAGAGTGCGGGCAAGGGACTTGAGAGTGGCTCATGCGCATCTTTTCCACCTCAACCCCTTTGCCGAGAACCTCGGTGAGGTGCTGCGGTCGTACCCACAGATCCTCGTTCCCGAGGCGAACCTCGGACAGTTGGTGAAGCTGGTGCGGGCCGAGTTCCTCGTGGACGCCAAGTCGCTCACGAAGGTCCAGGGAGTGCCGTTCCGTGCAGCGGAGATCGAAGAGGCGGTGCTCGCGATGCTCGGTGTGGAGCAGCAGGTGAGCCCGGCAGATGAGGACGTGGCGAGCTGATGACGGACACACAGGTGCCCACGACCACCCGAAAGGACTGGACCTCGGACCAGGAGGTCCGCTGGTGCCCGGGATGCGGGGACTACTCGATACTCGCCGCGGTCCAGATGCTCATGCCCGAGCTCGGAGTGCGCCGGGAGAACACCGTCTTCGTCTCGGGGATCGGGTGCGCGGCTCGGTTCCCCTACTACATGAACACCTACGGCATGCACTCGATCCACGGGCGTGCCCCGGCGATCGCGACGGGGCTCGCGGTCACGCGCCCTGATCTCGACGTATGGGTGGTCACAGGTGACGGCGACTCCCTCTCCATCGGGGGCAACCACCTGATCCACGCGCTGAGGCGCAACGTGAACCTCACGATCCTGCTGTTCAACAACCAGATCTACGGGCTCACAAAGGGCCAGTACTCGCCGACCTCCGAGCAGGGCAAGGTCACCAAGTCCACGCCTTTCGGCTCCCTCGAGACCCCCTTCAACCCGATCAGCCTCGCCCTGGGGGCCGAGGCGACATTCGTCGCACGCACCCACGACATGGACCGCAAGCACATGCAGGAGATGTTCCGGCGGGCCCACGAGCACACCGGTGCGGCGTTCGTCGAGATCTACCAGAACTGCAACGTCTTCAACGACGGAGCCTTCGAGAAGATCACCGGCCGCGACGTGCGCTCGGACAACCTCATTCCTCTCGTCCACGGCGAGCCGATTCGCTTCGGCGCCGATGCGCAGCACGGGGTCGTGCTCGACACCGACGGCCGCCTGCGGGTGGCGGAGGTCGCCGAGGTGGGGGAGGAGGCGCTTCTCGTCCACGACGAGAAGCGCGAGGACCCCGGACTCGCGTTCCAGCTTTCTCGCTTGGCCCGCGGGCCCTTCGAGCCGACGCCGATCGGGGTCTTCCGAGCGGTCGAGCGCACCGAGTACGGCGACGCCATGCAGCGACAGCTCGTCGAGGCCAACGAGCGAAGAGGCCCCGGAGACCTCGCCGACCTGCTCGAGTCAGGTGGGACCTGGACCGTGGAGGAATCCGCTTCTTAGGGGCGTCTCCTCCTAGGACGCCGCTTCCCGGGACACCTCGAGGTCCGGGCCGACCAGAGGTCTCGGCCGCCCGAGCAGGTAGCCCTGGGCCTGGTCGCACCCCGTGCGCTTGAGCTCGGCGAGCTCGATCTCGGTCTCGACTCCCTCACCGACTACCGAGAGCCCGAGCGTGTGGGCGAGCTCGACGACGGCTCCCACCATCGAGAGGCTCTGGTCGTCTCGTCCCAGGCGCGAGATGAAGCTTCGATCGATCTTCAGGTCGTCGACGGGAAGCTCCGCCAGGTACGACAGCGACGAGTAGCCGGTCCCGAAGTCGTCGATGGCGAGGCGAGCGCCGAGAGCCTTGAGCGACTCGAGGGCTGCACGCGACCCGCCGTCGGTGGTGACGAGGATGCTCTCGGTCAGCTCGAAGGTGACAGAGCTCGGGGGCAGACCCGTGCTCGTCAGTACCCCGATCACGTCCTGAACGAGGTTCGGAGCAGTGAGCTGGCGCCCCGAGAGGTTGATGGACACCCCAACTTCGTGGCCGGCGTCGCGCCACGATCGACAGGCTTGGCAAGCCGTCTGCATGACCCATCTGCCCAGGTCCACGATCAGCCCGGTCTCCTCGGCGATCGGGATGAACTCAGCGGGACCGACGTTCCCGAGTCCCGCATGGTTCCAGCGGAGCAGGGCCTCCATCGTGACCAGGTCCTCGGAGTGAAGGTTCTTCACGGGCTGGTAGTGCACCTGCATCTCCCCGCGCTCTAGCGCACGGTGAAGCGCGTTCGTCACTTCGACGCGCCTTTGCCGCCCTTCGTCGACAGCCGGTTCGTACAGCTCGTACCTGGCGCGGCCGCGTTGCTTGGCGAGGTACATGGCTGCATCGCCTTGTGAGATGAGCACCTCGGGTTCGTCGCCGGGACGTCCGATCGCGATCCCGATGCTCGCAGAGGTGAAGAGCTCTTGCCCCCCGATCGTGAAGGGCTCGTTGAGTGCGTCGATCACGCGTCTGGCCACCGTCGCGGACTCGGCTTGTGGAGTGCCCAGGTCCTCGCAGAGCAACACGAACTCGTCGTCGCCGAACCGCGCCGCCGTGTCGCTCGGCCTGACGAGCCGTTGCAGCCTCCTCGCCACCTCCACCAGCAAGCTGTCGCCGGCCGAGTGCCCGAGGACTTCGTTCACGGTCTTGAAATTGTCGATGTCGGCGAACAGGACCGCGACTGAAGTATCTCGCCTGGCCGAGGCGTTGAGGGCGTGGGACAAGCGGTCCAGGAGGAGCGGACGGTTGGCGAGGCCCGTCAGGGCGTCGTGGAGCTGCTGGTGCGCGAGGCGTGCCTGCCCGGCAGCGACCTCGGCTTGCAGGCGCTGTTTCTCCGAGTCGTACTGCTTGGCCATCTCCACGAGCGAGGCGTCACAGCCTGCTCTGGCAATGGCAATTACCTCGGAGACCGTGCGGTCGTCGACACCGAGGTGAGCCGCTTCCTCCTCGATGACCTCGGCCACGACCGTGCGCCAGTGCAAGGCAAGCTTGGTGAGCTCGGCCAGCGGCAGGACGCCGTGAAGGGGGGCACTTCCCTGTTCCTCCCAGGTTGCAGATTCCTCCTCTGAGACGGGCTGCCCTGTGGTGAGGAATCTCGCCAGAGCGAACGTCGCCGACGACCCGATTCGCAGGACCTCGCGCCCGATCTGCTCGTTGTGGAGGGCGGCCTGAGTGTCTGCGCCGCTGGTTCGAGAGCTCGAGGTTCGCCACCTACCGGCGACGGTGGCGGCAACCTCGCTGATCCGCACGGACAGAGCTGTGCCGAGGGCGACGCGGGCGGCGTCGGCCAGGGCATCCTCGCTTGCGGGTGACGGGCGAGACAGGAGCGCCATTGCTACTCCCCGTTACCGGGTGCGGGATGACGAGAACAAGGGTGTATTTCGGCCCCCACGAAGGGTTAATCGTCACAAAGCCGCTCCGTCTTGAGTGCGTGATCATCGGCTACACGCCCTCAACTCTGCGTCGTCTCGCGCCGATATCGAGGGGGGCACCCGGTCTGCGGGGTGGACCAGGTGCCTTCGGGGGGCAGAGGAACAGGGTGGACGCGGCGAAGCGGCGGCCTCATCGGCCGCGGCGAAGGGTGTCGCCGCGTCCCCCGTTCCTTCTCGGAAACCGTTGCGAGTTTGGGAGCCGAAGCCTCGCCGGAGCCCCTTCAGTCCTCGAGCGGCCTGAAGACCATGCCTGTGCGCGGCTTGGGATGGAAGTAGGTGCTCTTCGGTGGCATTCGTCTGCGAGCATGCGCCCAATCGGAGATCTGGGCCACGCTGACCGGCCGCAGGAGAAGTGCCGCCTCGGCGCGCCCGTCCTTCACCGAGGTCATCGCCTCGGACCAGCCGTGGCTGTACGAGACGGTGACCTCGGGCAGCTTCGCGAGCGCGACGGCCACAAGGCTCGAGTCCAGGTCGGAGGAAGCGGCGCTACGGGTCTCCGGACGGGGTGTGAGCGCCCACGCCTCGCCATGCGTGACGAGGGTGAGGGTCGCGGAGCTCACTAGATCGCCCACGACCTGTTCGCTCGCCTCACCGGCACGCTCGTATTCGAACCAGTCCGAGAGACCCTCGGGCAGCCGGGCATGGTTCGGCACGCCGTTCAGCAGCCTGTGGATCGCCCCCACCGAGAGTTGGTCCTCGGCGAGCTCGACTACGAGGGCCATGACGAAGTCGTAGCCTCCGGGCTGGTTCCCCGAGGCGCGCCGTTCTGCCCTGTACGCGCACGCCGTCTCGTAGCGGTGATGTCCGTCGGCGATGACCACCGGCGACTGCGCCACGGCGCCCGAGACGGAAGCAATCGCGTCGGGATCGTCGACGACCCACAGCTGGTGGACGACCCCTTGATCGTCCGTAGCCTCACGCTCGGGGTCACCCGAAGGCTCGAACGTCTCGGAGAGGCCCTGTGTGAGCGACAGGCCCCAGATCGGCGACAGGTTGGCACGACACGCGCGAAGAAGGTCGAGCCGGTCGCTCATGTCCTTGGGGATCGTCTGCTCGTGGGGGAGCACGTCACCTCCGTCGGGCTCGCACGCAAGAGCCCCCATCACTCCTGTCGTGACCCCGCCCCCGGGTTCGATCATCCGGTAGGCGTACATCGAGGGTACGGAGTCACGGTGCACGATGCCCCGGTCCAGCCACGAGCGCAGCAGTCGTGCAGCAGCTTGGTACTTGTCCAAGCCGCCCGCCGAGTCGTCCTCGGGCAGCTCGACGTGGATCGAGTTCGCCTCGTGGCGGGACGCCAGCTGCGCGCGCTCCTCGGGGCCGACGACGTCGTAGGGCGGCGCGATCACTTTGTCCAGCGGGACGGTCGGGTCGTAGCGAAGGCCCGAGAAGGGCTCGAAGCGTGGCACGACCACTGCGTACCACACTCTTAGAATGCCTTCGTGACGTCCGGGGACTCTCCGTCGGGACCCGGGGAGGGAACCGATGAGTCTCTCGACCGAATCCTCACGGTTCCCAATGCGATCACCAGTGCGCGCCTGGCTTGCGTACCGGTCTTCTGCTGGTTGCTCTTCGGTGCCCACCGCCAGACAGCGGCGGCCGTGCTCCTGGCGGTCCTCGGTGCGACGGACTTCGCAGACGGGTACGCGGCGCGACGCTGGAAGCAGGTGTCGACGGTGGGAAAGGTCCTCGACCCCACTGCAGATCGCGTCCTTGTGGCGACGGCGGTGATCTCGGTCATGGTTCAAGGTGCGGTGCCGTTGTGGTTCGGCCTCGCGACCGTGGTTCGCGAGGCTCTTGTCTCGGCGACCGTGATAGCCCTCGGGCTCCTTGGTGCCGAACGCATCGATGTCCTCTGGGTCGGGAAGGCCGGTACCTTCGGCCTGATGTTCGCCTATCCCGCTTTTCTCCTTGCCCACGGCACGGCAGGCTGGCAGCATCCGATCGAGGTGCTGGCATGGGTGGGCGGTATCGGGGGGCTGACCCTGGCCTGGATCGCGGCCCTCTTCTACGTTCCTGCAGGACGGGCCGCACTGCGTGCCGGACGCGCCGGACGCCGTGAAATGATGCTCCCGTGAAGGCCGTGATCATGGCCGGTGGGGAAGGCGCCCGGCTCCGTCCACTGACCTCGAACCAGCCGAAGCCCATGCTCCCCATGGCCAACACCCCGATGATGGAGCACGTCGTGGCGCTGTTGAGACGGCACGGCTTCGACGAGGTGGTGGTGACCGTCGCGTTCATGGCCAACGTCGTGCGCAGCTACTTCGACGACGGGTCCGAGTTCGAGGTCAAGATGGCGTACGCGACCGAGGAGACGCCCCTCGGTACTGCGGGATCCGTCAGGAATGCCCGCGAGCAGCTCGACGAGCGCTTCGTCGTGATCTCCGGCGACGTCCTCACCGATATCGACCTCGGTGCACTCCTCGACTACCACGTGTCGAAGGGCGCTTTGGCGACGATCGCGTTGAAGGCGGTGGAGAACCCCCTCGAGTTCGGCATAGTGATCACACGCGACGACGGGTCGATCGACCGCTTCCTCGAAAAGCCCAATTGGGGCCAGGTGTTCAGCGACACGGTGAACACAGGCATCTACGTGCTGGAGCCCGAGATCTTCGACTACATCCCCGAAGGGAGGCCAGTCGACTTCTCCGAGGAGGTCTTCCCGGCTGTCCTCGCCGGGCGAAAGCCCCTATTCGGTTATGTAGCGGGCGGCTACTGGGAGGACGTGGGGACCCTCGGGGCGTATCTGCGCGCGCACCAGGACATACTCGACGAAAAGGTCCGTGTCGCCATGACGGGATTTCAGCTTCGACCAGGAGTCTGGCTGGGAAAGGGGGCAGAGGTGGACCCGTCGGCCACCATCTCGGGCCCCGCCCTCATCGGTGACAACTCCCACGTAGGCGCCAATGCGCATCTCGGGGAGTACTGCGTGATCGGGGCCAACGTTCGCATCGGCGAAGGAGCGTCCGCGATCCGCACGGTCATCCATGACAACGGATTCGTCGGTCCGATGGTGCGGCTCGACGGAAGCGTTCTCGGCCGCTCCTGCGATCTCCGCCAGGGCGCGCGCTGCGAAGACGGAGTAGTTCTCGGAGACGACACGTTCGTGGGTGCCCACGCGGTGATCAAGTCCGGGGTGAGGGTCTACCCCTTCAAGACGGTCGAGTCGGGAGCGATCGTCAACACCTCGATCGTGTGGGAGTCGCGCGGCGCCCGGACATTGTTCGGGCGGGGAGGGATCACCGGTCTGGCCAACGTCGACATCTCGCCGGACCTGGTGATGCGTCTGTCGATGGCGTGGGCGAGCACGCTCGAGAAGGGTGCAACGATAACTGCGTCGAGGGACACCTCGAGGGCTGCACGCGTGCTGAAACGGGCGATCATGGTCGGCTGCAACGCGGCGGGTGTGAACGTAGACGACCTCGAGGTCGCCACCGTCCCGGTGACACGGTTCCAGGTGCGCACGGGCCCCTCCTTGGGCGGCATCACCGTGCGGTTGGTCGAAGACGATCCCCAGTCGGTGACGATCCGGTTCTTCGACGCAGAAGGAATCGACGTCACCGAGTCGAGTCAACGAAAGATCGAGAGGCTTTACCACCGCGAGGAGTTTCGCCGCGCGCTCGGATCCGAGATCGGCGACATCGGGTTCCCGCCGCGAACTCTCGAGTACTACACCGCAGCCATGACGAGCGCCGTCGACGTCGATGCGATCGCGCGCGCCGGTTTCAAGCTGGTTCTCGACTACTCCCTCGGGTCCGTCAGCTTCGTCATGCCGAACGTCCTCGCCAAGTTGGGATCGGACGTACTCGTGGTCAACCCTTACGCGGTGACATCCTCCGTCATCACACGCGACCGAGCCTCGGCTGCGAGCCATGTGTCGGACCTAGTGCGCGCTTCGGGCGCACACCTAGGCGCGGTGATCGACCCCGGAGGGGAGCGCCTGATCCTGATCGACGACGAGGGTCGGGTCCTGAGCGACGACGAGGCTCTGCTGGTCATGCTGGAGCTGGTGGTCTCGACCGTCCCCGGAGCTTCGGTGGCTCTGCCGGTGGCCGTCCCGACTGCCGCCGAGCAGATCTGCTCCTCTGCGGGCGCCGAGATCACATGGACGAAGCTGTCCTCGAACCACTTGATGGAGGTGGCGAGCAGCGGGGGAGTGTGCTTCGCGGGGAGCCAACTCGGCGGATTCATCTTCCCCCGCTTCCTGCCTGCCTTCGATGCCGTCGCGACCCTGACCCAATTGCTGGCCATGCTGGCAACAACGGGAGAGCGCCTTTCCAAGCTCTCCCAGTCGCTTCCCCCCATACACGTCGCCCACGAGGAGGTGGCCACACCGTGGGAGCAGAAGGGCACGGTCATGCGAACGGCCGTGGAGCGGGCCAAGGGAAAGAGCGTCATCCTCGTCGACGGCGTGAAGCTTCCGGAACCGGACGGTTGGACCCTGGTCCTCCCCGACCCCGAAGAGCCGTTGACCCATGTCTGGGCAGAAGGGCCCTCGGACGCCGCTGCCAGCGAGCGCGCTCAGGAGCAGGCTGCGTTCATAAGGCAGAGCCTGCGCTGACCGAAGTAGGGTCCGGGAAATGACAGTGCCGAGTGATCTGCGCTACACGTCCGACCACGAGTGGGCGCGTCTGGAGAGCGGGGTGATCCGAGTCGGCATCACGGACTACGCGCAGGACGCCTTGGGCGATGTCGTGTTCATCTCCTTGCCCGAGGTGGGCGCGCAGGTCGAAGCCGGCGGGGTGCTCGGCGAAGTCGAGTCGACGAAATCGGTCTCGGAGATCTACGCGCCCCTGGCGGGCGAGGTGAAGGCGGTGAACGGGTCGCTCGGCGAGGCGCCCGAGAAGTTGAACACCGATCCGTACGGCGAGGGCTGGATCTGCGAGATAGCTCCTGCCGATGGGACCTCGTTCGGCGGCCTCCTCGCAGCGCCCGAGTATGAGCAACTCATCTCCGAGTAGCAGACCCTCGGGCTGCACGGGGAAGCCGAGGTCGCGTGGTGGAGGGCGTGGTCCGGACGGCCTGGGGACCAGGGAGGGGACGGAGTAGCTTGGAGAGCGTGTTCTGCAACAACTGCGGGCATCGCAACCCACCGGACGCGAACTTCTGCTCGTCGTGCGGGTCCGTGCTGACGGCTCAGAGCTCGGATACGACCGTGACGCTGCATCCGGTCGACTCTCAAGGCGAGTCCGGGGAAGAAGATCTCACGGTCACGCTGTCGGACCGCCCTAGCGGCGCCGGCCTGCTGGTGGTGAAGCGGGGACCCAACGCCGGGGCCCGCTTCGTGCTCGACGCCGACGTGACGCGGGCGGGACGTCACCCCGAGAGCGACATCTTCCTGGACGACATCACCGTGTCGCGACGCCATGCCGAATTCGTTCGAAAGGACTCGGGCTACTCGGTCCGCGATGTCGGATCACTGAACGGGACTTACGTGAACCGCGAGCGAATCGAGGACTGCCCGCTCTCCTCGGGCGACGAGGTGCAGATCGGCAAATTCAAGTTGGTCTACCTGGCTGCCGCGGACGAGTGACCGGGACGAAGGCATGAGCGGGCGAACCTACCTTTCCATCGGCGACGTCCTCACTCTTCTGCGTCGCGAATTCCCGGATGTGACCATCTCGAAGATTCGGTTCCTCGAGAGCCAAGGGCTGGTCAACCCCGAGAGAACGCCGTCCGGGTACCGAAAGTTCTACGAGCAGGACGTGGAGAGGCTGAGATGGGTGCTTCGCCAGCAGCGCGAGCACTTCCTGCCGCTCAAGGTCATCAAGGGCCGCCTCGACGAGGAGACCTCGACCGAGGAGGGCAACGGTCGAGAGACCCTCGTGTCGCAGCAGCGGCCTCAGGTACGACACCCGTCATCTTCGTCGGGTGCCGAAGAGGGCCGGGCCCACGGCTTTTCCGCGCCGGTCCTCGTAGGAGGCACCGCACGCGCAGCGGGGGGCGCGGGCGATGGAGCGGAAGAGCCGGCTCTCGCGAGCGGGTCCAGGGCCCACGTCCACGCACCGGGCACCGAGCGAAACCGAGGCGAGATCGGGACCTCCGAGAGCTTCGCGCCAAGGACGATCGGCCAGGAGCTCCCGGGGCTGTCGGGGCAACGGACGGCTCTTCACGAGGTTCCCGTCGACTCGCCCGAGATCACCGCGCCCGAGGAACCGAGTATCTCGCTCGTTGCGCGAGCCGCAGAGGTTGTCGAAGCGAAGACTCAGGGTGCCTCGACGCCTTCGGCCCCGGCTACGTCCGAAATGGCCCGCAAGCCGACGTCGGCCCCGGCCATGGGCGCGTTCTCGGGCACCAGCATGACGATCGAGGAGCTTGCAGCAGCGAGCGATCTCCGGCCCGACGACGTGCGCCAGCTCGAGTCCTATGGCCTCATCGCGGGTCGAAGCATCGGGGGGATCGGGTTCTTCGACGAGGACGCGCTGATCGTGGTCAGACTCGCGAGTGCCTTCGCTCGCTTCGGGGTCGAAGCGCGTCATCTGCGCCTGCACCTGCTCGCCGCGCAACGGGAAGCTGGATTCATCGAGCAGGTAGTGCTGCCGCTTCTCAAGCAACGCAACCCGGCATCGCGCCAGCGCGCCCAAGAGACGGTCGCCGAGCTGTCGAGGCTTGGGCAGGACCTACGCTCTGCGCTCTTGCAGGCGCGCCTTCACGACCAGTTGGGCGGTTGACGAGCAGTTGGGTGGTTGACGAGCCGCTCGTGGAGCCCGATAGCCGGTGACGGGGCATGGCGCGGTCCGGGTCCTGCACGACCGTGGGGAGCTTGCGTCCGCCACGGAGCGGCTCGGCGCCGAGCTCTCCGGCGCTTATCCGAACGGGATGCTGCTCGTAGCGGTGTTGAAGGGAAGCATCTTCTTCTTGGCCGACCTGGTGCGCCGCACGCATGTCCCGTGCCAGGTCGACTTTCTCGGCATCTCCGCCTACAAGGCGGGAACCGGCCGAGTCCGAATCACCAAGGACCTCGATCGCGACGTGTGCGATCGGGATGTCGTGTTGGTGGAGGACGTGGTCGACACAGGTCTTACCTGCACATATGTCCTGGGGGAGCTGCGCCGGCGAAGCCCGGCCTCGCTCGAGGTCTGTGCACTCTTCGACCGCCGCGGAAGCCGGATCGTTCCCGTCGACATCCGCTTCAGGGGCTTCGAGGTGGCAGACGACCTGCTCCTGGGCTACGGGCTCGACATCCAGGGCAGGTATCGCAACCTGCCCTTCGTGGCTTCCGGGGACCGTCGGCTGTTGGACGACGACCCGGACGCGCATGTAGCCGACCTCTACCGGCGGTAAGTTTTCAGGCATGGTCGAAGTGCGGTTGAGCGCTGTGAGAGTCGATCTCCAGTCGAACACGCCGGTCCTGTTGCTCACCGAGGCCGAGGGCCTCGGCCGGACCCTTCCCATCTTCATCGGCGCTCCTGAGGCCACCGCCATCGCCTTTGCCATTCAGGGTGTGTCACCTCCTCGACCTATGACCCACGACTTGCTCAGAGACGTCGTCGAGGCACTCGGCGCGCAACTCGAACGCGTCGTGATCACCGAGCTCCGCTCCGCCACGTACTACGCAGAGCTGCAGCTCAGGCGCGGCGACGGGCCTTTGAACGTTTCGAGCCGCCCCTCGGACGCGGTGGCTCTCGCCGTGCGCATGGGGAGCCCGCTGTTCGTCGCCGACGACCTCATGGAAGCCGAGGGAATCCTTCTGCCCTCCGACGACGACGAGGACGCGGACAGCGCCAGCCCCGACGAGCTGGTGGGGGAGTTCCGCCAGTTCCTCGACACGATTCGTCCGGAAGACTTCAGCTCCTGAAGCTCGCTGCCCCCGTCGAGGGACGCCCGTTGGCCAAGAGGGCGGCTGCCGCGCTCTTGACGGTCGCCGCACTGGTCTTTGCTGCGTGCTCTCAGGCGAACAACACGAGCTCGTCGCCGACGAGCGCTTCGTCGACGACCTCTTCTCAGGGAGCCTCCACCACCTCGACGCCTTCGGCCCAGACACAGACATGCCAGGTCAACCAGTTGTCTCTGAGTCTCTTCGGCAGCAGCGGTGCGGCTGGGACGCTCGAGTCGACGTTCGTCTTCCGAAACACCTCGGGTGGCTCGTGTGCTCTGTACGGGTTTCCGGGCGCGCAGATGCTGAGCTCCGCGGGGGCGGTCCTGGCAACCCAGACGACGGTCCGCGGCGGAACCTACCCGTTCACCAACTTCGCCCCGTCGCACGTCACCCTCGCTCCCGGAACGACGGCCTTCTTCAACGTCGGGTACAGCGATGTGCCCACCGGCTCGGAGACCACGTGTCCGATGGCCGGCGAGCTCGAGGTGACGCCCCCCAACGACTTCAGCCAGCTGACGATCGCCTTCGCCGCGACCGTCTGCAACCAAGGCAGGCTCACCGTGTCCCCGGTCTTCGGGGCCGGGTCACCGAACACCCAGACGACCGCGCCGCCGGCCTGAGGGGGCATAGAAGCAGTCTCCCGAGCCTCTGAGCAGGCAGGGTAATAAGATGCACCCATGGCAGGTGGCCTCACGACGGGCCGCGCCCGCCGGTTTGGCTCATCTACCACTCGGATCTTCCGCCGGAGCGCCCGGATGATCGAGTCTTGGAGCCCCGAAGAGCGCGACGCTGTTCTCTACGCAGCGGCTGCGTTGTTCGCGATCTGCACGGCCGAATGGTCGTCGATCAGCCTGTACCGGCAGTGGGGCAAGCTCGCTGTCGTTCCCTATGCAGCGGGGTCGGTGTTCTCGGCGCTGGCTGCGCGTAGGGCGCGGCGAGTGAAAGGCGCGGGCGTAGTAGCGCTCTCCGACTCCGGAGGGGCCCGGACGAGCCGTGCCTGGCATTGGACGGGCACTCGCACGGTCATCTTCCTCATGGTGCTCATCGGAGCCACGCTCCTGCCGCTTTCGCTCGAGGTCCTGTGGCGCAGTGACACCGGTGGCACCGCCCACGTGCAGCCAGAGGTCGCAGTGGTCGAGCAAGCGGGTTTGCGCGTGGCGCACCGTCAAGACCCTTACCCGAACGTCGACGGCCCCGGTGCCCACCTGCAGGTTCCCCCCGGGCAGCCCGCGTACGACGTCTACAACCCGTACCTGCCCCTCATGTCGGTTCTTGGGTTGGCGAGGAGCACACACGCGCCTCCGCGTCTCACCGACGCGCGGGTCGCCTTCTCCGTTTTAACGGTTCTCGTGGTAGTGGCGGCGCTCGCCCTATGTCGCGGCCCCACAGGACCCAGGGTGCTGGCCCTGCAGAGCATGACGGTCTTGCCCACGGCGGCGTTGCCTCTCGCCACCGGTGGGGACGATCTCCCGGTTGCAGCGTTCCTGCTTCTCGGTCTCGTCCTGATACAGAGGCGAAGACCGCTCGGTGCGGGTGTCGCCCTGGGGATCGCAGCTTCCATGAAGATCACCGCTTGGCCGTTGGCGGCACTCGCCTTCTTGGTTGCTAGAGATCGCGACGGACGCACAGGCAAGCGGCCCGCCCTCTGGTTGCTCGGCGGCATGGGAGCGGTCATGCTCCCGGCGATCCTGCCGACATTGATCGAGAACGTGCCGGCGTTCTTGGACAACGTCGTGCGCTTTCCCCTCGGGCTGGCCGGCATCAGCTCGCCCGCTCAGAGCCCCCTGCTCGGTCATCTCGTGGTCTCGTTGTTCCCCGGGATCCACCGCCTGTTCACGATCACCGTGGCAGGAGCCGGTGCGCTCGCGCTTCTCTACGTCCTCGTGCGCCGCACTCCGAGAACGCCTGCTGCCTTGGCGAAGCTCGTCGGTTGGGTCATGTTGCTCGCGATACTGCTCGCCCCGGCGACGCGCATCGGTTACCTGCTCTACCCGGTCAATTTCTTCGCATGGTCCTGGCTGATGTCCTCCGAGGACAAGGCGACCCCGGCCCTCGAAGGGGCATCGGGTGCGTCTCGCCACTCGGGCAAGGAGGAGTTGATCAGCATGGCCGGGCGCTTCGGGACACAGGGGAGCTCACAAGAGCCTGCGGCGTGTGCTCGGGTCCTCGCCGTGGCCGGCGACGGCGACGCGGCCGAAGCACAAGGCCGGCGGCGGCTCACTGTTCGTCGGTCACCTCGAAGAGTCTCAACGTAAAAGGAGTCGTCCCCGAAGAGGCCGCGTTCCCGGCCGCCGAGCCCGTTCCCGAGCTGTTCGAGGATGCCGGGAAGGTCTCGTCGGTGACCGTGACCCCGAGCTCCCATTCGTAGCCGTCGCTGCCCGGGTGCTGCCCGAGGATCTCGTATCCCGGCCCATTGGAGGGTGGTCCTTGGCTGAGCAGGTGCCAGCGCAGGGCGGGAAGCTCGGCGCGGAAGAACTCGATGACGTCCTGCTGCGAAGCTGCCACCCTGAAGCCTAGGGATTGGTCGTAGTAGGCGACACCGCTGTCGACCGCGGACCCGGCAACAGCGGTGGCTCCCCGCGGGATGGCGACAGCGGCGGCGATGTCGCTCGGGGGAAGTGAGCCACTCGTGATGGCCGACAGCTCCGTCCTCGCGCCGACCGCCTGCAGTGGGGATCCTTTCGCGGTAGGGACGGAGGTCGAGATAGGCGCCGGTTTGCCACCGCCCGTGAGCCCCGAGGCCACGGTGCCGGTGATCATGAGCACTGCTGCGATGCCCAGGACTATGAGGGCGAGATGAGTACTCGGGCCCGGTGGCCTCTGCCTCGGGCTCTCGGGCCCAGGAAGGCCGGACCCGCTCGGGTCGTGACTCTGTCCGAGGCCGTTTGCGTCCCCGATGTCGGCAGGCGCCGCCGTCGAGGGGACTGCGTGGCCGTTCGACGAGTAGGTCCCCTCGGCTCTCGCGGACGGCTGCACAAACCCGAGTGTAAGGGCCTGCCGAGTTGACTGTAAGTGTCGTACTGATTACCACCGATAGTGATCAGACGTCTACAGCATGCGTTGACATATGGCAAGCAGGACGCGTACAGTGACTCCCCAAGGGCTCGGCGCCGTCGCCGAACCCGGAGATGGGGGGGTGCCCGCTCGAGGCCTAGCGCCCGAGCGCAAGTCGGCCCACTCCTCGTGGGTCCGTGCGGGGAGGTCGGGGGTGACGGGCTCCAGGGCCCGTCGCCCCCGTCCCGCGGGTGGGGTCAGGGTCATCCGAGCGGCTGTTCGTAGCCCCAGCCGAGTTGGTCCAGTGGGCCGTGACCACTGCCCAGGGTCCAGCGGGAGGATCCGTGCATAGCGGTCGTCACGAAGGTCTTCGCGTGCCCGATCGCGTCGTCGAGCGGTTCCCCACGGGCCAGGAGAGCGGCGATCGCAGCCGAGAGTGTGCAGCCGGTCCCGTGATCGTTCCCGGAGTCGACCCTTGGAGCTTCGAGCACCGTCACCGTCCTCGACTGCCCGTTCGAACGAACGACGACGTCCAGCGCGAACTGTCCGGTCAGATGGCCGCCCTTTACGACCACCGTGCCGGCACCGAGATCGCAAAGCGCTTCACCCGCGGCGATCATGGCGTCGACGTCCTCGACGTGTGATCCGGTGAGGACGGCCGCTTCGCGGGTATTGGGAGTCAGGACCTCGGCCAGAGGTATGAGCCGCTCGATGTAGGCCTTCACGCCTTCCGGCTCGAGCAGAGGCTTGCCGGTCGAAGAGACGAGAACGGGGTCGACCACGAGCCGTGGGAGCTCCTCCGAGGCAGCACGGCGGGCCACGGCCGTCACGATGCCGGCGGTGGCGAGCATGCCGGTCTTCACTGCCGCGACCGGCAGGTCGTCCAAGACGGCGGTGATCTGAAGGTCGACGAAATCCGGTGCCAGGGTCTGGACACCGAGCACATCGGCGGTGTTCTGGGCAGTGACCGCGGTGACCACGCACGTGCCGAACACGCGAAGCGCGGCGAAGGTCTTGAGGTCGGCCTGAAGTCCGGCGCCCCCTCCCGAGTCCGAACCGGCGATGGTGAGGGCGACAGGCGGGTTCAGAGCTCGGCCCTGCCCTCCATCGGGCTCGAGGCCTTTGCGCCTTCGCGTCTGGGGATCCGGCCCGCGAGGAGCGCGTTGCGGCCGGCCTCGACTGCGAGACGCACGGCGTTGGCCATCCGTGCGGGCTCCTTTGCGCCGGTGATCGCCGTGGCGACCATGACCCCGTCGCAGCCGAGTTCCATTGCCTCGGCAGCATCCGAGGCAGTGCCGACCCCGGCGTCGAGGATGACAGGGACGCGACAGGTCCGGGCGATCACCGCGATGTTCTGCGGGTTCCGGATGCCGAGCCCGCTACCTATCGGCGAACCGAGTGGCATGACGGCGGCGCACCCGGCGTTCTCGAGACGGCGCGCCAGAACAGGATCGTCGGTCGTGTACGGAAGGACCTGGAAACCGTCGTCGCAAAGCTGTTCTGCTGCCTCGAGAAGCTCGACTGCGTCGGGGAGAAGCGTCTCCTCGTCCCCGATGACCTCGAGCTTCACCCAGTCGGTGCCGAACGCCTCGCGCGCTAGCTTCGCGGTCAGCACCGCTTCGGCGGCGGTGAAGCATCCTGCTGTATTGGGGAGCACTTCGACACCCTTGGCGCGCAGGACATCGAGGACCCCTCCACGCGCAGCGGGGTCCACCCGGCGAACTGCGACCGTCGCGACCTGGGCCCCGGAGCACTCGAGGATCGATTCGAGGACCTCGAGGCTCTGGGCGCCGCCCGTACCGAGAATCAGGCGAGAGGACAGTGAGCGTCCGGCTATCACCAGGGGATCGTCCGTGGACTTCTTCGGGTCGTCCTCGAGCTTGGCGACCTGCTCCGCCGTCATCTGGCTCATCCCCCTGCCGCTGCAGTGACTATCTCGACGTGGTCGCCAGGTTCCAGGGCGGTGTGCGTCCACTGGCTTCGGGGGACGATCTCGCGGTTGAGAGCCACCGCCACCCCGTCCGCGCAGCTGCACCAGGTGGCGACGAGCTCTGCCACGGTGGTGGCGGGCGCCATGCGCTGGTCTTGACCGTTCACGACCACGATCGCCGCAGCGTCTTCGGTCGTGCCTCCCTCGTCGGTAGCGCCCGAGGTCGAGGTCGAGGTCGAGGCCCTTTGGGTCGAGCTGCTGCCGGCGGAGGTCACCGTGTCCAGCTTGGCACCTCGAAACGAGAGGGCGTGAACGGCAGAACTTCTGAGGGAGGTTCGCTCCCGGCGAGGATGTTCGACACTGCTTCGCAGGTGAGCGGAGTGAGCAGGACGCCGTTTCGGTAGTGCCCGGTGGCCACCACCAGGCCGTCCACGCCGCACGACGTCACGGCCCCGATCATCGGGGCGTTGTCGGGGGACCCGGGCCGAAGTCCCGCCATCGCCTCGGTGAGATGGAGCTCGCTTACTCCGGGGACCACCCGATGCGCGTCGCGCAGCATCTCGTAGACCGCGCCGACGGTCACCGACGTGTCGAAACCCATCTCTTCGACCGTCGCCCCGAGCACGACCGAGCCGTTCGCTCGTGGAACCAGGTAGACGGCCTTTCCGTTCACTATGCCGCGGACCGATCCTTCGAGCAGATGAGGACCCGGCGGTGTGGAGAGGCGCAGTATCTGTCCTTTGACCGGTCTCACCGGGGGGACGGCGAGCGATGGCAGGTCGGCGATCTCAGCGGACCAGCTTCCCGCTGCGAGGACGACCGAAGGCGCCTCGAGCAGCCGCCCGCCCTCGAGCAGCACGCCCTCGACCCTCTGGGCAGCGGTCACGACGGCACGCGCGCGCACCCTGATGAAGCGCGTTCCGCTCAGCGCGGCCGCAGCAGCCAATGCCTCGACGAGGAGCCGGTTGTCCACCTGGTGGTCACCGCACGCGCGCATGCCCGCTCGGATGCCCGGAGACAAGTTGGGCTCGAGTTCGCGGGCCCGGCGAGCGGTCAGCCACTCCACCTCGAGTCCGAGGGACCTCTCGAACGCGAAGAGCTCCTCCACCCACGAGCGATCGCCTTCGTCGACCGCCACGAGCAACGTGCCGCAGCGGCGGTATCCCACGTCGCGGCCCGACGCGGCTTCGAGGTCCTCGACGAAGGCCGGCCAACGGCCGCACGAAGCCATGTTCAGCGCGAGCAGCGCTTCCTCCCCGTAGTGCACCTCGGTCACCGGCGCCAGCATGCCCGCAGCCGCCCACGACGCACCTCGCCCCGGCTCGGGATCGACGACGACGACGTCCATGCCCCGTGAAGCAGCCCTCCAGGCGATGGAGAGGCCGATCACCCCTCCCCCGATCACGGCCACGTCGCAAGTGCGGTCGTCACGGCCGGGTTGCCGCTCCGCAGCCTTGGCCTGCGTGCTGAACTCGCCCTGCGGCGACAGGAGCACAGGACCACCCTTCACGGCCTGTATCCTAAGGACGCGGCATCCGATCGGGTGCCGAGGGGTGCAGGGCCAGTGTCGTCCCGGGTAGCAGCACACCTCCGCTTTGCGGCGTGGCCGACCACGAAAGCGACCCGAGTGACGTCACAGCAACATCTGAAGAAGGGCCTTTACGACCCCGCGTTCGAACACGATTCGTGCGGCATCGCGCTCATCGCGGACCTGCACGGGCGCCGCAGTCACGCGCTCGTGGACCAGGGCTTGCGAGCCCTCGAGCACCTCGCCCACCGAGGGGCGACCGGAGCCGAGGTCGCCACCGGTGACGGGGCCGGGATCCTGACCCAGGTGCCACACGAGTTCCTCGCCGAGGCGATGGATTTCGACCTGCCGAGTCCCGGGGGCTACGCGGCGGGACTCGTCTTCCTTCCATCGGGGACCGAGGATGCCGACAAGGCGCAGCGTCGCATCGAGGAGCTGGCTGCCGAGGAGCACCTACGGGTTGTCGGCTGGCGTGACGTGCCAGTGCGCCCGGAAGGCCTTGGTGCTTCCGCTCTCGCCTGCATGCCGCGGTTCCGCCAGGTGGTCGTCACCTACGACGAAGACAGCAAAGCCGCCCTGACCCGACATGACCCTCTCGTCATCGACCGGCTGGCCTTCTGTCTTCGCAAGCGCATCGAGCACGAACTCGAAGGGGTCTACGTGGCGTCTCTGTCTGCGCGGACCCTCGTCTACAAAGGCATGCTGACAGGTCATCAGGTGCGCGAGTTCTTCCCGGATCTCTCCGAACCCTCCTTCGACACCGGGATCGCGCTGGTGCACTCGCGCTTCTCCACCAACACCTTTCCGTCATGGCCGCTCGCCCATCCGTACCGCTTCCTGGCGCACAACGGCGAGATCAACACCTTACGAGGCAACAGGAATTGGATGCGCGCACGTGAAGCGCTGCTTCGAAGTGAGCTGATCCCGGGTGACCTCGAGCGCTTGTTCCCGATCTGCGAGCCCACGGCGTCCGACTCTGCGTGCTTCGACGAAGTCCTCGAGCTCTTGCATCTCGGGGGGAGGTCGCTTCCGCACGCGGTGCTCATGATGATTCCCGAGGCATGGGAGAACCACGCATCGATGGACCCGGCGCGGCGAGCCTTCTACCGCTACCACGCCTCGCTCATGGAGCCGTGGGACGGACCTGCGGCGGTCGTGTTCACCGACGGCACGGTCGCGGGAGGCGTGCTCGACCGAAACGGCCTGCGACCCGCCCGCTATTGGGTGACCGACGAGGGCCTCGTGGTCCTCGCGTCGGAGGTCGGCGTCTTGGACATCGACCCCAGCAGAGTGGTCCGAAAGGGACGCCTCGCTCCCGGGCGCATGTTCCTGGTCGACACGGCACAGGGGCGGATCGTCGACGATGCGGAGATAAAGGAGCAGCTTTCGGGGGAACATCCCTATGCACGTTGGCTCGACGATGGACAGGTCCCCCTCGAGGATCTCCCGCCGAGGGTGATGCTCACCCCCCAACACGCCTCTGTGGTCATCCACCAGCGCCTGTTCGGGTACACGAACGAGGAGCGACAGATCATCCTGTCGCCGATGGCCAAGACGGGTGCCGAGCCCATCGGGTCTATGGGGAACGACGCGGCCATCGCGGCTCTGAGCGAGAAGCCGCGTCTCGTCTACGACTACTTCACCCAGCTCTTCGCGCAGGTGACCAACCCGCCCCTCGACGCGATCCGAGAGGAGCTCGTCACCTCCACGCGCTCGAAGTTGGGTCCTGAGCAGAACCTTCTGGAGCCGACCGAGGAGTCGTGCCGTCAGATCATCCTTCCCTATCCGGTGGTCGACAACGACGACCTGGCGAAGCTTCTCTACGTGAACGAGCACGGGGAGAATCCGGGGTTCAAGGCGTTCGCCATCGACGGGCTTTTCGACCCGACGGGAGGAGGCGAAGCTCTGGCCGCTGCGATCGAGGACGTGCGCCGGAGAGTGAGCATCGCGATCGCGCTGGGTTCGAACATTGTGATCCTCTCGGACCGCAATACGAGCGAGCACATGGCGCCCATACCGTCCCTTCTCATCACTGCTGCGGTCCACGAGCACCTGGTGCGCGAGAAGACACGTACGAGGGTGGGTCTCGTCGTCGAGTCAGGAGATGCGCGCGAGGTCCATCACATCGCCCTCCTGATCGGGTTCGGTGCCTCGGCGGTGAACCCGTATCTCGCGCTCGAGAGCGTGAACGACATGATCGCCACGGGCCTTCTCGAAGGCCTCACCCCCCGCCAAGCGCGTGCCAACTATCTGAAGGCGTTGGCGAAGGGCGTGGTGAAGACCATGTCGAAGATGGGTGTGTCGACGGTGGCGTCGTACACGGGCGCCCAGATCTTCGAGGCCGTCGGGCTTGCAAGCCACGTGGTCGACGAGTACTTCACCGGCACGACCAGCCGCATCGAAGGAGTCGGCCTCGATGTGCTGGCCGAAGGGGTCGTCGCACGTCACCGCCTGGCTCACCTCGCCAGGCCGACCGAACGCGCGCATCGCGAGCTGGAGGTCGGAGGCGAGTACCAGTGGAGACGCGAAGGCGAGATCCATCTTTTCAACCCTCGGACCGTGTTCAAGCTGCAACACGCCACACGCGCCAAGCGCTACGACATCTTCAAGGAGTACACGCGGTTGGTCGACGACCAATCCGAGAAGCTCGCGACGCTGAGGGGGCTCCTACGCCTGCGAGAGGAAGGGGTGGACCCGGTGCCGGTCGAGCAGGTCGAGCCGGTATCGGAGATCGTGAAGCGCTTTGCGACAGGTGCGATGAGCTATGGATCCATCTCCGCGGAGGCGCACGAGACCCTCGCCATCGCGATGAACCGCTTGGGCGGCAAGTCCAACACGGGGGAGGGGGGCGAGGATGCCGACCGCTTCGTCCCCGACGCCAACGGGGACCTGCGCCGTAGCGCCATCAAACAGGTGGCCTCGGCGAGGTTCGGCGTCACGAGCGAGTACCTCGTCAACGCGGACGACCTCCAGATCAAGATCGCCCAGGGGGCCAAGCCCGGCGAGGGAGGCCAGCTGCCGGGGCACAAGGTCTATCCCTGGATCGCAAAGACGCGGTTCTCCACGCCCGGCGTGGGCCTGATCTCCCCACCCCCGCACCACGACATCTACTCCATCGAGGACATCGCCCAGCTGATCCACGACCTCAAGTCGTCGAACCCCGAGGCGCGTGTGCACGTCAAGCTCGTGGCCGAGGTAGGCGTGGGCACGGTCGCGGCCGGTGTGGCCAAGGCACGATCGGACGTCGTCCTGATCTCCGGCCACGACGGCGGGACCGGGGCGAGCCCCCTCAGCTCGATCAAGCACGCAGGGATCCCCTGGGAGCTCGGCCTGGCGGAGACCCAGCAGACCCTTGTCGGAAACGGGTTGCGCGACCGGATCGTCGTTCAGGTGGACGGCCAGTTGAAGACGGGGCGTGACGTCGTCGTCGCAGCACTGCTCGGCGCCGAGGAGTTCGGGTTCGCGACCGCACCGTTGGTGGTCTCCGGATGCGTGATGATGCGTGTCTGTCACCTCGACACTTGCCCTGTGGGTATCGCCACCCAGAACCCCGAGCTTCGCAAGCGCTTCGCCGGCAAGCCCGAGTTCGTCGAGAACTTCTTCGAGTTCATAGCCGATGAGGTCCGCGAGTACCTCGCGGCGCTCGGACTGCGCTCGCTCTCGGAGGCGGTCGGACGCGTGGACCTCCTCGACACCTTCGAAGCCGTCGAGCACTGGAAGGCCAAGGGCATCGACCTCGAGGCGGTCCTGGCAGTGCCGGAATCGGGTCCGCCCACCGACAGGCTCTGCACCCGGACGCAGGACCACGGGCTCGACAAAGCCCTCGACCACCGCTTCCTCGACGCGTGCCGCAGCGCCATCGAACGCGGCGGGAAGGTCGCGATGGAGCTCGAGATCACGAACGTCGACCGAACCGTCGGCACCCTTCTCGGATACGAGATCACCTCCGCACGAGGTGGCGAAGGTCTCGAGGACGACACGATCGTGCTGACGTTCAGGGGGTCGGCCGGCCAGAGCTTCGGAGCGTTCGTCCCGCGGGGAGTCACCCTGCGACTGTTCGGCGACGCAAACGACTACCTGGCCAAGGGGCTGTCGGGTGGCAGGGTGGTGGTGCGCCCGCCCGAGACTTCACCCTTCGCGGCACATGAGCAGATAATCGCCGGCAACGTGATCCTCTACGGGGCGACCGGCGGTGAGTGCTATGTGTCCGGACAGGTTGGCGAGCGTTTCTGCGTCCGCAACTCCGGCGCCACTGCAGTCGTCGAAGGAGTCGGCGACCACGGCTGCGAGTACATGACCGGTGGACGGGTGATCGTGCTAGGACCGACCGGTCGCAACTTCGGCGCGGGCATGTCGGGTGGCATCGCCTATGTCTACGACCCGGACAGGAGCTTCGCCGAACGCGTCAACTTCGAGATGGTCGACCTGGAGCCCACGGACGAAGAAGACAGGATCTTCCTCCTCGACACCGTGAGCCGACACTACGGCGAAACCGGTTCGAGGCTGGCAGAGAGATTGCTCGATGATTGGGAAGGCTCCGTCGGTGACTTCGTGAAGGTCATGCCACGCGACTACATGCGAGTGCTCGAAGCCACTCGTCGCGCGATCGAGGCAGGGACTTCGGTGGACGAGGCGGTCATGGCCGCCTCGCACGGTTAGGAGCTCCGGTGGGAAAACCCACAGGCTTCATCGAGTATCCGCGCCGGCTGCCTGTCCGGCGTCCCGTGAAGGTGCGCGTGCGCGACTGGCACGAGGTCTACGAGGAGTTCCCCGAGGAAGAGGCCCGCCACCAGGGTGCGCGTTGCATGGACTGCGGGATCCCCTTCTGCCACGAAGGTTGCCCACTCGGGAACTTGATCCCGGAATGGAACGACTTGGTCTATCGCGGCGACTGGTTCGACGCGAGCGAACGGCTGCACGCGACCAACAACTTCCCCGAGTTCACGGGACGTCTCTGTCCGGCCCCTTGCGAGGGGTCGTGTGTGCTCGGGATCAATGCCGAGCCGGTGACCATCGAGCGAATCGAGTACGAGATCGCCGAGCGGGCGTTCTCCGAGGGCTGGGCAACGCCTCAGGTCGCGCAGCAGCGAACAGGGAAGTCGGTCGCGGTCGTGGGGTCCGGTCCGTCGGGCCTCGCCTGTGCGCAGCAGCTCTCGCGGGCAGGACACAGAGTCGTCGTCTTCGAACGTGCCGAGGAGCCCGGTGGCCTGCTCCGCTTCGGGATCCCCGAGTTCAAGATGGAGAAGGTCGTCCTCGATCGCCGGCTGAGGCAGATGCGCGCCGAGGGCGTGGAATTCCGTTGCGCGGTATCGGTCGGCCTGGGGGACGAGCAAACCGCCGAGGGCGAACCAGGGACGCGCCGTGGACAAGGATCGGCGTGCGCACCGGACGTCGAGGTCGTCTCGGCGCAGGAGTTGCTCGACACCTTCGACGCTCTCGTTCTCGCAGGGGGGGCGACGCTCCCGCGTGACCTCGAGACGACAGGGCGAGGGCTCGAGGGAATCCACATGGCGATGGACTACCTCAAACCTTCGAACCTGGTTCGAGAGGGCCTGCTCAAGGCCTCCCCGATAAGCGCAGCCGGCAAGCACGTCGTGATCATCGGCGGAGGGGACACCGGCGCCGACTGCCTCGGCACCGTGCACCGTCAGGGTGCGAAAAGCGTCCACCAGCTCGAGATAATGCCGCGCCCTCCCGAAGCCAGGTCAGACGGCAACCCTTGGCCGACGTGGCCAGTCGTGTTCAGGTCCTCGTCGGCCCACGAGGAGGGTGGCGAAAGGCTCTACGCCGTGACGACGACCGAGTTCGTCGGTGACTCCTCGGGCGGGGTGAAGGCTTTGCGTTGCCGGCAAGTGGAGATGGTCTCCGACGAGGGGCGGGTGTCGTTCGAGCCGGTGCCCGGAAGCGAGTTCGAGCTCCCGTGCGACCTCGCTCTCCTCGCAATGGGCTTCCTCGGTGCGGAACGTGGGGGAGCGGTGAGCGAGCTCGGTCTCGAGCTGGACGCGCGCGGCAACGTGGCATGCGACTCGAGCTGGCAGACCGGACGCGACGCGGTGTTCGTCTGCGGGGACATGGCGAGGGGACAGAGCCTCATAGTGTGGGCGATCGCGGAGGGGCGCTCGTGTGCCTCATCGGTCGACAGGTGGCTGATGGGTGAGACCGCACTGCCGTCACCTCTCGTGCCGGGCCAGCTGGCTCTTCGTTAGGTCACCCGGCGGGTAGTCGGTCGGGGCGCTTTCGAGAGGTCAGTAACCGGGTCCGTGGTCGAGGATCCGCCTGGGGTTGTCGACGAGCATGGCCTGGAGCTGCTCCTTCGTCACGCCGCTTTCTTGGAGCATCGGGATGACGTCGCGGCTTATGTGAAGGAAGTTCCAGTTGGGTTGCGCCGCTTTGATGAATCGCTCGTCGAACCAGTCGAAGTGGCAGGCCGAGTCGTGCGACAGAACCATCTGCCCGGCGCGGCCGCGCTCGCAGAGGGTCGCCACAGTGGCGACCCGTTGGGCGGTGGGGCAGTAGGCGTCCACACCGAAGCGGTCCATCCCCAGGGTCGACCCGGCTTCGGCCAGCGCCTCGAGGTACGCGATGTCCGTCGAGTCGCCGCTGTGGCCGATCACCACGCGAGACAGGTCGACTCCTTCCTCGCCGAACACGCGCTGCTGGTCGGAGCCTCGCTTGGTGGGGGCGTGAGTGTGGGTGGAGATCGGCAAGCCGGTTCGCCGGTGGACGCGAGCGACCGCGCGGAGCACCCGCTCCACTCCGGGCGTGAGGCCCGGCTCGTCCGTGCAGCACTTCAGGATGCCCGGGCGAACCCCGGTGTTGGCAATACCATTTTCGATATCGTGGAGGAAGAACTCCTCCAGGGCGTCGACGCCGCTTTCGTTGAAAGCCTCGGTGCGGAAGTCGAAGTAGTGCGGCAGGTCGTTGTACGTGTAGAGGCCGGTGGCGACGACGATATTGAGGTCGACCTGCTGGGCCACCTCGTGGACCAGCTCGATGTCACGACCGAGCCCTACGACGGTGAGGTCGACGATCGTGTCGACGCCGGCAGCCGCCAGCTCGCTCAAACGCTCGACGGCGCGATCCAGCTGAGCTTTGCGGTCCCATCCCGTGGGCCAATTGGCAGCGACTTCAGGCGACAAGACGAAGACGTGCTCGTGCATCAGCGTCGTGCCGAGCGATGCCGAATCGATCGGGCCTCGTAGCGTGTTCACTTGACCCATCGGCCCCCCTTTGTCCGATGCGACGATACCGTCGGAGGGACACCTCGTGTAAGTGACCGTGTCCGGGCGTAGCGGTGAGGGCGACCGTCACCACGTGGTCGGGGTCAACTGCTGGTGTCTGCGTAGCTGCGGGCCAGCGACATCACCTCCGACACGTAGGAATCGGAGTGGTTGTAGGCGTAGACGGCGCCCGGGTCATCACGGCCTCCGGCCGCGCCGTTTGCGCAAAGCAGTCGCGCGGCTGCAAACACGGCGTCCTCCGGGTCGTAGGGACTCGGCGGGTCCACACCTCCGGGCGGCACGGGCTCGTCGTATTCGGCAAAGGTGGCCGGCTCGAACTGCATCGGACCTTGGGCTCCTGCGTAATTCGAACCGGAGTGGACGCCTGGGAGGTTCGACGTCCCGTTGGAGGACTCCACGGTGCCGATGGCCGCGAGCACCGCCCAGGAGAGCCCCGGACAGGTCGGGGCTGCCAGCTCGTAGAGCGCGAGCATCTGCGGCGGCAGCTGCTTTTGTGCTGCGGCGCTCGGCGCTGAAGACGGGGACAAGACGGGCGCAATCGCGGCCAACCCTCCTCCGAGCCCACCGCCGATGAGAGCGACGACCCCGAGGGCCAAGCAGACGACGGCACCGGCGACGACAGCGACGCAAAGTGCGATCAGGCGAAGTGGCGATCCCACCTGAGCAAGCTCCGAGCATTAGCGATGACGAAAGCCGTGCGCGAAGCGTTTCGCTCGGCGCGGCGATCGCCGCTGCGTTCTCACCGGTGAGCCAAAGCTCAGAGTGGTGCAGTCACCTGGCTCGCCTTCGCAAGACGACAGATGGCGTCCTTTCCAAGGGTGCGCGCGGATAGGGACCCCCTGTCAAGGGGATCTACCTCAACCGGCGCGGTCTGGGCCCGCACGCTCCACGGACATTCTGATCAGGACCCTTCTGTCTCGGACCATGGCTGCCCGGTACTCGTCCCAGTCGGGGTGCTCCCCCGAGATCCGCCGGTAGTAGGCCACGAGCCCCTCCATCGCGCCGGGCAACGAAACGACCTCCGCAGAGCCCTCGACCTGGACCCATTCACCGAAGAAACCCTCGGTAAAGGCTATGACGGTCGCGCGCGGAGAACGTCGGAGGTTCTTGGTCTTCATCGCCGTCTCGCGGGTGCTGATAACGACCTTGTCGTCGTCGTCGACGTCTACGAGCACGACCGAGAGCTGAACCCCACCGTCGGACCTAGTCGTCGCCAAAACGGCCCGATGGTTCTGGCGCAGGAAGTCGAGAGCACGATCGCGTTGCACATCGCACAGGCTAACGGCGGCGGGACCCGGTGCCTCGGGGCACCGGCACGGGCTCACACCGGGTTGGCTCTCTGAACTCCCGATAGGCCGCCTATATGCTCCGGGGATGCAGAGCACCATGCAGGAGGGTCCACTCCTGATCAGTGGCATCCTCCGTCACGGCCAACAGGTCCACGGGGCCAGCGAGGTCGTCACGGTTCAGGCAGACGGCTATCGGCGAGCGACTTTCTCCGAGGTCGCAGCGCGCGCTGAACGACTTGCGAAGGCTCTGGGACGTCTGGGCATCGGATCGGGCGACCGCGTGGGCACGTTCGCCTGGAACGAACAAGAGCACCTCGAGGCATATCTAGGTGTTCCGTCCATGGGGGCGGTCCTCCACACCCTCAACATACGGCTCTTCCCTGAACAGCTCGCCTATGTCGTGAACCACGCCGAGGACAAGGTCGTGATCCTCGACGCCTCGATCGCCCCTCTGTTCGCGAGGGTACGCGACGAGTGCAAGACGGTGGAGCACATCATCGTCGTGGGGGAAGGGGATCTCTCGGGTCTCGGGGAAGTCGTCTCCTACGACGAACTCATCGCCGCAGAGGAGCCGGGCTACGAATGGCCTGAGTTCGACGAGCGGCAAGCTGCTGCGATGTGCTACACGAGCGGTACCACCGGCAATCCCAAGGGCGTGGTGTACAGCCACCGTTCGACGTTGCTCCACTCCTTCGCGGGGATGGCTTCCAACTCCATCGGTGCCTCGCAAAACGACAGCGTCCTCGTCATCGTTCCGATGTTCCACGCAAACGCATGGGGCATTCCCTATACCGGATTCTTCGCCGGAGCCGACCTCATCATGCCGGAGCGCTTCCTCCAGGCAGAGCCTCTTTGCCGGGTGATCCGCGAGAAGCGGCCGACGCTTTCGCTCGGGGTGCCGACGATCTGGAACGACGTGCTGCGCTACAGCCAGTCGAACGTCGTCGACCTGTCTTCACTACGGCTCGTGACCGCCGGAGGTTCGGCCGTGCCGCGGTCGCTCATGGAAGCTTACGAGCAGCGGTTCGGCGTCAAGATGATCCAGGGATGGGGGATGACAGAGACGAGCCCTCTGTGTGCGATCGGGTTTCCTCCGAAGGGAGTGGCGCCAGAGGAGGAGATGTCCTGGAGAGCCAAGACCGGGCGGGTCGTCGCCGGAGTCGAGATCCGCGTGGTCGACGAGGAAGGGAGCGTCCTCCCCAACGACGGCGTCTCCGTCGGCGAGTTCGAGGCACGCGGGCCGTGGATCACAGGCTCGTACTACGGCGAGGAGAGCGCAGAGCGCTTCCACGACGGATGGTTGCGGACCGGAGACGTCGGCAGCGTCGACGAGAAGGGTTTCATGCAGATCTCGGACCGCACGAAGGATGTGATCAAGTCCGGAGGTGAGTGGATCTCCTCGGTCGAGCTCGAGAACGAGGTCATGGCGCACCCCGGGGTCTTCGAGGCCGCCGTCATCGGGGTGCCCGACCCACGCTGGGACGAGCGTCCGTTGGTGGTCGTCGTGCCCGCAGAGGGGGCCGACCCGAAGGCGAGCGAGATCGTGGAGTTCCTGTCGGGGCGCGTGGCGCGCTGGTGGCTGCCCGAGCGCTGGGCCTTCGTGGAGGAGCTTCCGAAGACGTCGGTGGGGAAGTTCGACAAGAAGGTGCTTCGCTCTCGCGCAGCCGACGGCGCCCTGGAGGTGGAAAGCGTCGAGCCGCCGGGGCGTGACAGCTGAGTGGCTTCGACCGAGGACCTTGCCGAGCGGCTTTCGCAGATAGCCGAAGAGCTCGGCGACTTGGCGTTCGACCGCCTGCGCCAGGCGTCCGAGATGGCCAGGGACCTCGGAGCGCCTGACCCGGACCTCGTGGCCGAAGAAAAGATGCTGACTCGGGCGCGACGGTCGGTGGAGAAGGCCGAGTCTCTGCTTCGTCCCCGTCGATTGCCTGACGCCTGAGCGCGCTGAGCAGGGCCCTCACTCCAGAGCGTTCACGGCGTTGATCAACTGGCGAAGCCTTCCGTAGTGGAACCGGTCGAACCGAAACGCCAGACGAGGAAGGTCGAGGTGGTCGTCGCTCGATCGCTCGGGCGCCAGGGGTTTCGTCGGGCGGATCGTTCCGCTCACGACGATGTCACCGAAGCGGGAGTTCAAGTCCGCGAGCTGCGCCCGTGTCGGTGCGACCCGCAGGCGCACGACGAGGAGGTCTCCCACCCAACGGACCGAATGGTAGTTGCGGAAGAAGGCGAGCAGCTCCTGCGCTGCGTCCTCGACGTCGGAGGTGATCTTGTATAGAGAGTGGTCGTCGGCGTCCACGAGCCTTCGTGCTGCGACCTCCTCTTGCAGGAATCGCTCCCAACCCCTCCAGTAGCTTCCGCCCGGAACGTCCAGGAGCACGAGGGGCGCGGGTTGCGCCTTTCCCGTCTGAAGCAGAGTCAGAAGCTCGAAGGCTTCGTCCAGGGTTCCGAAGCCTCCGGGCAGCACGGCGTATCCGTCTGACTCCTTGATCAACATGAGCTTGCGTGTGAAGAAGTAACGCATCTCGACGAGCTTCGGGTCCTGCGCGATGAAGGCGTTTGCCCCCTGCTCGTGCGGCAGGCGTATGTTCACTCCGAGCGAGCGAGCCACCCCCGCACCTTCCATGCCCGCGGCCATGATTCCGGGGCCGGCCCCGGTGACCACCATCCACCCTTGTTCTGCCATCCGCTCGGCTAGGTGACGCGCCTGCAGGTACAGCGGATCCTCGGGAAGGGTACGCGCTGAGCCGAAGAACGTGACCTTGCGTCCGTCGCGAAAGGGCCGGAACACCCTGAACGCCTCGGCCATCTCGGCGAGAGCCGCGCTTGCCAGCTTGAGGTCGACAGGATCGGTGTCCTCCTCTGCGAGGTGCACGACAGTACCGAGAATCGCCCGATAGAGGTCCCGGCGTTTGGTGACGCCGGCCGAGTCGAGCAGTTCGTCGACGAGTTGCTCGCGCTCGGGATCGAGCTTCTGCTCGTCGGTCACTGTCTCGACACCCGCGGTGTCCGCAGCCAGCGGGGGAACGACCTCTTTCACCGGCCCAGCATATTGTTGTTCGCGGATGCCGGAACCGCAGCCGCCCCCCATGCTCGAGTTCGACGGTCTGACTCGCCGCTACGGCGAGGTGGTCGCACTCGACGACTTGAGCTTCTCCGTACCTTCGGGCGAGGTGTTCGGGTTTCTCGGACCAAACGGTTCTGGTAAGACCACCGCCATGCGCGCGGTCTTCGGTCTGATCGCGCTCGACGGCGGCGAAGTCAGGTGGAAGGGGGCCACGGTGACCCCGTCCGATCTGAAACGCTTCGGGTACCTGCCCGAAGAGCGTGGTCTGTACCCCGGAATGGTGGTCTGCGAGCAGATCGAGTATCTGGCGCGCCTGCACGGGATGGAGCACTCGGCAGCTCACGACGCCACTATGGGCTGGCTGGAGCGTCTAGGGGTGGCCGACCGCGCTACCAGCAAAGTCGAGTCGCTGTCCCTGGGGAATCAGCAAAGGGTCCAGCTAGCTGCAGCATTGGTGCACGACCCGGAGCTGCTCATCCTCGACGAACCCCTTTCAGGTCTCGATCCGGTGGGGATCGACGTCGTCGGTGGCGTCCTCGCCGAACAGGCGGCCTTGGGCCGAGGGGTGCTCTTCTCGAGCCATCAGTTGGATCTCGTCGAAGACCTGTGTGAGTCGGTGGCGATCATCGATCGAGGTCGGCTGGTCACGAAGGGCACGGTCGAGGAGCTCGAGACGAGCGGACGACGGAGGCTCGTCGTCAAGGTGAAGGGCGACTGGAACGCGGACTGGGCGAAGGGTCTCCTCGGGGTGACCGTCTCGCGGGTAGAGGCCGGTGCGGCTCGTCTCGTGCTCGAGGAGACGGTCGACTCCCAGCAAGTGCTCCAGACAGCCATGCAGAAAGGCCCGATCGAGCAGTTCGGCTTCGAGAGGCGTCGCTTGTCGGAGGTCTTCAGAGAGGCCGTCGTATGAAGTACGCGATCGGTCCCCTCGTCGCCGTGATCCTCGCGACGAGGGTCGTGATGGTCGTGCGCAGGCGCAAGCGCCGCGACAGCGATTCCAGCGCTCGAGGCGCAGACCGACCAGCTCGGAGGCCGGCGGCGATCGGGTCCCTGGAGATGCTCGGTGACGGTGTCGGGCTCGTGGCGCTGCGCGAGATCCGTGAGCGGGTGCGCGGCCGGGTCTTTCGAGTCGGAACCCTGATAATCCTCCTCGCCGTGGCGGCCGCCGTCGTGATCCCCACGATCGGCAGCAAGAAGCACCAGAACGAGAAGGTCGGGATCGTGGGGGGACTCGACAGCTCACTTCGCATTCTGGTCGTGGCGGCCGGAAAAACAGCTGGAGCGACTGTGCAGCTCGTGTCGGAGCCCTCTTTGGCACGCGCTGAAGGCGATCTGCGCGCGGGCAACATAGGGCTGGCGATCGTCGGCGGGCAGCGGTTGGTGGTGAACCAACCCCTATCGAGCTCGGACACGTCTACCGATGCTCTGATGGCGCGTTCGGTGTCCGCTTCGCTTGGGTTGGCGAACGGGCTCACTTCAGCCGGCTTGTCACCGGACAAAGCGGTGCAGGTTGCGCACTCGCCGCCGCTTCCGGTCGAGAGCCTGCAGCCCGCAGAGCACAACTCGACGGCCAAGACCACGTCTGTCTACGGGCTCATCCTCACTTACGTCCTGTTGACTCAGTACGGGACGTGGTTGCTCATGGGGGTGATCGAGGAGAAGTCGTCGCGCGTGATCGAGGTGCTCCTGTCCACAATGCGGCCGTCGAAGCTGCTCGCCGGGAAGGTCATCGGTATCGGCACGGTCGCGTTCTTGCAATCGGCATTGATCGTGGCCGTGGCTCTCGGGCTCGGCGCGGCCGTCGGGTCCACTCTCCTGCACGGATCGTCCCCCCTCGACGTCTTGGATATCTTGCTCTGGCTCGTTCTCGGCTACGCCTTCTACTGCTGGGTCTACGCCGCAGGGGGGTCATTGGCGGACCGCCAGTCTCAGGTGCAGAGCCTCGCCTTCCCTCTACAGCTGCCGGTCTTGTTCGGATATATCGTGTCGTTGACTTCACTGGGGTCCTCACAGGCTTCGACCCTGATGAAGGTTCTGGCCTACCTCCCTCCGACAGCGCCTTTCGCGATGCCGACATTGGTGGCTCTCGGACAAGCGACCTGGTGGGAGGCCGGGATCTCGTTCTTGATCATGATCGCCGGCATCGTGCTCGTGTCGCGCGTTGCGTCGTTCGTCTACTACCGCGCGATTCTGCGGACGGGCGGCCGGGTCCGCCTTCGCCAGGTGTTCTCCGGGACATAGGGACTTGGCGGGCCGCGGGCTGCCGGACCGTTCGCCGAGGACTCGTCGCGCGCTACGGCGTGCGCCAGTGACGCTGCTCCCTCTCCAACAGCAGGTCGGCCTCGCGAGGGCCCCAGCTGCCGGCGGGGTAGTGGGCGAGAGGCACGCCGTCCTCGCCCCAGGCTTGGAGAATCGGGTCGACGATTCGCCACGCCTGGACCACCTCGTCGGTTCGGATGAACAGGGTGGCGTCGCCGATCATCGCGTCGTGCAGCAACCGCTCGTAGGCGTCCGCAGTGGTCCCACCGAAGGCCTGCGCGTACGAGAAGCTCATGTCGACCGAACGAACCCGAAAGGCCTCCCCAGGGACCTTGGCGCCGAAGAAGAGGTCGACCCCTTCGTCGGGCTGGACGCGCACGACCAGCTCGTTCGGGCGCAGGTCGCGCGTCAGGCGACCTCGAAAGGCGAGGTGAGGCACACGGTGAAACTGCATCGCCACCTCGGTCACGCGCTGCGCGAGACGCTTGCCTGTGCGTATGTATATGGGGACTCCCGCCCACCGCCAGTTGTCCACGGCGAGCTGCAGCGCCACGTACGTCTCGGTGAGGCTATGGGGATCGACTCCCTCCTCCTCACGGTAGCCGGGGACCTCGCGACCATCGAGCTCGCCGGCTGTGTACTGACCCCGCACCGCACATCCTGCCGCTTCATCGACGGTGGGAATCACGATCGCACGCAATAGCTTCACCTTCTCGTCCCGGATGCCCTGCGCATCTACGGTCGCGGGCGGTTCCATCATGGTCAGTGCGAGCACTTGCATGACGTGGTTCTGGACGATGTCCCTCAGAGCGCCGGCCTTCTCGTAAAAGCCGCCACGGTGTTCCACCCCGAGCTGTTCAGCGACCGTGATCTGAACGCTGTCGACATATCTTCGGTTCCAAATCGGTTCGAAGATTGCGTTCGAGAACCGGAGTGCCAGGACGTTCTGAACGGTCTCCTTGCCCATGTAATGGTCGATCCGGAAGATCTGCGACTCCTCGAATGCGGAGTGCAGCGCGTCGTCGAGCTCGATCGCACTATCGAGGTCGTGGCCGAGCGGCTTCTCCACGACGAGGCGTGCGAAGCTTCCCCCTTCCCCTGGGACATTGCAGCCGTGTTCGGCCAGAGCTGTTGCCACCACACCGAACAGAGCCGGGATCGTGGCGAGGTAGTAGACGCGGTTGCCGCCCGTGCCGATGGCTCGGTCGCTCTCGTTCAGCACCTCTTTCAGGCGGTCGAAGGTCTCCTTGTGCCCGTACTCGCCGGAGACGTAGCGGAACCGCTTGACTAGCTCCGACCATCCGTCACGTCCTGAGACCGCGTCGAGCGCTGCCTTTTGGAACTCCTCGTCGCTCCAAGGCGTGCGCGCCACGCCCACCACCGTGAAGCCGTCCGGCAATGCTTTGTGCTCTGCCAACGCAGCGATGGCAGGAAGCAGCTTGCGCGCCGCAAGATCCCCGGAGGCCCCGAAGACAACGAGCGCCAAAGGGGGAGGGGGTTCGACCTTGTCGAGCTCGTGAACTGCGTCGGTCATGCGCTGGAGTCCGAGTTGCCGGAAGAGAAGGAGTTCGCCTTGTCGGTGAGGACCTGCAAAACCTCGTCGAAGGACTTGGTGAAGCTCGCCACCCCTTCGTCCTCGAGGGTCCGTGCCACGTCCGCGATGTCCACCCCCAGCTCTTCGAGCCGGTCGAGGGTCCTCGTAGCCTCTCCGGGATCGGCGTCCACAGTCCGCGCCAGCGTCCCGTGGTCGAGGAACGCATCGACCGTCTGGTCCGGCATCGTGTTGACCGTGTCCGGGCCGATGAGCGTGTCCACGTAGGCGAGGTCGGGATAGGCGGGGTTCTTGGTGGACGTCGATGCCCAAAGAGGTCGCTGGACCTTGGCTCCCTTGGCGGCGAGTGCCTCCCAGCGAGGTCCGGAGAAGCGGCTGCGGAACAGCTGGTATGCCGAATGGGCTTGGGCCACTGCAGCCTTGCCTCGCAGGGCCAGCGACTCCTGTGAATTCCCGTCCGCATCCGCAGTGAGCTGCTCCAGGCGCCGGTCCACCTCGGTGTCGACCCTGCTCACGAAGAACGAGGCCACGCTCCTCACTTTCGAGAGGTCGCTCGTCCCCGAAGCCTGCAGGTCCTCGAGCCCGCCGATGTATGCGTCGATGACCTCTCCATAGCGTTCGACGCTGAACAGCAACGTGATGTTTATGTTGCGCCCTTCACCGATCATCTTTCGGACCGCGGGAACCCCCTCTGACGTGCCGGGGATCTTCACGTACAGGTTCGGGCGGGCGATCCGTTCGTGCAGACTGCGGGCGGAATCGATCGTGGCTCTAGTGTCGTAAGCGAGAGTCGGAGCCACCTCGATCGAGACGAAGCCGTCGATGCCGTCGGAGTCGTCGTGAAGAGGCCTAAGAGCCTCGAGGGCGTCGACTATGTCGGTGATCGTGAGCTCCCAGTACGCCTCCTCGACGTTGTGGCCGGCCAACAGGGCCCGGAATTGCTCGTCATAGGCCGCGCTGGTCTCGATCGCCTTGGCGAAGATCGTCGGATTGGAGGTCACGCCGCGAATGCCCTTTTCGATCAGGCCGGCGAACGTCCCGTCGTGCAAGGTGTCACGTCGGATGTTGTCGATCCACGGGCTCTGACTTTGCTGGGTGTAGAGATCGTGAAGCCTTGTCATGGACGCTCCCTTTCTCGGGCTCCGGAGTTCCTACTCGTCCGCCATGCGCTCGACGAGCGCGCGTGCGCGCTGGGCGACGTTGTCGGGTGTGAAGCCGAATTGCCTCAGTACCTCCGCACCCGGAGCTGAAGCACCGAATCGGTCGATGCCGATCACGTCGTCTGCGTAGCGATCCCAGCCGAACGAGGCGGCGGCCTCCACGGCCAAGGTGGGAACGAGCTCGGGTAAGACACTCTCGCGATAGGCGTCGTCCTGCCGCTCGAAGAGGTCCCACGAGGGCAGCGATACCACCCGGGCGGCGATGAGAGGGGCACCAGCTCCCGCCAACAACGTCGCTGCCTCGACACAGATGTGGACCTCGCTCCCGGAGGAGACGAGCACTAAGTCGGGTCTGCCGCCGGGGGCCTCGGCGAGCACGTATCCACCGCGGCTCACTCCCTCGAACGCTTCTGCCGTCCCGTCGAGGACCGGGATCGACTGGCGAGAGAGGACGAGACCCGTGGGCCCGTCGGACTCGACGGCGATCCGCCACGCGTGCGCTGTCTCGTTGGCGTCTGCGGGGCGTATGAGGCGCAGCCCCGGCATCGCTCGTAGCGCCGCCAAGTGCTCCACGGGTTGGTGCGTCGGCCCGTCCTCGCCCAGCCCGACCGAGTCGTGGGTCCACGAATAGATGACGTGCGCTTGCCCGAACGCCGAAAGGCGGACGGCCGGCCGCATGTAGTCACTGAAGATGAAGAAGGTTCCACCTATCGGAAGAACGCCGCCGTGAAGAGCAAGCCCGTTCATCACCGCCGCCATGGCGTGCTCGCGGATTCCGAAGTGCACCTGGGCACCTCCAGGTGACTCGGCGGATTGGGCGACGCCATCTTTGAGCTTCACGCCGGTGTTCCCCGTGAGATCGCCCGAGCCCGCCATCAATCCCGGTATCAGGTCAGAGGAGGCGTCGAGGCATTGGTTGATGGCACGCCGGGTGGCGAGCTCGGTTCCGGGCTCGAACGTCGGAATCTTCTGAGCCCAACCCTCGAGCCCGCGGCCCTGCTGACACGCGTCCCAGATGGCGCGATCTCCCTGCCATGCGTCGAAACGCTCGCTCCAATCCCTTCGCCAACTCTGTCCACGCGCAGTGCACGCCCTGTAGAGCTCGAGGACATCTTCGGGGACCCAGAACTGCTCGTCCGGCGGGAGGCCGAGGATCTCCTTGGTCCTTCGGATCTCGTCTTCGCCCAATGGGTCGCCATGAGCGGCGGCCGTGTCGGTCTTCGTCGGTGAAGGCCAACCGATGTGGCTTCGCAGCAGGATCATCGACGGACGGTTGTCAACCGCCATCGCCTGACGCAAGGCCGCTTCGATCGCTTCGGTGTCGTTTGCCACCTCTCCGATGTCCTCGGTGTGCCATCCGTACGCCTCGAACCTCTTCGCTACGTCGTCGGAATAGGCGAGCTCGGTGGGCCCGTCGATCGAAATGTGGTTGTTGTCGTACACGTAGACGAGCTTCCCGAGCCCGAGGTGGCCTGCCAACGAAGCGGCTTCGTGGCTGATTCCCTCCTCGAGGTCGCCGTCGGAGCAGATCACGAAAGTGTGGTGGTCGACGAGATCGGAGCCGAAGCGAGAGCGGAGCCACCTTTCGGCCAGTCCGAGACCGACGGCGTTTGCGAATCCTTGTCCGAGGGGGCCGGTGGTCACCTCGACTCCGGGTGTCATGTGGACTTCGGGGTGCCCGGGTGTGCGGCTGTCCCATTGGCGGAAGCTCTGCAGGTCCGAGAGCTCGAGTCCGTAGCCGGTGAGGAACAACATCGAGTAGAGCAGGATCGATGCGTGGCCGGCCGAGAGGACGAACCGGTCGCGATCAGGCCAGGTGGGGTCGCTCGGATCGTGGCGCATGATCCGGGTGAACAGAACGTGAGCGAGGGGAGCGAGCGCCATGGCGGTTCCCGGGTGCCCGGAGTTCGCTTTCTGGGGGGCGTCCATGGCGAGGCCCCTGATGACGTTTATCCCGCGCTGTTCGAGTGCCTGGTCGTCCACGCCGTCACCGTACCCTTTGCGTCCGTCCTGCCCACACCTAGTTCTCAGTCGCCTCCGGTGTTGTCCCGCATGAGCGCCAACGACGCCGTGAATCCGTGAAGGAAGTTTCGCCCTCCGACGGGTCCGACCTCTCCAGCTGCGAAGAAGCCTGCAGCGGGCAGTGGTCCGAGCATCTCCGCCAGCATCGCGACGTCGTGGTGTGGTTCGTCGAACATGCGGGTGCCGCGGCCGTTGCACGTGAAGACGAGTGCGCCGTCCGCGCTCCGTCCCCGCAGCATCTCGCGCAGGTCCTCGTCCGCAGTCCGCGCGTCGCGCAGATGGAACTGCACGGTCGTGCCCACCGGCACTTCGTCGGTGACCGCGATCGCCCCGAGTTGCCGGTCGGCCCCGATGACGTTTCGCACTAGGAAGTCGCCTCTTCCGAAGCGCTCGCGGTGCTCGTCGATCACACGGCCGACGTGCAGTCCTCCCATCTCGAGCAGGTTGACCTCGTCCTCGGAGAGTGAGTGATGAGCTTGCGCCACGAGCCGCTCGAGAGCAGGTCGGCCTGCCAGCTCGACAATGACGTTTCTCTCCGACTTGGTGACCACGAGCGGGTCCCCGAAGGGCCGGCAGCCTTGCGACACGACCGCTTCTACCTCTACCCCGGGTCCCAGGATCGCTCCCACGGCGCCGCTCGTGCGGATTCGGCGACCCGACGCCAGCCGGTTCCCTCCGGGTCCCCTCGCGGCCGAGGCCATCCCTCCGACGACGGGCAGTCCGGGAAGGCGGGTCGCAAGCTCCTCGAGGAACTCCCCGACGGGAAAGCTGTACGGATCCGCCACCAGTAGGAGAGCCTCAGGATCGAACGGGATCTGCGTGGGCCAGCCCGAGACCGTGGCCAGGTCCGACGTCCCGTCGAAGCTTGCGTCTAGCGACAGCGGGAGCAGTGGGCCGGTACGTCCGGCGAACAGGGACACGGCTGCGCTGTGCTCGATCTCGCGGTGAGGGCCGACGACCGACTCGGCAGCGCAGCCGAGGAGAGCCAAGGGGTGCAGGAGATCGTCGATCGCAGCCGCCGCATCCTCGAGGGCGCCGGCGTGGGGTGGGGTGACGAACACCACCGCCAAGTCCGGACGTTCACCCAATGATTCGAGGACCGCTCCGGCAACCTCTCCGATCGCGTGGGCCGTCACCGGGTGCTCGCTCAGAGCTGCGGCGAATGGCATCGATCCGACCCTACCGCTGCACACCTCGAAAGGTCCTCGGGAGAGACCCGGGAAAGCCGTTCGAAGGAGGGGCTTCGAAGGGCTGGGAGTAGCGTCTTGCTCGTGCCCGATCCACAGGTGCAAGTCCAAGTCCCGCCCAACTGCGACCTCACGCTCGGAATGGTCTGCGTCGACAAATCCCTCCCGGGACGCACTGTCTGGAAGATGCCGGCCGACGAGCGCTTCGCGAATCCCGTGGGGATACTTCAGGGCGGATTCCTCGCTGCGTGTCTGGACTCGGCGATGGGAGCGGCGACAGTCACCTGGGCGCGAGGACGAAAGGTGTTCAGCGCGAACGCCGAGATCAAGGTCAGCTTTCTGGCTTCTGTGAGACCGGGCGGAACCCTCACCTGCACGTCCCAGGTGATTTCAGGTGGGGAGAGGATCGCCTTCACCGAGGGCGAGCTCGTGGACGACGAAGGGCGCCTGGTGGCCAAGGCCAGCTCGACCTACGTGCTTTCCCCCCGGGGTTAGGCGAAGTCCCGCGGCTCCAGCCGTCTGGAGAGCCGGCCGAACGTGTCGGAATCGGGCGGCCGAGCCGGCGGGCCGAAGGTGTGCGGGCTCGAACCGGTGCTTGCCAGCGTGGACCGAAGCGGGGGAGGATTGCGCCCCACGGCTAGACCGCCGAGAAGGAGCGACGTGGTGCAGCGTGGTGACGAGGGAGGTCGAGGCAAGGACCGAAGCGCGGTGAGCGCAGCCGGTGGCGACTTCGTTCAGCTGGTCGTCGACTACGCCAAGCAGGAGACGTTCGGCCCCGTGAAGGGGCTCGCGCGCTTCGTAGCATTCGGTGTGTCGGGGTCGATCTTTATCTCGGTCGGGGTCGTGGTACTGCTCGTCGCCCTCCTGCGTCTGTTGCAGACCGAGACCGGCTCGACCTTCGGTGGCAAGCTGTCTTGGCTCCCGTACCTGATCACTGGTGGCGCAGCGGTGTTGGTGGCAGGCCTCGCCGGGTGGCGCATAACCAAAGGCGCGGCTTCCCGATCGGCGCGGCGGGACTCGGAGAGGAGCTGACTTGGCGACCGCAAGGATCACACGCGACGACTTGGAGAAGAAGCTTCGCCAGGTCTCAGGCGATCTCGACGACACCGTCGAGTCGGCCAAGCCCAAGCTGCTCGCGGGAGCCGTTGCAGGTGTCCTCGTGATCGCCGTGCTGGCATACCTCCTCGGTCGCCGCCGGGGTCGCAACCGCTCCGCCCTCGTAGAGATCAGGAGGATCTGATCTTGGACCGGCTCCTGAGCACCCTCGTCTCGCGTGCGATTCGGCGCGGACTGCGTGGTGAGCCGGTGTGGCTGGCGGTCGGTGCCGGAGCGTGGCTGTTGCGCAGAGCGAGACAGCACCCCGAGAGGACGATATGGAGCGGAAGGGTCTCTCCCGGGGACCGGCTCCTCATCACGACGTTCGATCCGCAGAGCCCGAGCAGCACCGCCGCGCTGTCTGAGTGACCGGCCTCTCAAGCCCTGCCCGGGGTCCGATTCGCGCCGGGGAGAGGGTTCTGCTTCTCGACCCGAAGCAGCGTCGGTATCTTCTGACGCTCGCGCAAGGACAGTTGTTCCACACACACGCCGGAATTGTTGCCCACGACGATGTGATCGGCCTGGCGGAGGGTGCGGAGGTGTGCGGCTCCACCGGCAGGCGTTTCGTCGTGATGAGACCGACGCTTGCCGACGTGGTGCTGAAGATGCCCAGAGGCGCCCAGGTGATCTACCCCAAGGATCTCGGTGCGATCTTGCTTGGTGCCGACATCGGACCCGGGATGCGCCTGCTCGAAGCCGGGGTCGGATCGGGGGCGTTGTCGATGGCTCTCTTGCGCGCCGGGGCCGAGGTGACCGGGTACGAGGTCCGACCGGACTTCGCGAAGACCGCCAAGACGAATGTCGCCGAGTGGCTCGGAGGGGACGTGCCCTACCGGGTCTACGAGCGCGACGTGTACGAGGGAATCGACGAGAGCGACCTCGACCGAGTGGTGCTCGACCTGCCCGAGCCGTGGCGCGTGCTCGTCCACGCGGAGAAGGCCTTACGTCCGGGGGGAATCCTCCTCGCCTACCTGCCGACGATCAACCAGGTGTCGCGGCTCAGGGCAGAGATGAGCCGAAGCCGCTTCGCGATGGCCGAGACCTCAGAGCTGCTGCGCAGGACCTGGCACGTCGAGGAGAGGTCGGTCCGCCCAGACCACAGGATGGTGGCCCATACGGGCTTTCTCACCACCGCCAGGCTGACGACCCCTTCCCCCTGACCTCCCCGGAAACCGGGTTCCGGGGACTCAGCTCTGCTCGATGAAGATGCACTCTCCGGGGCACTCTTCGGCCGCTTCGGTTACTGCGTCCTCCAAGTCTCCGGGAACCAGCGCCATCCCGGCCGAGCCCCCGGGCTCGTTCTTCACCTCGTCGCCCTCCTTGACGTAGGCGAGACCGTCGTCGAGCAGGGTGAAGACAGCCGGTGCGATCTCCTCGCACAGGCCGTCACCGGTGCACAGATCCTGGTCTATCCAGACCTTCATTGGTTCGCCTCTCGCCCGGGGAAGTCAGGCACGCAGCCTGGGACGGTAACGACGCCCAAATCAGGGTGTCAATTGCTGCCTCGGTACCACCCAGGTGCTTGCCCCCGCCGCTTCACGGCGGGTCGCTCCTTGCCGACATCCCAGGATACTGCTCGTCGTGGCGACTACGTACTTATGCGGCCCTCGAATTCGGATTCGACTCGGGACACATGGGAGAACCCGAGCGAGATTCCCGGCCCCACTAGCGGTGGTGGGCGCGCCCGGTCGGGTGCGGTGCAGTGTATGGTCCCGGCAGGAGGCCGTTTAGAGCTCGAGGGAGGTGGTCCCGACGGCTGAACCGGAGGATCGACGGCAGATGGCGCTCCAAGAGGAGCTGGAGCGTCTTCGCGAGCGCTCGCAGCGGGCGGAAGAGGAAGTGGCTCTCCTGCGGCGGCGTCTCTCGGAAGGCCCCGGAAGGGTCCAATCCCTCGAGGAGCGTCTCTTGGAGTCCAAGGGCCAGCTCGCGCAAGCCGTCTCTCAGAACGAGAAGCTGACCTATACGCTCCAGCAGGCGAAGGAGCACATCGCCGCGCTCCGCGAGGAAGTCGACAAGCTCACCCAACCGCCCAGCGCGTACGGCACGTTCCTTCACGCCAACGAGGACGACACAGTCGACGTCTTCTCGGGAGGCCGGAAGATGCGCGTCGCAGTGCACCCGGAGATCGAAGTCGCCGACCTGCGTCGCGGCCAGGAAGTAGTGCTGAACGAGTCGCTGAACGTCATCCTGGCTCGCGAGGGCGAGGACTCCGGCGAGGTCGTAACCCTCAAGGAGATGCTCGAAGACGGTCGGCGGGCGATCGTCTACGCCAGAGCCGACGAGGAGAGGGTCGTCGAGCTTGCAGACACTCTTTTCGGAGTGCACCTGCGCGCCGGCGACGCTGTCCTCATGGAGACGCGCTCGCAGCTGCTCGTCGAGAAGCTCCCCCGTCCGGAGGTCGAAGAGCTCGTCCTCGAGGAGGTGCCGGACGTCACCTACTCGGACGTGGGCGGGCTCGACACCCAGATCGAGGCCATTACCGACGCCGTCGAGCTCCCGTACCTCCACCGGGCGCTGTTCGGGGAGTACCGCCTACCGGCGCCGAAGGGGATCCTCCTCTACGGGCCGCCCGGCTGTGGCAAGACGCTGATAGCCAAGGCCGTGGCGAACTCTCTGGCGAAGAAGGTCGCCGAGGTCACGGGCAACGCCAACATTCGGAGCTACTTCCTGAACATCAAAGGACCGGAGCTTCTGAACAAATATGTGGGTGAGACCGAGCGGCAGATCCGTTTGGTGTTCCAGCGCGCCCGTGAGAAGGCCGAAGAAGGCGTTCCCGTGATCGTGTTCTTCGACGAGATGGACTCGCTCTTCCGGACGCGTGGTACGGGGATCAGCTCGGACATCGAATCCACGATCGTGCCCCAGCTACTAGCCGAGATCGACGGAGTCGAGACCTTGCGGGACGTGATCGTCATCGGCGCTTCGAACCGAGAGGACCTTATCGACCCGGCTATCTTGCGTCCCGGTCGTCTGGACGTGAAGATCAAGATCGAACGGCCCGACGAGCACGCTGCCACTCAGATCTTCTCTCGCTATCTGACTCCGGACCTCCCCTTGGAAGAGAGCGAGGTCGAGCGTCTCGGAGGCGGGGACCCTAACAAAGCCGTGCGTTCGATGATCGAGAAGACGGTCGAGGAAATGTACAGGGCCGACGACGAGAACAAATTCCTCGAGGTCACTTATCAGAACGGTGACAAGGAGCTTCTCTACTACCGCGACTTCGCCTCCGGGGCAATGATCGAGAACATCGTGAGGCGCGGCAAGAAGCTGGCCATCAAGCGGGAGATCGCGGGTGAAGGCAGGGGCGTGCGCACTTCGGACCTCATCGAGTCCATACGGCGTGAGTACAAGGAGAACGAGGATCTCCCGAACACGACGAACCCCGACGACTGGGCCCGGATCTCCGGAAAGAAGGGCGAACGGATCGTCTACGTCCGCACGCTGCTCACCACTTCCGACGAGACAACTGGCGGTCGTTCGATCGAAAGAGTCGGAACCGGCCAGTACCTCTGAGGACTGAGGTAAATCAGCCTTTTCAGGCTCGGCAGCCTTCACAGCCGAAGCTGAGTCCCATGACCTGCTCGTCGGGCTGCGGGTACTAGGGTCGGATCGTGGCGGTAGCGAAGATCTGCGGTCTGGAGACCGAGTACGGCATCCACCACACGGGTGCGGAGGGGAATCCGGTCGCGTCCTCGTCTCTGCTGGTGAATGCTTATGTGTCGGACCTCGCCCGCGTCGACTGGGACTTCGAGGACGAGTCGCCGGGCAACGACGCACGTGGTTTCGCCCGGGAGGGGTCTCTTCCTCCTGAGGTCGAGACACACCTCGTCAACGCGGTTCTGACGAACGGCGCTCGCTACTACGTCGATCACGCTCATCCCGAGCTGTCGACGCCCGAGTGCGCTGACCCTCTCGAGTTGGTCCGTTACGACAAGGCGGGAGAGGAGATCCTCCGACGGTCGATGACGGCAGTCGGCAGGTTCCTTCCCGAAGGCCAGGCGATCGTCGTCTACAAGAACAATTCGGACGGCAAGGGCAACTCCTACGGGACACATGAGAACTACTTGATGGACCGCGCGGTGCCGTTCGCTCGCATCGCCCAGTTGATCACTCCACACTTCGTCACTCGTCAGCTGTACACGGGAGCCGGGAAGGTGGGTTCAGAGGCGTCCTCGTCCGGACGCGACATCTACTTCCAGCTCTCGCAGCGCTCGGAGTTCTTCGAGGAAGAGGTGGGACTCGAGACGACTTTGAAACGGCCGATCGTGAATACACGCGACGAGCCGCACGCGGATCCGCAGAGGTACCGCCGCTTCCACGTGATCGTGGGTGACGCAAACCTCGCCGAGGTAGCGACGTTCCTAAAGGTCGGAACTACGGCCCTGGTCCTGGCCATGATCGAGGACGACGCCTTCGGATCCGTCGACCTCACGTTGGCCAACTCGGTTAAGGCGATCCGCCAGGTGTCCTACGACCTGACCCTGAGCGAGCCGCTCGACATGGCCGACGGGCGACGAGCGACGGCGATGGAGGTGCAGTGGGAGATCTACGGCCTCGCGAGCAAGTACTGCGAGGACCGAGGACTCGAGTGCCTGGGAAGCGACGAAGTGGGCCGTGAGGTCCTTCGGATCTGGGAGGACGTGCTCCACGGTCTGGAGACAGATCCGAACACGGTCGCCACCCAGGTGGACTGGGCCGCGAAGCTCAAGCTCATCGAGGCTTACCGCGAGCGGCACGGCCTCGATTGGGGCGACCACCGGCTGTCGGCCCTGGACCTGCAGTACCACGACCTGCGGCCCGAGCGCTCGTTGTTCGACAGGCTGGAGACCGAGCACCTGGTGGATCGCGAGGAAGTCCTTGCGGCGGTCACCGAGCCCCCGAGGCGGACCAGGGCATATTTCCGAGGTCAGTGCCTCAGGCGCTGGGCATCCTCGGTGGCCAGCGCCAATTGGGACTCGCTCGTGTTCGACCTGGGTACCGATCCACTCAGGCGCGTCCCTATGATGGACCCGCTTCGTGGAACCGCCGAGCACACAGAGGAACTCATACGTGGAAGTTCCTCGGTGTCCGAGCTGTTGACACGATTGAGCGGCTAGGGAGTAGGAATGGCAGAACGGGAGTTGAAGAAGAAGCCGGCCTCGGCACCGCGAGAGGACCAGGCGGTCGAGGACGCCGAGGCACCAGCCACGTCCGCGCAGGGCGAGAAGCTGAAGGCCGAGCTCGACGATCTGCTCGACGAGATCGACGAGGTCCTCGAGGAGAACGCCGAGGAGTTCGTCCGCAACTACGTACAGAAGGGCGGGGAGTAACCACGTGGGTCTGAAGATGTTCGAGCCCGGGGAGGACCCGGGCCCGAGCTTCGCCGCCCTCCTTCGAAGAAGCCATCCTGGCGCAATGCCCCTGGGCGGGAACCCGAGTGCCGGCTTCTTGGGAACCAAAGACGTATCGGAAAGGGGGCTCGGATTGGAGCTTCCATATCGTCACGGCACGACCGTGGCCGCCCTTCGTTACGTCGACGGGGTGGTCATGTCGGGCGACCGCCGGGCGACCGAGGGAAATCTCATCGCCCATCGCGCGATGGAGAAGGTGTTTCCGGCAGACCGGCACTCGGCAGTCGCCATCGCCGGCGCAGCCGGGCCCGCCATCGAGATGGTGAAGCTCTTCCAGACGCAGCTCGAGCACTACGAGAAGGTCGAAGGGGTGTCTCTCAGCCTGGAGGGAAAGGCGAACCAGCTCGGCCAAATGGTGCGTGAGCATCTCCCCATGGCGATGCAAGGTTTGGTAGTCGTGCCGCTGTACGCCGGTTACGACTTGCGAAGACGCGAGGGCCGGATCTTCACCTACGACGTGACGGGAGGACATTTCGAGGAGGCCGACCACGCGGCGACTGGTTCGGGCGGTCGCGATGCCCGCACGACGATCAAGCTTGGCTGGAGGCCCGGCCTGAGAAGGGAAGAGGCGATCGAGCTGGCCGTGCGCTCCCTGTACGAAGCCGCGGACGAGGACTCGGCTACCGGAGGGCCGGACGTGGTGCGCGGAATATTTCCGATGGTGGCAACCGTGACGGTCGAGGGCTATACGGAGGTGCCTCAGGCCGAAGTGGCCGAGAGGTTCGCAGCGCTCGTCGAGCAGCGCGGGCTCGGGCGTGGCAGGGCGGGTGGTTCGCCATGACGATGCCCTTCTACGTGGCCCCCGAACAGGTCATGAAGGACCGGGCTGAGTACGCGCAGAAGGGAATTGCGCGTGGTCGCTCCCTCGTTGCAACGGTCTACGACCAAGGGATCCTGATGGTGGCGGACAACCCGTCGCGCTCGCTGCACAAGGTGAGCGAGATCTACGACCGCATCGCGTTCGCCGGCGTGGGCAAGTACAACGAGTTCGACCAGCTCCGCGTGGCGGGAGTGCGGCATGCCGATACGAAAGGGTTCGCGTTCAGTCGCGAGGACGTCGACGCGCGCTCGCTCGCGAACCTCTACGCGCAGTTCCTGGGCCAGGTGTTCACCCATGAGATGAAGCCACTGGAGGTGGAGATCCTGGTCGCCGAGCTCGGTGAGGACCAGAAGCCCGACCAGCTGTACCACGTCGCGTACGAAGGCACAATCACCGACGAGGACCGCTTCGCTGTGCTCGGAGGAGAGGCGGAGACGATTTCGGAGCGCTTCGCTGCCAGCTACGAGGAAGGTTGGGGTCTCGAGCGAGCACTACGGGCAGCAGTCAACGCCCTCGCCGGCCCCGAGCGCACGCTTGGACCCGAGGACCTCGAGGTGGCAGTCCTCGCCCGGGGCAACGGCAGGCGGGCGTTCAGGCGGATCTCGGCGAACGAGCTGACGGAGCTGTTGAGCGCTCCCAAACGATCGACGAAGTCGGCTCGAGCCTCGTCGGACAAGGCCGGCTCGGACGGCGAAGCGAGCACCGAAGGCAGCTAGCGCAGCTCCAGGCCTGACAGCTACCGGGCCTCGTCGTCCTCCCACGGGTCGAACAGCGCCTCCACTTGGTCGGCGAGCAGCAGCTCACGAGCCTCATCGAACTGGTCCGACGCGACCAGCACTTCCACGGGTCCGGGAAGCGGATAGGGACCGTCTCGGTTGCCGTGAAGCTGGGTGAGGATCCCGTCCGCCCCGAGCCGCGCCACCACCACGCGCGCCTCGAAAGTCGATCCCACGATCGTGAGAGGGACCATGACGGGCCTCGTCACACCGGCGAGGCTACAAGCCACCGGGGATCGTCGCCCGAGTGCCGACTTCTGCTGCGCCGGCCCTCTAACGTGGACGTGGTGGACAGGCGGATCTTCGGGCTCGAGAACGAGTACGGGGTCACCTGCAC
>Ga0116215_1000133_pt1 | contig 58066 bp, 60 predicted proteins | sample Sb_taG_7_FD_89698 | JGI IMG/M metagenome (GOLD analysis project Ga0116215, IMG submission 89698) | Peat soil microbial communities from Weissenstadt, Germany - Sb_50d_2_FS metaG | ecosystem: Environmental > Terrestrial > Soil > Wetlands > Peat | place: Germany: Weissenstadt | collected 2010-09-21
CGAGCTTCGCCGGATGGAGTTCGCGCTGCTCGCCCACCTTGCGCGCGACCCGACCCGCGTCCATGAAAAGGCGGACATTCTGCACGAGGTCTGGGGCTACCGCGCCCAAGGCTCAACGCGCACCTTGGACTCGCACGCCTCTCGGCTGCGGTGCAAGCTCGCCCGTGCCGGCGCCGACGGCTGGGTCTGCTCAACCTGGGGCGTCGGCTATCGACTCGCGCCGGACGCTCGTGCAGCCGCGTTGGGGGCGGTCGCGGCGTGACCGATACGTCCCGTCGTGAGACTGACTTGGCGCTGGCGAGACTCGGACGAGTCGTGCGCGAGCTGCGCGAGGCACGCGACCTCAGCGTGGAGGAGCTTTCCGTCGCCTGCAAGATCGCGCGATGGCGCCTCACTCGGATTGAAGCCGGGACTCTCCGCACCGTGGATTACGGGGAGCTGTGCAAGCTCGCCGAGGCTTTCGATCTGAGCGGCGGGGAGTTTGCGAGAAAGGCCCAACTATGAGGAGGTCGGCTAATGCCGTCTAAGAAGTCCTCGGCGAACCGCGCGCTTGCCAGAGCCATCCGGTCTACCCGTGAACGGCGCGGCTACAGCCAGGAGGGATTCGCCCGCCACGTCGGGATGGACCGCTCCTACTTCGGCGCGATCGAGCGTGGCGAGTTCAACGTGTCGCTCGATACGCTCGTGAAGATCGCTCGCGGCCTCGGCACGACGGGCGGCGCGCTGTGCTCAAAAGCGAAGCTATGACGGGGCGTGGGGCGAATCAGGCCACGGCACCGCCTGGGCGCATGGACTATCTGCCGGATAGCCGCATCTTGACTCCCGCCGACAAGGCCGAGCGGCGGACGCTGTTCATGGCGTTTGGCGCGAATCTCAGGCGCGCACGACTGAGCGCCGGCATCACTCAGCGCGACCTCGCTGTCCGGGCGGAGCTCTCAAGCGCGACCGTCGCCTCCCAGCTTGAGGTCGGGACACGGCCGCCGAACTTCCTCCAGCTAGTGATGCTTGGGCACGCACTCGACACGCCGCACGACGCGCTGCTTTCGCAGCTCCCCGTCCCGCTGCGCGAGCGCAGCACACGACTCATGCTCGCCCTCGTGCGCAAACACCCCGGAATCAGCGCCGACGAGCTAGCCAACGCGCTCCGCGTCAAACCCAGCTACATAACGATGCTCGGAGGCCGGCTGAGCCTTGAACAGCGAGTGATCTACGAGCGTTTTCGCTTCTGGCCGTCCACCGACCACGCCAACGAGCTATGACGGACCCGGCTCAAGCCGAGAGAGATATCGACAGTACGGTCCTCCGGCTCCTGCTCGACGCGAACGCACCGTGGAGCGTCGAGGAGATCGTCCGCGAGCTTCAAGACCAAGACGCGCGAGACTCCGTGGCCCGGCTCACCAGCGCCGGGCTAGTCAACCGAGATGACGAGCTGGTGTTCCCCGCTCGCGCGGCGCGTCGCGCCGCAGAACTTGAGATCGCCGATTAGCCGCTGGCCGGCGTCGTTGGCATGAGCGACTCTCTCGCGCGGGGAGCGAGCTCGGAGGCTCAGCTAGGCGGCTGCTCCCCCTCGTAATAATCGACAGTGTCTCCGAGTCGAAACATCGTCCACAGGCCCCCGCCGAGCGGCAATCGCTCGACCGCGCCTAGCTTGTTCGAGTCTGGATAAATCACGATGTCCGGCTCACCGCTAGTGCTGAGCGACAGGAAGCGCACAGTCTCAGCGGTACGGTTGAGAAGCTGATGACTCCCGTCCTCGCCGCGCAGGAAAGCGACGACCTCACCCTCTTGAAGCTCGCGCCAGCCATCAGGGGTGCGCAAGCTCAGGGTGCCGGCGAGGACCACAACAAGCTCCTCCTCCGCGAGGTGGTAGTGGTAGGGATATGCAGCCTCGCCAGGCGGAACCTCCCACAGGCTGAGACCCAGCCGCTCGCTTCCTGCGTGGCGGCTGAGACGAGCTCGCAAGCAACGAAAGCCAGGATGCTCGCGAGGCTCATCGAAGATGGGGTCGTTGATGTTCACCATCGATGCAGGGTACGCCATGCGCTGGCATGCGCAACGTCAGCAGCGAATGAGCCAGCCCGTGCCATGTCGCCGCTCATGCCGAGTCCGCCGTCAGACCACCAGATGTGTCGGTGGTTCGGTGCCCACGAGAGCTCGAGATAGCGGCCACCGCCGCGATAGCCGATAGAGCACGTGAGCATCGGCGGAAGTGCGATCGGAGTTGCACGAACTGGCCGCTAGCCGGTCGCTCCAAGGCCGGGATGGCGGGCGAATCTTGAGTCCCCTAGCCGACGAGATCGCAACGTGCCTTAGCGCGCCTCGGGGCGATCGTACCGTCGCTGGATCGACGTGAGTTCCCGCGCAGATGGGTAGCGCATGAGACAGAACTCAAGTGCCACGGTGTAGCGCTACTTGCGCCTCCCCCTCCCCTCCAGCAGAGTCGGGCGGGATCGTGGCCGTGGCCGCCAGGACCCGGCCGAGCGAGGGGTGCGCTGCTGCTTGGTTGAAGCTCCAACTGAGGGCGAGGTCATCGCGCCGAGCGGCGCGGGGCGTCTAGATGGGCCTTTCGATTCTAGAGAGGCCGCCGCCTGCCGTAATACCGCCTATGGGCGCCCGTGCTCGCACTTCTCACCACGGGCCACGATCGCCTCGCATGAGCTCCGATGGGCTGGGCGATTGAGTCTCCGTCAGGAAGCAGCGAGGTTGTCTCGTTCCTCGGCTTCAGTCGCGCACGGTCGCGACTAGGCCGGTGCGAATTGTCTCGATCAGCCCGAACGGCCGCACCATGCTCTCGAACGTCTCGATCTTGTCTGGAGTGCCCGTTACCTCGATGATCAACGAGCGCTTGGTCGCATCGACCACCCGGCCCCGGAAGATCTCGGTGACTTGCAGCAACTCATTGCGCTGACGACCGTCCACGGCGAGCTTGAACAACGCCAGCTCACGTGAGACGGTTTCCTTGGGGTCCAGGTCGTGGATCTTCAGCACGTTGACTAGCTTGTGTAGCTGCTTGGTGACCTGTTCGATCGGGTGCAGCGCACCATCGACTGTGAGCGTCACGCGCGACACCTTCTCGTCGTCTGTGGGAGCGACGGTGAGCGTGTCTATGTTGAACCCTCTCCTGGCAAATAGGCCAGCGATGCGCGTTAGCGCGCCCGACTTGTCTTCCACGAGGATCGACAGCACATGCTTGCGACCCGTGCGTGGGATGCCTGCCGACACCTGCAGTTCCTCCAGGCTCAAGGGCGCGCTCGTAGCAGACTCTCCCATGAGAGTCATCCCACCATCTCGCGTGCCGCATGGCCGGTCGGGATGATCGGATAGGTGTTCTCCTCGCGCGTGACCCTCACGTCGACAACAACCGGACCGTCGGTAGCGATTGCCCGCTTCATGTCCTGCAAAAGCGTCGTCTTGTCCTCGAAGCGCATGCCGGTGGCGCCACACGCCTCCGCGAGCTTTACGAAGTCAGGGAACACACCCGTGTCGACCTGGCTGTAGCGGCCGTCCCAGAACAGCTCCTGCCACTGGCGGACCATCCCCAGATAGCCGTTGTTCATGATGAATACCTTGATCGGGATGTTGTTCTGGGCGCACGTGGCCAGCTCCTGCGCGTTCATCTGCACCGACCCGTCTCCCGAGATACAACACACGACCCGATCGGGACAGCCAATTGCCGCCCCCATTGCGGCGGGTAGGCCGAAGCCCATCGTGCCCAGGCCGCCCGAGTTGATCCAGCGGCGCGGCGCCGGGAAGTCGTAATATTGGGCGGCCCACATCTGGTGCTGCCCGACGTCACTGGTGACGATCGCCTCGCCGCCGGTCGCCTCATACAGGGCTTTGACCATGTACTGCGGCTTGATCTCCGAGTCCGTGCTGTCCTCGTAGGCGAGCGGGTGCTTGGCACGCCAGCCCTCGATCTTGCTCCACCACGGCTCCAGGCGGCCCGTGTCAGGGCTGATCGCGCGATACTCCACATGCAGCTTGGCCAGCACGCGCTTGGCGTCCCCAACGATTGGGATGTGGGCCGGCACGTTCTTTGAGATCTCGGCCGGATCGACGTCGATGTGGATGAACTTTGCGTGTGGCGCAAACTCCGAGAGCTTGCCAGTCACGCGGTCGTCAAAGCGTGCCCCCACCGCGCAGATCAGGTCAGCCTCGTCCATCGCGTAGTTTGCCGCCCTGGTGCCGTGCATGCCAAGCATGCCCAGCCACTGCGGATGGGGAGCCGGGAAGGCGCCGAGCGCCATAAGCGTGCAAGTCACCGGAAACCGACCGGCGGTGGCAAACTCCGCAAGCTCGTCTGAGGCGTTCGCGTTGATAACGCCGCCACCGACATAGATCACAGGACGCTGCGCCGATGCAAGCGCCCTCGCAGCCTGGCGGATCTGCTTCTGGTTGCCATCCAGAGTCGGCTGATAGCCCGGAAGGCAGACGTCGTTTACCGGCTCATAGGCGATCTCGGCACGCGACAGGTCCTGTGGAATGTCCACCAACACAGGTCCGGGGCGGCCGGTACGCGCAATGTAGAACGCCTCGTGGATGGTGCGCGGTATCTCCTGTGGATGCCGAATCAGGAACGAATGCTTGACTGCAGGCATCGTGATTCCCAACGCGTCCGCCTCCTGGAAGCCATCGGTTCCGAGTAGGTCGGTACGAACTTGTCCTGTGATGAAGACGACAGGCACCGAGTCCATCATGGCGTCCATAATCGGAGTTACGAGGTTCGTGGCGCCAGGTCCTGACGTTGCTAGGGCGACGCCGGTTTTCCCGGTGGCCTTGGCGTAACCCTCAGCAGCGTGACCACCGCCAGCCTCGTGACGAACGAGGATATGACGAATGCCAGCATCCACGAACGCGTCGTAGGTCGGGAGATGTGCGCCACCGGGGATTCCGAAGACCACGCTTACACCCTCCGCCTTGAGACATTCCATCACGGCATCGACAGCGCGCATAGCAATACTCCTTTAGAAAGTTGGCGCCACAGGCGCGGGGTTCGCCAGATCGGCCTTGGCGAGTGACTAGCCACGCACGAGGTAGGGAACGCCCTCGACCATCGACCGTGAATGAGGCGCCAGGGCGTCTACGTTTACCGTCTTGAGAATCCAGCGCGTGCGAAGAGCGTCCTCATCCGCGATGTGGACGAGTTCCTTCGCATGCACACAGTGATTGTTGCATGTGATCACGAAGTCCCCAGGGCCGACGTTGACGCCCCGCTTGATCTCGTGGATGATGCTCACGACCGCATCCACGACTGCCTGTGAGTCGTCGTCAAGCCCCTTGGTACGACCCTCGAACAAGCGGAGGTCGAAGTCACCAGACACAAGCGCGTGGGAGTTGGACTCGCCTACCTCGACCTTTCCCGTAAGCACGGTCAGGTCGTCCCACGGAGTCGTAAAGCACGGCTTGCGCGCCAAGGCGAGCTGGTCCTCGTCCAGGCGCGCGATGATGTCGCGGTTGCTGGCGAAGGTGGTCAGCACGAGATTTGCTGGACTCGACCGCATACCGAGCATATAAACGTAGTCGGGGCGTACAAAGTGATTAGCGAGATCCTTATGGAAGCAGATCTGCCGTAGGGCCTTTTGAGACTGCGTGTGCGCCAATGCACGCTTGGGATAAATGTCCTGAAACACGTCGCCGTCGTTGACGTTCAGGTAGCCGATCCCTGGAGTACCTACAAGCTCGGCCCAAAGGACGAGGAACGCCTCGGCGACATAAGTCGTCTTCAGGGCGTACTTCGAGAGAACGGGCTCGTCGTAGTCGAAGATCGGCACATCGCGATCGAACGGTGCGTTGGCGAGGTAGCCGACCGGATAGTCTGACGGAGAGACGCCACGGCGCAAGTCGGCGTACTCCTGCAGCCGCATAGGTACGACACCCGAGCCTGCCAGCTTTACTATTTGCTGGCAGAACCCCGGATATTGGCGATACGGGTTCGCGTCGATTGAAAGCAGTGCGTCATACAGCGTGTCACGTTCGTCGTCACTGAGTGTCGTATCTGGCGCGATAGTGTCTCCAGGGGTCTGTGCGGGAATCGATGTGGTTGCCATCTGGCTCTCCTTACTTTGAGAATCGGGGATTGTCAGTCGTGCGAGGCGGCAAGCCTGGCCGCCACCCTAGATTCGGCGATATCGACGGTAGTTCGGCCAGACGCATCCGCCTCGCCTAGCACGTCTGTAACGGTGTCGCCGATCGCGCGCAGCCGCGCTTCCAGCCGCGTCTTGTCCCATCCGTCCCTGATCGCCTGGACTTGTATAACCCCGCCAGCGCTCGCTACATAGTCCGGCACGAACACGATGCGCCTCGCGGCTAGCGCACTGGCCGCCGATGGATGGGTAAGAACATTGTTTGCCGCGCCTGCCACGACACGACAGCGCAGACGCGAGGCAACCTCTGGCGAGATCACTCCCCCGGTAGCGCACGGCGCGAATATGTCACAGGAGGCATGTATAGCGTCAGTCGGGGCGACCACATCTGCCCCGATCTCAGCGGCGAGCTCGGTGACACAGCGAGTGTCCACGTCGCTAACTCCGACCACGGCGCCGTCAGCCCTCAGCAGTCGTGCGAGCCTCGCCCCGACCTTGCCTACGCCTTGAATACAGACGTTCACTCCCCCGAGGGTTCGAGGTAGTCCCGCATGATCGGCAGCAGCCCGAATCGCCGCGTGAACTCCGGTGGCTGTTGATATCGCGGTGTCTGTGTCGCCGCCCATCACGTCGGCGCCACCCTTGCCGACAAACGCTAGATCCGCAGCATTAGTGCCGAGGTCACTTGCGGGAATATATCGGCCATCGAGCTTCGCGACGATCTTGCCAAACGCACGTAGCGCGTCCTCTCGACTCTTAATCTCGTCGGTCCACGCTATGACTGCCTTGCCTCCCCCGTAGCCGGTGTCGGCCAACGTATTCTTCAACGTCATCGCGCGGGCCAACTGACGGCACTCGGTGACAGCCGCGCTCTGGCTGTCGTAGGGCCTCAGTCGGATTCCGCCCAGCGCTGGGCCTAGTGTCGTGCTATCGATGACGATCACGGCTCGCAAGCCTGTCTTTCGGTCGCGAGCGATGATCACCCTCTCGGCGTCCCAGTCGCCAGCATCCATCATTGGCCAGCCTCAAGCAACGCGCCCTCGGCAGGCCGATCGGTCGTGATCAACGCTTCGAGATCGATGGCTGTCAGATGCTTCTTGTGATCGGCCGTCGCCTTGAACCGTGCAAAGACGCGATTTAGCGTGGCGCCGTCAAGTTCGTGACCGAGGTCTTCGAGAGCCTGACGCAGCGCGTGACGACCGGAGTGCTTGCCGAGCACGATGCTGTTACTGTCCAAGCCGACTGAGCGTGCATCCATGATCTGATAGGTTGAGCGCTCCTTCAGGACGCCGTCCTGGTGAACTCCGGACTCATGGGCGAACGCGTTGCGCCCGACAATGGCCTTGTTGGGCTGCACCGAAAACCCCGTAAGGCGCGATACAAGCCGACTGGTGCGAGTGATCTCGGTGGTAACTGCATCCGTGTAGACACCCAACCGATCGCGACGAGTGTGCACCAGCATGATGAGCTCCTCCAGACATGCGTTGCCGGCGCGCTCGCCAATACCATTTACTGCACACTCGATCTGGCGCGCCCCGGCCTGCACCGCAGCCAGCGAGTTGGCCACGGCGAGCCCGAGATCGTCGTGGCAATGCGCCGACAAGACCACGCCTTTGAGCTCTGGTACTTGCTCACATAGGGTCCGCAGCAGGTCGCCATACTCGTCGGGGGTCGCGTAGCCCACGGTGTCTGGGATGTTGATGACCGTGGCGCCCTCGTCCAGTGCGATCCTGAGCACTTCAGCGACGAACTCCACATCGGAGCGGGTAGCGTCCATCGGTGAGAACTCAACGTCGTCGCACAGACTCTTGGCCTGCGCGACCGCCGCCCGTGCCAACCCCTTGACATCCTCACGGGTCGCCTGCAGTTGGTGCTCCATGTGAATGTCTGAGGTAGACAGAAAAATATGAACGCGTGGACGAGTTGCGTCCCGGATAGCCTGCCACGCACGGTCGATGTCCACAGGATGGGCTCTCGCGATGGCGCAGATGACAGGGCCGGTATGATCAAGATCGGCCCTCGCTATCGCCCGGACAGCATCAAAGTCACCTGGTGACGCAACCGGATACCCGGCCTCGATGACATCTACGCCCAGGCGATCGAGCTGACGTGCAATTTCCAGCTTCTCTTCGGTGTTGAGAGAGATCCCAGGAGACTGCTCGCCATCACGCAACGTAGTGTCGAAAAGTGCGATCCGATCTCGCCCTTGTAGGAGGCTGCTCATAACCTCGTCCTCACCAAGTGCTTCGTTCTGCCTGTCTCACTCCCAGGAGCGCCCATACCAACGCGAGCGCAAGCAGTACAGCACCGTAGCCGAGGCCCCGTCCGACCGCGTGGTCGGCGCCTGCGAGCAGCGAGCGCGCCCCCTCAACCATGTAGGTCATTGGATTCCAATGAATCACCGTTCCGAGCCACCCGCGCAACAGATTGCTCGGGACATAGACTGGCGTTGAGAACAGGACTACCAGTATCGGCGTATACATGAGCGGTCCGCCACGGGTGGCTCTTATGCGCATTGCGACACCACACGCCCAAAGCGAGGCGATCATCGCGACGACGACGATCATTGCCACAAGCAATGCGTCCTGCGTGAACCCAGCACGACTTTTCATACCACCCACCAGCACGGCAACGGTCAGCACCATCGCCGCGATCAGTGACCGTATGACGGCGACGCCGACATATCCTGCAATAATCGGCGCACGCCGGGGCGTCGCGAGGAATAGCCGCGACGCAAAGCCAATGTCGAAGTCTCTGGCCGTCGAATAGCCAGTGAAGATACCCCCGAAGGCCGCAGCCTGAAGGATTATAAAGCCGTATACAAACGCGGTGTATCCTTGTGAATACGAGAAACCTTCGACATAGAAAAGCGGTGAGAGCGCACCTGAGAAAGCGGCGAGAAATATCAAGGGGAACAGCATTGTGATTATGAAGAATGGGGGGCTCATAAGCCAAGCCCGCGTTCCCCGAAGCCCGATACCCCAGGCAACACGCCAACCCGAGACCATACGCCTGTCGCTTTGGCGGCCGGAAGTCACGGCGTCACCATCAGGCGCCTCATTCCCCTTAGCGACAAAAGCGCGGTGAGGCACAGTATTCCGACGGCCAATCCTGCTCCGAGCTCAAGTGCCTGGGCGTTCCAACCTCGTATGAAGAGACTCCTTATCGCCTCGAGCATGTAGGTCACGGCGTTACTCTTTGCCACATCCCGAAACCATCCCGCTTCAATGAGGTTGCGTGGCATCAAAGCCGAGGACAGCATTATGAACACAAAGAAGACGGGGAACAGACTCTGTACTGCCTCCCCTGACCGAGTACGTACTGCTAGAAGAATGCCTACGCTGGCGAACGTCACGTTGAACAATATCGCCAGGCCGACGATCACAAATACGCCGCCGAGTCCGGCGGCGACGGTGGCCCCTCCCACGAGAGACGCTCCTAGATAGCACACCCCTTGGAGCACGCCCACAAGTGCGACGCTACTGAAGCGCGCGCCAAGGACAACGGGCATCGAAACCGGTGCCAGAGCGATTCGCTTAATGAAGCCACTCTCGATATCACTCGCCATGCGACTCGCGCAGGCGATCCCTGAAAAGAGCGCGCCCTGAAGGAACGTGAGAGCGACCGCGAAATCCGCTACGTGCCCTGTCGGAAAACCCGAGACGAGCAAGATTGATTCGAGGGCCTCGATATTGATCGCGAAGATCAGCAGAGGAAATACGATGGGGAGCGCGATGGCGTCGCCACCGTGTGCGGTGCTCCGAATCGCCCGGAGCGTCAGGTCACGAAACTGTGCAGGCGGCGATGGCCGCCGTCGCACCGCAAACGCCATTGGACTACTCATACTGCCTCGCTCTCAAGGGACATTGGGCGGCCCGTCTCGGCGAAGAACACATCATCAAGCGTTGGAGCATGGACACTCAAGCTCTCAACGTTGACGTTGGCGGCGTCCAACGCCCGCACGATGACCGTGAGGTCTACTCCGGCACCTGCGAGCTGGCACCGTACAGCGCCGTCCGCGGCGGTACTGGCGTGGCCAAATGTGCTGAGCACGCTCGCAACTACGACCGCTTGCTCGGCACCGGCTCTCACAACCACACTTCGATCTCCAATGCGTGCCTTCAGCTCGTGCGGACTCCCCTGGGCGACGATGTGGCCTCGGTCGATAATGGCGACTCGATCGGCCAGCGCATCCGCCTCGTCGAGGTATTGAGTCGTGAGGAAGACGGCGACGCCCTCCTCGTTCGCTAGCCTACGCACCTCGTCCCAGATCCCAGCGCGACTGTGCGGATCGAGTCCGGTTGTCGGCTCATCGAGGAACAGCACCTCCGGGCGATGTACGAGGGCGAGCGCCAAGTCCAGCCTTCGCTTCATCCCCCCGGAGTACGTCCGCGTTTTGCGGTCGGCAGCGTCGAGCAGATCAACCCGCTTCACGAGTTCCTCGGCTCTGGTCTTCGCCTCGGTCCTAGTGAGGCCGTGGAGCGTGCATTGGAGCCTCATGTGATCCCACGCGGTCATCAGAGGATCAAGAGCCACCTCCTGCAATGCAACCCCAATACGCATGCGGACGTCGCCTGCATTGTCGACCACGTCGTATCCCCCGACCGAGGCGCTCCCGCTTGTCGGAAGCAATAGCGTCACAAGCATTTCAACAGTCGTGGTCTTACCGGAACCGTTGGGTCCGAGAAGGCCGAAGATCTCTCCTGGCGCGACGTCAAGGTCGATCCCGTCGACCGCGCGGATTCCTCCCTTGAACTCCCTCGCCAGGGCGGACGCGCTGATCCCGCCTGACCGCGTAGGCGATGAATGCGACTGAAGTTGGTGCGTATGTGTGCTCGACATCCCGACTACCTCACAGCCTGTCGTAGGATGGCGACGTATTGGTCCATTAGTGAAGCTACGTCGTCTGGCTCGAAAAGCGTGCGCCTGTAACGACAGTCAAGGACGATGCCGTCGGCAAAGTCGTAGGCGTATAGCATCATCTGATATCGGACGTCGATGGGCAAGTCGCTCGTCGTCACAGCACCTGTCTGGTGTCCGATCGTCTGCGTGCCCAAAGCGATCTTCGTAAAGAAGGTGTTCGTTATCGGGAAGCAATGCGTCTCGCGCTCCAGCTCAAGGTCATTCACCATCTCGTCGAGCTGGTATCGCTGATGGGTCATGCCGGCCAAGAGCTTGTCTTGAGTTGCGGCGATTACGTCGTGCAGGTCCCATCCGCGTTGGAACCGAAGGCGGATCGGCACCAAATTGATGAACATCCCGACCACGTTCCTAATGTCTCTTCTGTCGCGACCGGCTAGCGGAGTACCAACAATCAGATCCCGCGCCTGAGTACGATCCGCGAGCGTCGCAAAGAACGCGCCAAAGAGCAGCGGCGACACGCTAAACCGAGATGCAGTTGCTAGACGTCGCAACGAGTCAACAAGGTCCGACGGTAGAACGACCTGCACGCTGGCGCCGGATGTGTCATCGCTCCGAGCAAGGTCGTCGCGGACCGGCATCGTTTGTGGCAGATCTCCGTCCAACTCCGCAAGCCAATACCGCCGTGCGTCGCTCAAGAGCCCCCGCTCATTGAGGCCGCTCATCCAGGTCGCATAGTCGCGATACCGGATCGCCGGTGGCTCGATCTGCGGTGCGATTCCTCGTGCGGCTTCGCCGTAGGCTCGCATAAGCTCGCTGCGGAGCTCCACCAGCGACCAGCCGTCGGCAAGCATGTGATGGATAGTCAAGATTACTTCCGTCGCGTCCGCGCCTTGCAGGAGAGCCACACGCGATGCCGGGCCGGCCGCAAGATCAAATACAGTACGTGCCTCCGCCGCCGCCACTTCACCTGCTGCCGTTACGCGAGCCGCGATTGGCATATCGCTGAAATCGTGCACGTTGACGGGAACACCTACAGACGGGAGGATCTGTTGCCGCAGCTCACCGCCCACTTCGGGAAATATGGTTCGTAGAGCCTCATGGGCCGACCACACCGCTGCGATAGCCACATCCAGCGCAGCGGTATCGCCTCGGTCCGGCAACGCAAGTCGCAGAGTCAGATTGCCCCAGGTCTTGGTCTGGTCGCCGAGATAGTCACTCGCCCATCGACGCTGGATTGGGCTAAGCGCATATGTATCAGCGTCCGACACACGAGGGATCTCACCCTGGACGATATGGTTCAGGCTTGAGCGTTTCGCGGGGCCGGTGTCCGACAGCTTTTGTCGCGTCAGCATCTCTTGGGACAGAAGCCGCGGTGTCGGATACTCATATACGTCTTGAGGCTCGACCTCGACTCCGTGAGCTTCGGCGGCCACTGCCAGCTCTACCGTGTTGATCGAGTCCGCGCCAAGCGCGAAGAAATCATCGTCGGGCAGCACCACTCCCGTTCCGAGTATCTCGGCCATCGCCGTAGCAAGCGCCGCCTCGAGATGATTCTCACCGCTCGTCGTTGCCTTGGCGCCAGCCGGCTTTACTCCCCACGTAGCTGCTGTCGCCAGCACGCCTTCCAGATATGCCGTGCGGGTTGGCCCACGCCTGATCTTTCCGCTAGTGGTCTTAAGGCTGTCACCGCGACCCAGGAACACCAGCTCTCCCACCGACAGTCCGTACTGTTGTGCGACGAGCCGTCGGACGTTGGCCGCGATCTCCTCAGCAGCATCCGCATGCAGGTCATCAACGAGCTCCCCCACCACGACGACCTTCTGCTCACCGTTGTCAGACACATCAAAGGCCGCGATGCACCCAGGGCGCAGCCGAGCATCAGCCTGACAAGCGGCACGCTCGATGTCAGTTGGATAATAGTTCCGCCCCCGCACTATGATCACCTCCTTCGATCGGCCGGTGACATGAAGCTCGCCCCTGCGCAAAGACCCGAGATCGCCCGTTCGTAGAAAAACACCCTCGGCACAAGGATCGTTCAGCCGGCCCTCGAAAGTCGCGCTACTCTCCTCCTCGTTGTCCCAGTATCCGCTAGCGATGCTTGGGCCTTGACACCACACTTCGCCGATCTCCCCCTCCGCGCACGGTCGTCTCGTCGCTGGATCAACAACGAGCAGGACCGCATCGTCGATCGGGGTGCCGACCGAGGCCACCACATTCTCTTGAGAGGAGGATGGCGACCTCACATCTGCGCCAAGCTCAGCGTCGGCCGTGATGTCCGCTCCGACTCTTGTTCCAGTTACTATCAGCGTGGCCTCAGCTAGCCCGTAGGACGGCATGAATGCCGCCGGTCGAAACCCGGCGCAGTTGAAGCGCTCTGCGAAGCGCATCATCGTGGAGTGTTGCACCGGTTCAGCACCGTTGATGGCGGTCCGCCATGACGCGAGATCGAGATTAGCCACCCGAGCGTCCTCTGCCTTTCGAGCACAGAGGTCGTAGGCGAAGTTTGGTGCCGCAGAAAACGTCCCCCGATATTGAGTGAACGCTTCTAGCCACAGCGTCGGATCGGCCAGAAACGAGAGAGGAGACATGAGCGTCGTCTCGCTCCCAAGAACCATCGGGGTAAAAATGCCCCCGATCAAACCCATGTCGTGGTATGGCGGCAGCCAAAAAACACCGCGTTCGACACGCCGGGTCATGTCGGCGGTCGTGTGGGACAGTATCGAGTTCACGTTTGACATGATGTTGTTGTGGCTCAGCATCACACCGCGCGGCGCGCCCGTTGAGCCGGACGTGTATTGCAGCAGTGCGAGATCGCTCGGCGAGGAGAGATACGGTGGCTCACGCTCTAGCTCGAGCCGGTCTACGGTTACCACGGCTGCACCCGCGTCTTGAGCGAGTCGAGTTATGCCCGAGACCTCGCACATCGGGGCGAGCATCTCCGTTGTAAGGATGACACGCGGTCGACTGTCCTCAAACAGGAGCTTTAGACGCTCGTCAACGCCTCTGGTCATCGGCGGATAGGCCGGCACCGCAACGACTCCGGCATAGAAGCAGCCGAAGAGCGCTGCGACGTAATCGAGCCCCGGTGGACAAAGAAGGAGTGCCCGGTCACCGGGCTCGGCACTGCAAAGGCTTGAGGCTATCCCCACTGCACGTCGCTCCAGGTCAGCGAAGCACACGGTTGTGATTGTGGACTCAGCCAGGGAGGCGCCACCGGGCTCAATGAACCGTACCGCCGTGTCATTTGGACAGTGCTCAGCCTGCTTTGCAAGAAGCTCTGCCAACGTGACAGACGACTGTCGAGCGCTGACCGCCATAGCTATCTCCGGCGAGGACACGGTATTGCCCTCCTAGCCGTAATGTGTGAACCATCTAGGAAGCTGAACTCGGCGGAGATCGGAAAGCCTCCCGGCGGACACTTTGTAGGTATAGAGATGCCCCGCGGGCTAAAGTGCACGCGCCTCCCGTGACGATGATCGTAATAGACTACGTGGCGGGGCCCGATCGTGGACCGAAAGCTGACTACCGAGACGTCGGCGCCGCCGGGCAGTGTTGGGATCACTGGTATTGCCGTGTCGAGACGTCCGCCATATGGGGGCGAGTCTGGGAGTATTTGGCCGGGGAACACAAACGCGGCAGAGATAGGTGCCACCCCTTCGGTGTAGAACAGCACGACTGTATGATCGTTTTCTGACGGTCCCATAAAGGCAGCGACGCTGGCTGTCTCGCGTATTATCTCTGACGCTATCGGCACCTCTACAAGCGCGCTGCCTAGCCCCATCAGTGAGTTTGGCGAGCAACCGCCAACACCATCACCCATGAGCGTGCCCGAGCTGCACGTGACTTCTCCTAGCGTACTGGAGGAGAGCTCCATGCCCGCCGGCAGGTGCAAGTCAACATTGATCAAAGCAGAGGGCACCGCTCCGCCGGTAGCAGCGACCTTGAAGCCGAACTCCATAGTGGTACTGGCGCCTAGCTTGTCCGGAGCGAATCCCGTGCTAAGAGTGACAAGCTCGGACGCTTGCGCAAGGGCGGGTCCGGATAGGCACGCCGCAAGCAAGCCAGTCAGAAGTAGGGCTATACGCATGGTTTTGAGAGAGTGTGATGCGGAGACACGGACAGGGAACAGCTACAGCGACATCTGGCCGGTGACTTTTATAGAGAGTGCGAAGTTGTGCCGGTTCAACGTTCCCTTCAGCTGTAGTCCAGTGGCCGTGGCGTGTGCGTACCTGCCAGTTCCCCGCGTAACCGACAATGACCCGTTGAAGTAGGCCGTCGAGCCTTCGACGTGATAGGCCGGCGTGCCCTGGCCATACATAGCGCCCCCCTTGCCGTGAACCACAAAGCTGACCGTAGCTTGCGTGAAGCCTGCCGTGTAGGTGACCGTTAGCGGATAGGGAAAGGTTCCAGCACCTTGGCCTTGCTCTTCGTGTTGGGCTCCGTGTCGAGCTACCTGATACAACTGCGCGGTCTCTTTGACAGTCAGGCGTCTCGCCTCTGTCGCCTTGCCGTGCAAGGTGCTCGTGCCAGGAAAGCCGGTCGTCGCGAGCGCTGCGGTGTCGAGGCTTGCCGTGCCTGCCGCGAGACCGGACGCCACTATAGACAGCGACAGCAGGATGACGGCACGATGGTTTCGCAGCAAGCCTACCTTCATAAATCCCCCTAGTCCGAGAGTCTTGGATGGTGGCTTACAGAAAGCCGACCTTGCGCACACGTAGACGCGATCAGCTATGTCTATCAGCCGGAGGCAGGGATTTGACCGATCAATGTGGCCGGTCCGACCGAACACATTGATCGGTTGTACTCGTAGATGTAATGTGGTCAGAAAAGGTCAGGGCCTACCGAGTGAATGATGGATCGTCCGGAATGAGGTCTACCAAGCGGAGTGCAGCGTCGACCTCCGCGAGACACGTCGGGAGGGAACGCTCGAGCAGCTTTTCCACCAGGCGCAAGCGGTTCCCCACCGTCTGTCGCCGAACCTTCAGCGCGGATGCTGCACAGGAGCCGTTGCATCCGGCGTCGATGTAGGCCCGGAGCGTCTGGAGTAGGTCGGCGCCGCCATCCGGGCGGCTACGAATTGGGGCCAAGAGCTCCCTGAGCCATGTTGCCAGCGTGTCGTTTTCCAGCGCGGCTACCAGAAGGGGCGAATCGGCATATCGCACGGCCTTCTCCGGCCTACGCAGCGCTTGCAGTAGCGCTCCCCCCGCTTCGCGGTGTGTTTGGCGCCATCCTTTGAGCCCTCTTCCCATGCCGCCGATCGCGACGGCCTCACCCGTAGTCCCGATGGTCGACAACAGCCGTTCGATGTCCATGACCTTGAGCGGTCGCGACGATCCGTGCCAGGCCCAGATCCTCCCGTCCCCGCACGACGCTTGCAAGAGCTGATAGCCAAGGTCGGCCTTGACGCGGCGAAGAGCAGCCTGTATCTCAGTCCCCATCGCGATCACACCGAGATGCCAGGAAGTATGGAACTCGTATTCCAGCCCAGTTAGCTCACTGAGCTCGACAGGCTCTTCAGCGAGCAGTCTCGTCACGATCTCCGTTCGACACTGCTCGGGCGGGCGTGTCATCCGCTCGCGATCTTCGTCGTACTCGCGTTCGATCACGGCGGTGACGCGTTCCAGCACCATCTCCTGAGTTCTGCGTAGATAGTGCAGCGCAGGCCCGTTGCTTGAGAGGCCGATGTGCCCTGCCTCCTCCGCGACGAACTCCCCGAGCCGCCCGTGCCCGGCTACATACCGGCGCAGCACCGTACCTGAGCTTACGCCCGCGCGTGCCGCGCGGTGGGCCTGGGCTACCGCCTCTGGCGGGACCGGCCCCGACCAGTCCGGCCCCTGTTCGATGGCTTCGAGGCAGTAGTCGAGGATTGCCGCGATGGCCGCGCGCACCCCAGCCTGATAGGTCGGATCGTCCTCTCCACCACCTCCAGGGTTGGGCACAGACTCCTGAATACGAGCGTGAATCGCCTGCACGACCTCTGAGCGACGCACTCGCAATCTCGTGACGATCTCGGCACCGATCCCTTGAAGTGATCTCGTCGTGCCGCGTTCAACATGACTCATTTACGAGCCCTTGAAGCCGAGATCAAAGGTGACCGAAGGGCCGAGCGACCATGAACTGATCGCCAACGCAACCGGCCGATCCTTCCGGCCCATGCGGCCGGAACGGTTACAAGACGCGCAGCAGCCCGGTGCTGCTCTTTGTCGTCGGACCATAAAGGGCCGGGTAGGCTACTGGATAGTCGGACAGGCCGCTTACGCAGAACCTGACGCTCTGGCATAGATGGGTTCGGGCGCAAGTCGCGGAACTCTAGCGGGAACTTGTTCCCTGGTCAGGGTGGGTTTCGTCGCCAAGGGTTCAAGGTGTGCGGATCAGCCAGAACCCCCAGGTCGCTCTCGGCCGAGCGATCCGCCTGCGCCGAGAGGAGGCCGGGCTGACCCAGGAGGCCCTAGCCGACGCGGCCAATCTCGACGCCACCTCCATCCGTGGGCTTGAGCGCGGTATCGGCAATCCCACCTGGGATGTCGCCGACCGCATCGCGCGAGCCCTCGGGCTTCCGCTGCACGAGCTTGCCCGCCGAGCCGCCGAGCTGGAGACTAACGACCGCCGACCGACCGACCGACCGCTGCGGCGCGCGCCGACCTGAGACCTATGTCTGTCCGAGTAGCTGTCGGTAGATCACCCGTGTCTCGCGGGCGGGCTCAAGGCCAAGCTGCTCATCGAGGGAGCGGGTGAGTTCGTCGTAGCGGCGGGTGATTGACTCGCGTAGCCCGAGGGAGTGTTCGGCTTGGAGCGCCAGGCGCCAGCTTGGCTCGTGCAGTCCGTCGAGGGTGATGGCTTGCTCGGCGAGTTGGAGTGCGCCCCGCGCATCGCCGCGCCCGAGCCGCGACCGTCCTACTCGCTCAAGTAGATCGACAAGCGTTGCGTGGAGATTGCGTATCTCCCCTTCGGACCATAGGTAGTCGCTGCCCTCCAGCGGTTCTCCCCGCCAGAGCGCGAGCGCTGATTCGAGGGCGCCGGGGTCACTCGTGTCGCTGCCGTTCGCGGTGAGGAGGCGATCGAGGTCGTCGAGGTCGACGCGCACCTTTACGCGGTCGAGCTGGTAGCGCTCGCCGTGGTGAATCCAGGCCTTGCCCATTGCGCGCTTTGCCTCGGTGACGGATTGCCAGAAGCGGGGTCGTGTCCGCGCGGGGTCTTGCTCGGGCCACATTGCCTCGGTCAGCTCGTCTCGGCTGGCACCTTGAGGGTGAAACGCGAGGTAGGCGAATAGCTCGTAGGTGGCGGCGCGCTTGATTTTGTGGGCGAGCCCGTCGATTGCGAGCGGGCCGAGTACAGCGATCGAGATGGTGCGCGGGTCGCTCTGAGCGGGCACGGCCTTGGACTCGTCGGGCTGGCCGGATGGAGGCGATGGCGTTGGCTTCGCGTGAGTCTCGGCGAGCGGCGCGGGGATCGTCAAGACGTAAGGCGAGTGCCGGCCCTGCTTGCTTATCGAGCGCCTGTCGGGGGCCGTCCATCGGGATGGTAGAACGCCGGGCAGCCGGGCGCCTGCCGGAGAGACGTGGTCGTGCGTGAGGCTGCGTATCGCCCGGATGAGTACGGCGAGCGCGAGGCACACGGCGAGTAGCCATGCGATGCAGCGCACAGTCTGTTCGAGCTCCGTTGTGCTGAGCGGGCTTAGCAGCGAGCCGGACAGGTGCGGCAGCGCCGGGTGAGCCAGCCACAGCGCCACCGTGCCGGCCAGCGCGAGCGCGGCACGGGCCGCCGCACCAATCCGCCGGGCTGCCGCTGTCGGTCGTCTCATATCAGGAGCGCCAGGACGCATCCGGCGGCCATGAACGGCGCCATAGGTAGCGCCACACGGAACGCCAGGCGTCTGTGTCGGAGAGCGAGAAGCACGGCGATCATGGCGGCTAGCTCGACTGCGAACAGAAGTGCTCGCGGTGTCGCGCCGTGCAGTCCGCAGAGCATGAGCAGCGCGAGCTTCACGTCGCCCATCCCGATCCACGCCGGGCGAGCGAGTGCCCCCGCGAATAGGAGTACGAGGAGGGCGCCGCCACCAATCAGGCTGCTTGCGCGCAGTCCGCCGATTAGTGAGAGCGTCGCGCACGCGATGGTGGCGGACAGTACGACGCGGTTCGGGATTCGATGCTCCCGCAGATCGTCGCGGACGATCATGCCGAGTGCCGCGCCGAGGACGGCGAGACGCGCAAGCGCGATCGGGTCAAGGTCGAGTCTGACGCCAACCGTCAGGAGTGTGAGGGCGCCTGCGATTGCCGATATGGCAGGTGCCGGTTTCATGGTTGGCGCGGGGCTGCGGTCGCGTGAGCGGAGATCGTCAACGAGTGCAGACCGACGATTCCGAGCAGGATGGTCGGTACGGTGCGGGTGACTGTGACGGTCACTTGGCCGGTGGTGGCGGTCGCTTGGCCGGTTGTCGAGGGATTGGCGGTGATCGTTCGTAGTGCTTCTTTGCGTGCTTGACCGGGGTCAAGCACGAGATGTCCGGCGTGCAGTTCGGGAATGTTTATGGCCTGGCTGCCTGACAGCGCGGCGTCGTCGGCGATTGAGGTCAGTTGCCTGCGCACGAGGAAGGCGTGGCCCACGTCTACACCCAGGCCGATGACCATGACTAGGGCGATTGAGAGAAGTAGGCCGCCTATCAGGACGGAGCCGCGCTCGCTGAGTAGCCGATGTCGCGCCGTGCGGATCATGGTGCCGCCGGTTCCAAGATGCTTCGGTAGCGGCCGACCGGAGCGCTCGCGCGGGTATGCACGACGATGGTCCCGAAGTGCCCGAGGAAGGGCAGGGTGCCGATAGGGACGCTGGTGGTGACTTGGGCGCTCATCACTTCGCCGCGTGCGTAAGTGCCGGTCAGGCTCAGCGTTAGCGGCGTGGGTGATCCGGCCTGTTCGCGTGCAAGCGCTTCGCTCGCGGCGGCGTGAGCCGCTGAGGGGTTGGGGGCTTGAACGGCAGACTGCACCGCGTCGCGGGCGGCCTGCTGGCCGTCTACTTGGGCAAGCTCGATCCGCGCATACAGAGGCACCAAGAACATCAGGGGAATGAGAACTGCAGCGAGCAGCAGAACGCCGCTGATAATCGCCGCTTCCCCGCGCTCATCCCTGAGGTTGCTTACTAGATGCCGCATCATTCTTCGTCTTTTGGGTAGCGCTCCAACGGCGCGCTTGCCGTGGCTGTGATTGTCGGGAGCATCAGGTCAACGCCGGGAAAGAGATGTGGGGCCGATCCTTGTACGACAACGGTCACGACGCTGGTATTGCTGTGTACGGAGGGTCGAAGGTGTGAGCCCACGCCCCCGGCCGCTGCGAGAATGGCGTCGGCGCGAGCGATGCCGGCCCCGGTCCCTTCGCTGCTTGCCGCCTCCACGCTGTCCTGGGCCGCCGCGTGGGCGACTGACCCAGCGTGAGCGAACATGAGGGCTTGGACCCCTAGGCCGATGGTGAGCAGCACCAGGCCCAACGCCAGAAGCCCCGAGATGAGCGTGTCACCGCGCTCTGAGCAAAGCCGTTCCCGTACTGGCATCTCGCCGCCGCGCCTATTTCATTTCGCTGACGAGCTTCTGTCCGGCGCTCAGTACGCCCGGCCCCACGATTGCAAGGACTCCGGTCGTGATTACGACGATGCCGATTGCAAGTACGACCCAGGTGACGACTTCGCCGCGCTCATCACGCACGATTCGCCCGTTCGTGATGCTGAGCCAGATTTTGATGATGATGCCCATTTTTATTCCTTTCGGGTTAGATCGTTTGGGCAAGCAAATGGAGAAAGCCGTATGAGACCCACAGGACCACGACGGCGATCAGTGGCACGAGCGGAAGGTGCATCGCCAGGTGAGCGCGGTCGGCTGCGCGTTCCAGGTAACGGTTCTGCTCGGCACGCATCTCTCGTGCCTGGCTGTGCAGAAACTCGCCGTATGGGCTCTCCTTGGCGGCGAGCAGTTCGGCGAACCGCAGGAACATCGGCTCGCCACTCTCATGCGCGACGGTCACTAGCGCCTCGCGTTCGCCGAGTGCGCGGTCGCGGCGGGCGAGGGAAAGTGCGCTCGTCAGCTCGTCTCCGAGGACGCCCTCACAGTCTCGGGCGGCCAGCTCTAGCGCCTGTCTGAGTGACTGACCCGCCCGTAGAGATAGAGCCATGACCGCCAACGCCTCGGGCAAATCGAGAAACATTGCCTCGCGCCGTTTCTTGGCTTCCTCACGGAGAGACAGGTCGGGTAGAAAGAAACCAACCACGGCGAGGACGAGAACGAGGATCCCTGGCGGAAGGTGGCCGGCGAGCGTCGCATAGGGGAAGAATGGGATAAACGGGACCGCGAACGCGAGGAGCGTTTTCTTGACAAAGAACAGCCCCACGCTGTCCTTGTTGCCGGCGCGGCGCAGCCGGCTCTCATAGCTCGCGCGCACTCCCTCAGTCCATGCACGCACCGGCTCGGGAAGGCTCCCGCCAACGAGGCCCGCGCCTTGAGCGAACTGCCGCGCGCCCTGAGCAGCCGCAAACCGCGCTGACAGAGCCGGGCGACGACGGGACAGGACGTACTCACACAGCAGCAGGCCACCGACGACTAGGCACAGCGAGCAGAACAGAAGCGCGCTGTTCATCGGTCGCTCTCCGGTCGTGTGCTACGCGGCTCGGGCACTCGCCCCAAGCGGCGCATCAGCAAGTAGCAGCCGAAGATCAGCCCGCCGCAGAGCAACGAGACGAACGTGCCTGCGGTGGTTCGGTATGCGGCGAGAAAGCCTGGCGAGGATACCCCGATGAGTAGGAGAATCACGATTGGGCTGAGAGCCAGGATCGCGGCTTCAACACCGAGGCTGGCGGTGCGAGTACGCGCCCGCTCGCGGGCCTCAAGGCGCTCTGAGAGCACACCCGCAAGCTCGCGCAGAACCGGAGCGAGCCCGCCAGTGGGCAGCTCAAGCAGGGCGGCGCGAAGCAACAGCGCAACGGAGTCGGTCGTGCGCTCCCCCGGCCGCCGTAGCCCGTCGAGCGCGCTTGCCAAGTCGGAGCCGCGCAGGCGCGCCCGGAACGCCGAGAAGTCGCCGCGCAGCGCGATCGGTCCAGAGTCAGCCACCAACGCGACCGCCGCCGGGAACGCCAGTCCCGCCTCCAATGCGTCCGCTAGCTGGCCGAGCACCGCAGGCCACGCCCGCTCACGCTCGCGCCTTTGATTCTCACGTCGAGAGTGCAGCCATGCAACCGGGGCGATAACCGCACCGAGCACTCCGGCGATAACAACCGCCGGCACGTCCACGATCCACCACACGAGGACGCCGGCCAGAACCGCACAGACGCCGATGCCAGCGAGAACTACGGCGGGCGACAACGACAGGTCGGTGTCATCGAGCAATGCACCCAGACGTGACGTGCTCGTGGGCATCGGTACGCGCACGCCAGTTAGGTGTAGGAACACCAGCGCCACGCCAGTAGCGAATACCAGGCCAAGCAGGAAGCCGGTCATCGTCCGCCTGCTTCCGTGAGGAAGGCGCGGGCCTCGCTGACGGGGTAGGTAACGGACGTTTCTGTGGAACGCGAGGGCAGGGCGCCGCCAGCAGGCACGGGTCCGGTCGCCAGATAGGTGATCCCCCAATTGACCGCCGCCTGTCCCTGATAGCCCGCCGACGTGCAACCGGAGAGAACGTTGGGGTCGCGTCCACGGTCTCCGGGCAGGCATCGCGTTTGGTAGACGTGGCGAACCGCTCCGCTCGGCGCTGGCCCCGGGCTGTATGGCACGCCAGGGCCGCCGGTCAAGGACGTGCCATCACCAAAGCTCCACTGAATCCCGCTCACCGCTGCGGTGACGGTGACATGCTCACCCCGAAGCGAGAGCGATAGTGACTGGCTTGCCGGCGCCGGTTCGAGCCAGAACCACGACGCGGCGCCTGTGAGGCCAGCGGCGTGAGCCGATGGGCTGACGGCGATGTCGCCCGCCTGCAAGCTCATCTGGCTCGCCAATCCCGCAGCGATGGCCGCAGGATTTATAGGCGGCTGCGCCGGCTGGCCCGCTTCGGGCTGAACGACGGTGAAGCACACTCCGTTACTCGCTGGAACGTAGGCGCATTGGTGGCCGCCTTCGGCTTCGTACCAAAAGGAGCCCGGCCCATACGGGTGCGGATTGCGATAGCGCGGAGAACTACTCGAAATCGTGGGAAAGGCTGGTTCTCCTGAGCTGCCCTGCCCCGCTGGCGAGCCGGTGCCTTCGCTCGCGCCTTCGTGACTGCCTGGGGTGCCGCTGAGAGCGGGAGTGTGGCTGCTGACGTTGATTGACCCGCCCGCCGACGCTTCGCGTGGGGACTTCTGGTTAGAGATAGCCCCGATGCGAATGGAATCTGCACGCGCTGTAGCGGTCCAGATCATTGAGCCGGCCAGTAGACCGATCACAGCACGGCGAGCCATCATTCTGTCACCTTCCAGACAACAAACCGCGTGGCCTGGCCTTGACGGCGCAGCAGGAGATGGGCTCGTTCATCGAGATTGATCGCGTGCCCGAGTCGCTTGCCATTTTTGTAAGGCGCGACGCGCTGAACATCGCGGATAACGACCGTTGCGGAGGAGTAGGAAGGGTCGAGTGCTACTCCAAGGACCGTGAAGCGTTCGGAGAGCGTTCGCACGCGGATACCCTGTTTTCGTCGCTGTGCGACCGAGTTGCGCATGACCGCGAGTGCTGGGCCGGCTGTGGCGAGCGGATGCGCAGGAACTTGATTTGTCCAGAGCGTTTCTACTGAGAGGGCGTGGTCTTGGGTGACGGCTTCGCGTACTGCTCGTTCGAGCGCGGCAGGGGTCGTCTGCTGGCCGGGCGTCGTTGACGGGCGTTGAGCCGGTTGCGTCTGGCTGGCGGTTGTATGGGTGCTCGTGCCGCAGCCGGCTATAGCGAGCGTCGCCACGATTGCTGCGGTTGTGAGGGGAGCAGGTCTCATTGCGGTGGGGTGAAGCCAGCGGCTTCGAGGTCGGGGAGGAACGCGGGATTGGCGGCGGCCCATTGCAGGCCGGAGCCGGCGCCGTTGAATAGGGGGTTGAGCGTCATGCGGCGTCCCTCGATACCGGCGACCTCGACTATCTGGTCGATACGGCGGGGGAGGAAGTGGCGCTCTGCGGTGTCAAAGCTGCGGGGTCGGTCGCAATGGATTACGAGGTCAATCTCGCGTATCCAGTCGAGTGCTTGGTCTGCCTCGATCCTTGCTTGCGAGGTCAGGGCGAAGCGTGCGAGGTTGGTCAGGGCGTGCTCGGCGGACTCGCCGTGAACGCTTGTGATGCCGGGGTGCCCGGTGGCGATGCCCCACAGCATCGCCATCGTCTCGGGTCCGCGACACTCACCCACGATGATGCGGCGTGGGTTCATCCGCAGCGCGTCGGCAACAAGGTCCTCGAGCGTTTCGGCTTTGAGGCCATCGGCGCTCGCGGGCCGGGCCTCATAGCCAACACAGTTAGGCAAGACGCTCGGAAGTTCCAGCTCGGCGGAGGACTCGCACACGACCACGCGATCGGTGCCGAGGATCGCGCGGCCGAGCGCGTTTATGAGCGTCGTCTTGCCGGCGGATACGGGACCGGCAACGACGATGTTCTTGCCTGCTCTGACGCAGGCGGCGAGAAAGTCGGCGGCCTGTTGGGACAGGAACTCAAGCTCGACAAGCTCGCTGAGATTGCCGGCTCGGAGACGGAAGCGACGGATCGAGCAAATCGTGTAGCCGTTGGAGGAGATGGGCGGGATCGCTGCTGTGAGACGTGACCCGTCTGGTAGGCGGGCCTCTACGCGCGGGGTGATGCGGTCAAGGCGCTTGCCCTCGACTTGCTCAAGGAGCCTGTCGAGGAAGCTGCGGACCTGCCGGTCGTCGGCAAAGACGACATCGGGCACGCGCTCGATGCGTTGCCCGTCGTCGCGGAAAACGCGCTTGGGGCCGTTGACCATCCACTCCTGCGCGTCGGGGTCGCTCAGCATCCGCTCGGCGAGCGCGCCCAGGCCAATGAAGTCGTCTCGCAAGGAACGCGCGAGCGCGGCGAGGTCATGCTCTGAAAGCTCGGCGTGTTGCCCGTTGAGCGCTTCGGCGTGGAAAGTGTCTATCTCTTGCTCGATGATTTGTGCGGTCCGCGAGCGGCCCTGCTCGCTGGTGAGGTTCACCTGCTCACGAGCGAGTGCCCTTTCGACGCTCAGCCGGACGGCCTCGGCTGCCTCTACGCTCGCCACGTTCGGAGTCGCTACGGCTGCCATACGACCTCCTCGTCCTTGGCGGATTGGCTGGGTGAGACGAGGCGACGCTTGCGACCTGTCGGGGTCGGAGTGGCGGGCAGGAACAGCTCCTCAAGCAGCCGGGTGATGGCGCGGCTGTAGCGGCTGCGCTGGCGTGCGATAGCGAGCGGCACCCCGCGCCGCTGTGCGCGTGCGAGGCCGCGTGCGTCCCACGGAAGCCAAGCGTCCACCGTCACTCCGCGCTCGGCCAAGTGGGCGGTGATCGTTTGCGTGATAGCGCTGCGGCTCGCGGTGCCGGGTGCGCCGATGGCGTTGGCGATGACGCGCAGACGCTCCGGGGGTATGGCGAGTGTGCCGAGCAGCAGGTCGAGCTGGCGCAGGCCGTGGCGCAGCTGCGTATCCCGCGCGCCGAGAACGAGCAGCACGGCGTCTGCGCTGATCACGGCTTCACGGTGCAGAGCGCCGGCTGCGTGGCTGTCTGCGAGGAAGGCTCCCACGTCGCAGACGGTCAGCGGATACAGCGATGCGAGGGCGTGCAGGGCGCGCGTCATCGCGCCGGGCCGGGCAAGCTCGATCAGCGCTTGCGGGTCGGGTGGGCCGAGCAGCACCGCCGGCCAGGCAGCGGGTTCCACCAGCCAGCGCTCCACGAGCTCGCGCTGCACACCACCGTCGCCGCCGCTGACGGCCCGGATGAGTCCCAGGAGTGAGCCCTGAGTCGCGTCTGCGCCGAGCCGCACGTCGAGGCCGCCGCCGAGCGCGTCTATCTCGACTAGCACCGTCGGCCAACTGCGGGCGGCGAGCGCTGCGAGGGACGCGGCGCACTCGCTCGCACCGGGAGCGCCCTTGGCGCCGACCACGGCCAGGATGCTGCCGGCGTCCTCTCGACGCTCGGAGCGTGCCGGCGCGGGCGCCGGGGTGACGGGCTGGGCCTCGCTCACTGTCCCACGGACGGCGGCGAGCAGGTCATCGCGCGAGACGGTCGAGTCGATCGTCGCATCGACGCTCAATGCCTTGAGGGCTTCGAGCTCGCGCTCGTCCAGCGCGAGGCCAACGAGACGGGCGCCCGACGCGCGCACTCGCGCGCAATGCCCGGCGGTGAGCCCTGACAGTTCCGGGGAGAGCAGTACGGCGTCCGGTGCTTCCTGCTCGACTGCTCGTCGCAGGTCGTCGGCCTCCGCGACGCTGCTGACGAGTGTCAGGGGCGCGTCGCTAGCGTCGAACAGCAGCGACTCGACCTCGCGCTCAGCGAGCGGAGTCAGCGCGAGGATGACACTCGGGCGCCCGGTCATGGTGCGCTCCCGGCGGTTGCCTGCGGGATCGGCGCGGTGGACGCACTTGAGCCTTCGAGCAGCAGGTCGAGCTTGGCGTCCTCGTTGGCGAGCGCGAGCGAGGAAGCAATCGACGGGTCAGTCACCGAGAGCGTCACGGGGACCGTCGTGGTGCTCGGGTCCGAGTTCGATGGCGCTTCACCGATCGAGAGGATTTGTAGGTCGCGGGCAATCGGCCGCGTCGTCGCCTGGCTGGTCCCGGCGCCGAAGGTCGCCAGCACCGTCACGGCATCGCCGGCTTGGAGGGTCGCCCCGGACACGTCGAACTCGGGAACCGCGAGCGTCAGCGCGGAGGTCTGGGACTGCTGCACCGCGAGCACGCCAGAGGGAAGCGGCATCCCGGCCGGCAGCGCGGTTGACAGACGCCGCCCGACGGTCTGCCCCAACTCACGCTCGGGAACAAGCGCGGCGAGGACCGAGCTATCCCCGGCAAGTTCGGCGGTACGCAGGTCGCCGCTGGAAAGGACCGTCCCGGCCACCAGGGCGTGCGTCGTGACAAGAACGGGTGTGCGCTTGGTGCTGGCGCTGTAGACACCCCAATAGCCGATAAGCGCGATCAGCACGAGCACGACGCCGACCAGAGGAAGCGGTTGGAGCTTGCGGCGCGCGCCCCCGGACTCAGGGGGAGTAGACGGTGGTTTGGACTGCTCGCGCGGGCGCAGCATCGGGCCGGCACCGTTGCCCTGCTCGCGCTGATGCTCGGGACCTCTACGGGGGACGGGGATGCGTGGTGTGTTCATGGGCCTATTCCTTCCTCGGGGCGCTGACACATCGCTGACACGCGACTGACACGGCACTTACACGCCTTCTCCGACGAGCCGCGTTTGGTGGGACAAGGGCTGGCGCGGTGGCGTCGGGGGACGACGCGATCCGATGCTGGCTCGTGCGCCGAAACGGGGCGACTGAGCGCGGCATGGCCCGCGTTTGGGCGCAGCGGTGGTGTGCCGTCGCTGCTGCGGCGGCGTGCCTGCCGGATCGGGCTGTGGCAGCACGGCGCATCGGAGCCTCCATTGCTCTAACCGTTCTGGATACCCGGCGATTCGGTCCTCTGAACATATTTGTTCACCGGGCTGGTCAGCGATTTGTCAGCCACGGGTCAGCACGGCGGGGCACCTTCGGGGCAACCCGATCGAAGGAGTGCCCGATGCCCGTTGACATCCTCGAAAATAACTGGAACCGGGAGCTGCGCTCGCCGGCCTTGCGCGCTCGCTTCCGCGCGTGGCGAGACGCTGAGCCGGCCCTGTCGCGGTTCGCTGACGCGGCTGCGCTCGTGCGGTTCATGCGTGGCCCGGCAGGGCGCGCAGAGAAGGACGCGGTGTTGTGCGGGCTGCTGGCGTGGGCCAAGCAGGAGCCGATCGGCGCCAGAGTCGTGCTTGAGACGATTCGCCCCGGCCTCTTGAACTTGGTGGCTCGGCTTGTGCGTAGCACGCCCGCGCCCGACGAGCTGCGGTCGGTGATCTTCGCGGCCGTCTGGGAGGGGATTCGCGGCTACCCGGTGGAGCGCAGGACGCGCCGAGTGGCCGCGAATCTCCTGTTCGACACGATGCACCGGACGATCGTGGAGTTGGGCCACGAGAGCGCCGCGCGCTCCATGTGGGTCAGCTTTGACTCCGAGAGCACAGCACCAGAAGAGGTCGACGCCGGCGTTGACGCCCTGCTCGACGGCGCAGTGCGCGCCTGCGCGATTACCGCCGACGAGGCCGAGGTCATTCTCTCAAGTCGGATCGACGGGGTAGCGCTCGCCAACCTCGCGCACTCCGCAGGCGTCTCCTACAACACGATGAAGCTGCGCCGCCAGCGTGCCGAGCGGCGCCTTCTCCTCTTTCTTGGCTATCGGCCTGTACCCCGGGGCACCCAAAACCGACCTTTCTCTATTGCTCGGGTCAACGGCGCTGGGTCCGGCCCAGTCGGTTGAACAAGACCAATCGAGTTAGACGAAGGAGGTGATCCCGGGTCCGTCCCGCGCCGGACCCGAGCAACTTTATGAGACGCAGACTCGCCATCGCAATCGCATTGACGCTCGTGGCGGCGCTGCTGCTCCCCGTTCCCGCCGCCGCCGCGACGAGCCTCAACGAAGTGGTGTCCAACCTGCGGGTGTGGCTGATCGGTCTACTCGTCGGGCTGGCCTCGTTGCTGTTGACCGTCGCCGGGGTGCGCTACCTGCTGTCCGGCGGTGATCCCAGCCAGATAGAACGCGCCAAGACCGCTCTGAAAGCCGCGCTGTACGGCTACGCGCTGGCGGCGCTCGCGCCTGTGCTGGTCACGGTCTTGCAGCACATCGTCGGGTGAGAGCGCACCTGACATTCATCGCCGCGCTGATCGCCGCGCTGAGCCTCATGGCTGCCGGCCCAGCCAGCGCGGCACCGGCCGCGAAGGCGCCCGCGAGCACGGCGAGCACGCCGGCTGCATCGCCTCCGCTGCCGTCATCGGCGCTGGAAGGCGATGCGCCGGAAGGCGGCGGTATCCAGGTCGGCCCTGCACTGCCGAGTCCGGCGCCACCTGCGAAGGCTGGCGAAGTGGAAGGCGGGAAAGCGAGCCATCCGGGGTTCTTTGACATCGAAGGGAAAGTCGAGCAGGCGATCAATGAATGGTTCGCCGGGCTGGTCAAGGACGCGCTGAACCCGGCGATGGTGCTCGTCGGCCGGACGCTGCTTTCCACACCGCAAATCGCGGGCGAGGCCGAAGTCCGCTCCTACTGGCAGCTATCGCTCGGCGTAGCCGACGCGATGCTCGTGCTCGTGGTGATGGCGGCGGGCGCGATCGTGATGACCCACGAGACGCTGCAAAGCAGCTACGCGCTGAAGGACATGATTCCCCGGCTCGTCATCGCAGCCATCGCAGCAAATGCAAGCCTCGCCATCTGCGGCCAGATGGTGAGCATCGCTAACGCCTTCGCTGACGCGCTGCTCGGCAACGGAGTGAACCCGGAACAGGCCGGGCACACGCTTGAGGGGCTAGTCCTGAACGCGATCACGAACGGCAGGATATTCCTCGTGCTGCTCGGCCTAGCGTGCGCGCTGCTCGCCGTCGGGCTGCTCGTGCTGTACCTCGTGAGGGCGACGGGGATCGTGTTCCTCGTGGGTGCCGCGCCCGTGTGCCTACTCGCGCACGGGCTCCCCCAGACCGAAGGACTCGCGCGACTGTGGTGGCGAATGATCCTCGCCGCGCTCGGGGTGCAGGTAGCGCAGGCGATGGTGCTCGCGGGTGCCGTTCACGTCTTTTTCGCGTCCGGCGGGCAAAGCGTTCTCGGGATCGGCACTGGCGGGGGGCTGGTTGACCTGCTGATCGTGCTGTGCCTGTTCTACGTCCTTCTACGGATTCCGTTCTGGGCGAAGGAGCTGGCACTCACGCCGCGCCAACGCTCGGACACGGCCCGCCTGGCAAAGACGTATGTGGCGTACCGGGTTATCCGGGGCGCGCTCGGGGGTGTGCTGTGAGCGAGCGGCGTATCCGGCTGCCTGCCGATGTCGAGATGGAGGATCGTCTCGCGTGGGGGCTCACCGCCCGCCAGCTTGCGATTCTCGTCGTGACCGCGCTCGTCTGCTACGCGATCTTCGCGGCGGCGGCGTCGGTCATGCCGATGCCTTTGGCGGTGTTTCTGGCCGCGCCGCCTGCGCTGCTCGGGGTAGCGCTCGCGCTGGGGCGACTCGACGGACTCACGGGGGACCGAATCGCGCTCGCTGCCGCCCGCCACGTCACGCAATCGAAGCGGCGCATCGTGGCACCCGATGGCCTGCCCGCGAAGCTGCCGGGGGCTCCCGTGCAGCCCGCCGTCTCGCTGTTGCGGGTGCCGGTGAAGGCGATCCTCGCAAGCGGTGTCGTGGAGTTGGCCGACGGCACTAGCGCACTGCTGCTGGCGGCAAGCGGGACAAGCTGGGCGCTGCGCAGCAGCGAGGAGCAGGCGGCGTTGGCCGAGGCCTATGGCAAGTGGCTGAACAGTCTGGTCGAGCCGGCCGCGATCACCGTGCGCTCGGAAGCCGTCGATCTCGCTGAGCGCGCGAGCGTGATCGAGCAGGCGGCGCCGCGACTTCCACACCCGGCGCTCCGTCGCTGCGCGCTCACCTATGCGCAGTTTCTCTCCCAGCTCGCGTCTGAGGGAGAAGGGCTGCGTCGCAGGCAAATCGTGCTCGTGCTGAGCAGCCGCGCCCGCGAGCGTGAGGTCGCCAGAAGTGATCTTGGGCGGCGCGCTAGCGAGACGGAGAACCTGCTGCGCGCGGCTGGCGTCACGTTGCAGCCGCTCGACGGCAAGCAGGCGACCGCGCTCTTGCTCGGCGCGCTCGAACCACCGGGGCCACCTTCCGGCTCAGCACTGGACGGGGTGATCCACCGATGCTGAATGTCCCTCGTGTCAATGTGAGGGCAGGTCGATTCTCTGGTGGGGCCCAGCTGCCGGCGCCGGCTGCGGTGGAAGTCGAGCGCGACTGTCTGCTCACCGGGGAGGTTTGGCAGCGTAGCCTCGCTGTAGTTGGCTATCCGCGTGAGGTAACACAGGGCTGGCTCGCGCCGTTGCTCAAGGCTGCCGGCGAGCTTGACCTGACACTGCATATCGGGCCGGTCCCGCCAGCGCTCGCGGCTGACCGCCTGCGGCGCCAGCGGGCGCGGCTTGAGTCCTCGCGCCGCATCGACGCTGACCGGGGGCGCTTGTCCGACCCCATGCTCGCCGCTGCCGCCGAGGACGCAGACGAGTTGGCAAGCGCGCTCGCCCGAGGCGAAAGCCGGCTGTTCCGCACCGGCCTGTACCTGTCGATCACCGCACCAACCAGGGAGGAGCTACAAGAGCGCACCGAGCGGGTCAAGGCACTGTGCGCTTCGATCCTGCTGCACGTCGTACCGGCAACCTTCCGTCCGCTCGACGGATGGCTTTCGACACTTCCACTCGGCACCGACCGGCTTCGACTGCTGCGCACCTTCGACACCGAAGCCTTGGCCGCCGGCTTCCCGTTCGCCAGCGCCGACCCGCCGCTCGAGGACGGCGTTCTCTACGGCGTCACCGACAGCGGCGCCCCAGTGTTGGTGGACAGGTTCGCGCGGGCCAACTTCAACAGCGTTGTCTTGGCCTACAGCGGCGCTGGAAAGAGCTACGACGGGAAGCTGGAAGCGCTGCGACTGCTTTACCGGGGCGTGCAGGTGTTCATCCTCGACCCAGAGGACGAGTACCACTCGCTCTGCGAGGCGGTTGGCGGCGCCTACCTCCCGTTGACCGGCGCGCGCAGCGTCGCGCTGAATCCGCTCGATCTTCCCGCGTCGAGTGAGGGATCGCGGGTGCTTGACGAGCGGATTCTGTTCCTCGCTGACCTCATCGAACTGCTGGCCGGTGGCCTCGACGGCGGCGAGCTAGCGGTCCTCGACCGCAGCGCCCGCGCCGCCTACCAAGCGGCCGGGATCACGTCGGACCCGGACACGCACCGCCGGCCGGCGCCATTGCTCGCTGACCTCGTGGGCACACTGGAAGCGGAGAGCGAAACCGGGAAGCGACTCGCCGAGCGCCTCTCACCCTTTGCAACCGGCTCGCACTCCTCGCTGTTTGACAGGCCAACGTCGGTGCAGCCCGACAGCCATCTTGTCTGCTTCTCCCTGCGAGGGCTACCTGAGCGGATGCGCGCCCCCGCGCTAATGCTGACGCTCGACGCGATTTGGCGCTCACTTGAGGGTCCATTGCGTCGTCGCGTCGTGCTGGTCGATGAGGCGTGGGACCTCATGCGCGAGACACCGAGCGCGACACGCGAGGCACCAGGCGCCCGCTTCCTATTCAGGCTCGCAAAGAAGGCACGCAAGCGCTGGACGGGACTAACGACGATCACCCAAGACCCCGGCGACCTACTCGACTCGCCACTCGGGCAGGCCGTAGTCAACAACGCGACGCAGCACAAGCTCATGCGTCAGTCACCACAGGCGATCGACCGGGTAGCGCAAGCGTTCGCGCTCACGGCCGGGGAGCGCGCCTACCTGCTGAGCTGCCCCGTCGGCCACGGGCTGCTGCTCACCGACGAACAGCGAATCCCGCTCAGCGTGACGGCGAGCCCCGCCGAGCACGAGCTTGTCACGAGCGACCCAGCCGAGCTAGCGCAGGCCGCGTGAAGCGCGCCGTCCTTAGCTCATGCAGCCTCGTGCTGCTGCTGCCTGTGCTGTTCCTCGGCGCGGCGCTCGGTGTTCTCGGCGGCGGCGCCGGGGTCAGCCTCGGGCAAGGCACCCCGGAACAGGTCGCAGGAATCCCACCGGAATACCTCCAGCTTTTCCAGACAGCCGGCGCGAAGTACGGAGTCCCGTGGGAGGTACTGGCCGGGATCGGGAAGGTGGAGTGCGACGACGGGCAAGACCCCGACCCCTCGTGTACGAAGGAGGGCGCGGTCAACTACGCAGGCGCAGGCGGCCCGATGCAGTTCCTCGTCTCCACCTGGGCGCAGTACGGCGTGAACGCCAGCGGAGGAAACGCACCGCCTGATCGCTGGAACGCGGCCGATGCGATCTTCACCGCCGCGCGCTATCTCAAGGCGAACGGTGCGCCGCAAGAAATCCGCCGCGCGATCTTCGCCTACAACCACTCGCAGGAATACGTGGAAGAGGTCCTGCGCTGGGCCTCAACCTATGAACACGAAGCGGCGCTAATCGCACCGCAAGCAAGTGGCGCTGCCGGCACGACCGTCTCGTTCGCGCTAAGCCAGCTTGGCGTGCCGTATGTGTGGGGCGGCGAGAGCTCCAGCGGCTATGACTGCTCCGGGCTCGTGCAGGCCTCCTATCGCGCCGCCGGTATCAGTCTCCCCCGCACCGCGCAGGAACAGTGGGACGCCGGCCCGCACCTACCAGCCGGCGCGCAGCTAGAGCCGGGCGACCTCGTTTTCTTCGGGGCGAGTACCAGTGAAGTCTCACACGTCGGGATCGTCGTTCGCTCTGGGGAGATGGTCGACGCGCCACACACAGGGACCGTCGTTCGTACCGAGCCGTTCCCCACCACTGTCGGTGCTGCCTGGGGTGAAGATCGCTACCTCGGCGCGACCCGCCCGGCCGCGAAACGGCTGTTTGCCGGCCAGCCACATCTTGCGTGGGAGATATCCGCGAGCGAGACAGGGACCGTGTTCCGGCTCTGGGTGCCTAGCGTTATCCCCGCCAGCCTGATCGAGCGCGCCGTTACAGCCGCGTGGCCGGGCGCGAGTACCACGATCGAGCCAGCGGACGAGCCCGACGCGGACGGGATGGTCGCCTCGGAGCTTGTGATCGCGGGGCGGGATTGGTTTGCGCTGGATAGCAGCGTGGACCCCGATCCGCTGCGCGTGATCCTCGGGCAGCTCTCGGGCATGGAAGGCGGGCAGCGCGCGGTGGTGCAGGTACTCGCGCGGCCCGCAACCGGCCGCGAGCGAGGCCGGCTGCGCGCAGCAGCTCGGCGTATGCGCGCGGGCGTCCCGACAAGCCGCGCGGCTCGTGTGCTGGAGGTCTTGAGTCCCCGCCCGCCGTCGCGGCCGACGACGACGCTTGACCCGACCATCCCCCCGGATGTGCGCGACGTGCTGGACAAGAGCGCACAGCCGCTTTACCGCTGTCTGGTCCGTGTCGCCGTGTGTGGTCCCTCGCGCGCAGCGGCGGCTGGACGGCTCAATGCTGTGGTGGGTGGGTTCGCGCCGTATGAGGGCAGGGTCGGGCTGCGCCGCCGTGGTGTGCGTAGGGCACAAGCGAAGCTCAGCTATAGGTGGCTGGGGCGCCGCGCGTTCACTGTGAGCACACCCGAGCTTGCGGCGCTCGCGCATCTGCCCGCTGACGTGGCGATCCCGGGCCTCGTGCGCGCGAGCGCGAGGGAGATTTCCTCACCGCCCGGACTGGCCGGCGGCGAGAAGTCGCTCGGTGTTAGCGCAAACGGCCGCAAGGTTGGGCTGGCGGTCGTGGACGCACGCCAGCACATTCACGTCCTCGGGCCTACAGGTGTCGGTAAGTCCACGCTGCTTGCGCAGCTCGCGCTCGCTGACTTCCGCGAGCGCAGAGGCGCCATCGTGATCGACCCGAAAGGCGATTTGGTCGATGACATTCTCGCGCGCATCCCGGCTGGCGAGGAGCACCGGGTTGACCTACTCGACCCTTCTGAGGCGGCGCCGCTGACGCTGAACTTGCTGGATAACCCCGATCGTGACCTCGGCGTCGATCAACTAGTGAGCATTTTCCGGCGCGTGTTCGAGCGGGACTGGGGACCACGAACCGATGACATCTTCCGCTCGACGCTTTTGACGCTCACCGCGACAGTCCCAACCGCAACGCTCACCGATGTTCCGCGTCTTTTGAGTGACGCCGATTGGCGAGCGCAACTGATCGCGCAGATTGACGACCCGATCGGGCTCGGCCCGTTCTGGGACTGGTATCAAGGGCTCTCAGAGTCACAACGCGCACAGAACATCGGGCCGCTGCAGAACAAGCTCCGGGCGTTCCTGCTGCGCCGGCCGGTCCGCGCGATCGTCGGTCACACAAAGACGACGCTCGACATTCCCCGCTGCCTGGACCAAGGGCGACTGCTACTCGCGCGTCTACCGAAGGGCACGCTCGGAGAGGACACGAGCCGGCTACTCGGCTCGATGATCGTCGCGCGAGCGTGGCAGGCCGCGCTCGCCCGCGCCGTGCTCAAACCCGAGCAGCGCCGCGACTGCGCCCTGCTGGTCGATGAGGTCCACAACTACCTCAACCTTCCGACCCCGATACCTGACGTGCTCGCGGAGGCACGTGGCTACCGCCTGTCGTTCTGCCTCGCCCACCAGCACCTAGCGCAGCTCACGCCCGAGGTCCGCGCCGGCATCGACGCCAACGCCCGCACGAAGGTCTATTTCCAGCTAAGCCAAGAGGACGCGCACCACCTGGAGCCCGAGGTACGCCCCGAGCTATCCGAGTACGACCTCGCCAACCTTCCCCTATACACGGCGGCCGTGCGTCTCTGCCACAACGGCCAGCCAAGCCGGCCGTTCACGCTCACCACCGAGAACCTGCCCGCCGCTGAGGACGGACGCGGCGAGGCGGTACGGGCGCTCCTCACTCGCCGTGCCGCCTGCGAACACGAGCAAGCCGACGAGGCAGCCGTGCAGCAGCACTCAACGAAACCACTCCAACGTCGCCCCCGTCACACACACAACACACCCACAGGCGGGTGATCTGTTCCGTGCTCTGCTCGCTGTCCTGCCCTCCGATTTGCCCTCCCATTAACACCGGAGGGGCTTTTCCCGTGAAAACCGCTGCAAATGAGGATTTCTGGTGCAGCCGACAACGGCACGTTGTCCAGTGAAATCGCGCGCTCGTCCAGCAAGAGTCACGCTCACGCACGTCGTAAGTCTCGGGTCGCGGCTTACCGACCGCGACCGGCAAATCGCGCTGGACTGTTACGAACACCACGCGCTGACCACTGAGCAGCTTCAACTGTTGCACTTCACCGGCATGAGGACGACGCGCGCTCGCCTCGACGCGCTCTATGCGCTGCGGGTGCTCGACCGTTTCCGTCCGCCGTGGCCGCGCGGCGCCGGCAGCACACCGCACCACTGGATACTCGATGAGGCCGGCGCGTATGTGGTAGCCGAGCAAAACGGCATCGAGCGCCGCGAACTGAAATGGCGCCACGCGACCGCGCTGTCGATCGCCGACTCGGCGAAGCTGCACCACCTGATCGAGATAAACGAGTTTTTCGCACGGCTCGCGGCCGAAGCCACGGCGGCCGGGGGCGCACTGTCGGAGTGGTATGGCGAGCGCACTAGCCACGGGCTATTTAGCGGCAGTGTATGGCCGGACGGTTACGGCGTCCTGACGCTCCCCGATCGCGCGCCGCTTCACGTACTGCTTGAGCTTGACCGCGCGACCGAGCCGGCCAGCCAGCTACGCGACAAGGCTACACGCTACGCCAAGGCGATTCCGCGAAGCGTGCTCAGCGGCTCGCATCCTCTCGTCATCCTCGCCGTCCCTACGCCAGCGCGTGCCCGTGCCGCAAGCCAAGCCACAGCCGACACCGGAGCGCCCGTCACAGTCGCCGTATGGAGCAAGTCCGCCCCGCGCTCCGCGCTTGAAATTGTCACCGCCGCCGACGCCAACACCGTCAAATAGCGCGGCAAATCTTTAGTGAATCTTAGAGCTTTCCCCTTGAAACAGACTAAACGATCGTTTATAGTGAGTGTCATGGTAAGCGATTCACAAAAGGACGGCAACATGGACACCATTTCAGTTGATGTAACGCCCTCCGTCGCATACGCACTGCTAGCCCGCGCAGGGTTTACCAAGGACTCGCGTGAGCGATGGACACACGAGGACGGGCGTTGGACGTGGCAAGCAGACGAGGCGCTGCGATGGGCGCTAGTCGATCTGGCCGAGGACCGCGACCACGCCGTGACGGTACGCCGAACCGGACACACGATCGTCTACGAACACACCGAACTTAAAGCCGTGCTCGCCGAAGTGACTCGCTTTAGGCACAAATGGCACACATGCCGCTACAGCCCGAGCCTTGGCAGCACCGGCTTGGATGACTGCGACTACGACGAGTGGGACGACCGCGCGAGCGCAATCCAAATCGCATCGACGCACGCGCAAGAGATGGCAAGCGCGATCTAGGGAGATGACAGCCATGACACCACCAACAAACACCATGATCGAGGTTGACCTTCGGCCCGGCATCTCGTCACTTACAGTCGTCGGGGCGCCCGACTCACTATCAATGGCCGTGGCCAGCGCGTTGCGAGCCCGCCGTCGGCTCCCCATGCAGCGCGTAACTATCTTTGTGCCCGGAGCGCTGCCCGACGTTACGTCGATGCGCCGCGCGGTCGAAGCGAAGGCCGACGCGCAGGCAACCGAGAGAATGCCCGACGGCTACACCGAGCGGCCACTGTTCCCCAGCGAGACAGGCCGCGAGCAAATAATCGAGACGGGGCGCAATCTCGAACCGGAGACGTTCGACGCCGACGCTTGCGCCGCACGGCCCGGCAAGTATCAGGGCGCCAACGATCTAGCGCTCGTCGTCGCGCTCGACATCATCAACGGCCACGGCGGCGCCGACGAGAACACGGGCGACGCGGCAATCACTGGCTATGCCTGGCGAGTCGACCGATTTATCGGGATTGAAAACTCGCAGGGATTCGTCACCGCAGAGGAGTACCCGACCACGGCGCAGGCTGTCGAGCGTCTGCGCGACTTCGATGTACCCGCCGAAGATGAGGAGTCAGAGCAATGACGACCACCAGCAACACACGCCCCACCTACAGGGAACGCAGACAAGACCGAGCCGAGCGGCTGCGAGAATGGGCAATGAAACGCGAGGCACGCGCCGAGCAAGCCGCCGCGTCGGTGGATGCACTCGCAAGCCTTATCCCCTTGGGACAGCCAATCCTGCGCGGGCACCACTCACAAGGACGCGCCGAACGCGACCGCGACCGCATCGTGAACGGGACACGCCGCGTTGTCGAGCACTCGACCAAAGCCCGCGAGTTCACCAGCCGCGCCGAGAACATCGAAGCGGCAGCCGAGCACGCGATTTACTCCGACGACGCCGACGCGATCACACGGCTAACTGAGAGAATCGCCGGGCTTGAAAGTGAACGAGAGACGATCAAGGCATACAACGCGGCGTGCCGCAAGGGAACAGCGGACCCCGCCACGCTACCGGACAAGCTCGCCCGCGAGCTTGCCAGCAGCATCCGCGTTTGGGGCGACGTTCAATGCCCCGGCGGCCGGTTCCCGAGTTACACGCTGCGCAATCTCTCGGGGAACATCAGCCGTCAAAAGCGCCGCCTTGCCGCACTCACGGCGGGAGCGTCACAATGAACGCCACCGCTCGCACACCAGACGACGTAAGCGTGACCGTGACGCCATCCGTTGCCCGCGCCTTGCTCGGCCTCGCCGGGTTCGAGCGCGACGAGCGCGGACGCTGGACACACGACGATGGCCGGTGGACGTGGGCGACTGACGAGGCGCTGCGATGGGCGCTCGTCACTCTCGCCGAAGATGACGGCGAGCAGTACGCAGCCCCGGCACGCAGCAAAGCGCAAGTGCGTTGCCTAACGGGTCTGAGCACGGAGCGCGGCTCGCTTACGGCGTGGAACATGATCGCCAGCGGCGATGTTGTTTGCCGGTTCACGGACGGCTCGATCGTTCGCATTGGTATCGACGGCCGCTACTTCAACGCTGACCGCGCGGCACTCGCGGCACACACTGAGGCTCAGGAAGCAGCCATCGCCGCGCTTGCAGAGCGTAACGGCCCACTGATCGCCCATATCCCCCGCTTCGATGCCGACACCGTTCTGCAATTCGAGAACGGGCGCGTATTTCGCATGGCCGCCGATGGCCGCTGCGTCGCTGCTCCGCGCTCGGCAATCACTCAACACAAGGAATCCATCTAATGCACACTCAGCGCACAAATCCAGCGACGCCGCCGCTGCCCGGCGCTCGGTTCCAACTCTCGCGTGCAGTCGAGCGCTTCCCGCACTTTCTGGCGCCAGTCGGCGCAGCGGGCACGGTCGTAGATGTTGGCGAGCATGTAATCAGTCTGCACATGGACGAGTACCTTCCCGGCGCCGAGGCGTGGGACAACGAGATTGTCTGGACGGAGGATGACGACTACGACGCGACGGGCATACCAGCGCCGAGCCCAAGTGTCGCGGCGGCCTTCTATCGCAGAGCTGTAGCGCTAACGGAGCCCGCCATTCCACCGAAAGCGCAGACACCTAGAGAGGCAAACGACGCGCCGTTCGAGCGCGACGAGAGCGAGGGCTGTAGCTTGGTGGCCGAGGGTGGCACCGACGCCAGCGGTGAGCCTAGCTGGTTCGACGTGTACGATCGCAGCGGCGCCCGAATTGGCCTTGTGTTCTTTCACGAGGCGACACACGGGGCACCGGGACTGCTGGGAGCTTCGCACTGGTGCGCGCGCTCTCCCGATGGCCGATGCGTTAACCGCACGGCTGCCGGTATCGCCCTCGATGCCGAGCCCACGGCGGGCGAGCGAACGCGCGAGGCAGCGGTCGCTCTGCTCGTTGCTGCTCACGTCGCGGGCGCGCGTCCATCCGATTAAGACCGCGCTCGGAAGCTCTATGCACCCACCAACCACCAACTCCACAAGCACCAGGTACGATGCGCGGCGCCTTGCCCAATGTCGAGTTCCCAGCCTCCCCGAGCGACGCGCACGCTCCCCGGCACACAGCAACGCGCGATCATCTCAATGCCCCAAGCTAAGCACCGGCCGATCGACCCCGAGGACTTGCTTGGACCGGCCGAAGTGCTCGCCCTCGTGGGATGGGCAACGCGCAAGAGTATCCAAGACGCCGAAGCCCAAAACGGCTTTCCCTCACCCGTGCGAGTCCTGCAAGGCACCCGGATATGGGACCGCGCCGATGTGCTCGACTGGCTCAAACGCCAAGGCCGCACACAGGCCAGCTAAGACCAGGGAGTCGGGCTATCGACGCTCTGGAATCGTCGGGCGTCAGCGACGGACAGGCACACGCGGAGATTTTCGCATTTCTTTGGCGGATCGTTGTACCCCAAGGGCGGGTTTAGACACCTTTTCTATATGCAAGGGTCCTCAACCGACGCCAACACATTTGACTGATGAACGAAAGACCGCTGACCTCCCGCTTGCCGTCTGGCCGTGCGCGCAGCGCACGAGCCAATGGCAGCGATACGGACGTTATCTCCCAGAGTCCAACCGCCACCCAGGCAAGATGCTTCCCGCGCTCGCACGGATGGCAGTTGAAACGTACAGCGACCCGGGCGGGCTCGTGGTCGATCCGATGTGCGGGATCGGCACGACGCTTGTCGAGGCGATCGGCCTCGGGCGACGCGCCATCGGCGTAGAGCTGGAGCCTCGCTGGGCCAAGCTCGCCGCCGCCAACATCGAGCACGCACACGAAAGCCCGCGCACCCGCTCGTTGGCGCAAGTGACCGAAGGCGACGCGCGACAACTGGCGCGTGTGCTCACGACCCAAGCGCGTCGTCTCGTGAGCCCCGAGCAAGGCGGCGCTGTTCGCCGCATGGCATACGGCGTCGCCGACTTGATCCTCACGTCGCCCCCATATGCGTGCGAGGTCGCCGACATCAACGCCGTCAGCGGACCCGAGCCGCTACGACGGGCCGACACAACCAACTACAGCCGCGACCGGCGCAATCTCGGTCATGCACGCGGGAGCGCGTACCTCGTGGCTATGGACGACATCTACCGTGCGTGCGCGGCGGTGCTCAAGCCCGGCGGATTCCTCGTGTGCGTCACCAAGGACATGCGCTCGGGCGGCGGCGGCGCGCTGCGCAACCTCTCAGGCGAAACGATCGCGCTCTGCGAGGACGCCGGCCTGCTCTACTGGCAGCGCGTCATAAGCCTGCTGGCGACCGTCCGCGACAGCGAATTGGTCATGCGCCCGTCGTTCTGGCAGATGCTTCACGCCCGCCGCCGCCACGCGAAAGGCGACCGCACGCAAGTCGTCGCGCACGAGGACGTGCTCGTGTTCCGAAAGCCTCAGCAGGTGGCAACCAAAGCGAGGGCGGTCCCGACGCGGAAGGCAGCCTGACGATGCCCGCTGCTGCGCGCGAATCGAGCAACGATGGCCGGCAGGTCTGCCACTTTGGCGGCTCGATCGAGACGTTCTGTCAGAGCCTTGAGATCACGGCTCGGGTCTGGTCTGATCGGAGCAAGCGATGCAGACTCACGGGACACGGCAAGCAGCATCCACGCCGGCCCTTCTCCGGTCGGCATCGAGCGCAGGCCACTGGCGTCGGCAGAATGAGTATCGAGCCGGCGCGTACATGACTGCCGCCGTCGAGGCAGGCGAGCGCTGGGTCACAAAGCAGCAGCTCGCCGAGCACCTGCAAGTCACGCGCCGCTGGATCGAGTCCCAGCAGCCGCTCGGCCTCCCCTTCCTGCGGATGGGCGGCATGAACCGCTACATCCTCTCGGAGGTCGAGGCATGGCTACACGAGCAGTACGCCTCTACTCCCCCGGAGGGCTCCTGATGCCGTTCAACCGGGGCTCACGCCACAAACCCAAGTGGGTCGGGCACGTCAAGTACAAGGGTCATAAGAAGTGGGTCGGCAGTCACGACAACATGGAGGACTACCGCAAAGCCGAGGAGCGATGCCTGGCGGAACTGCGCGAGGAAGTCGATAACGGACCCCGGCGACTCGCGCCAACGGTGGCTGAGTTCGCGGGCGCCACGTTCCACGAGAACGGCCGGATCACGATGACTTGGCCGGACGGGGAGGCGACGCAGAAGGAGACGGGACGACGCGACTCCTCCGTGCGACGGCTACGCGATGGGCTGCGACCGTTCCTGCGCGAGTTCCACGACCGGCGCCTCGACAGCTTCACTCGGGATGAAGCCGTGACGTGGACGCGCCCGAAGAACGCCACCATCCAACAGGCGGTGCGGCAGTTCTTCAATCACGCACTCGACCGCGACCTCATCCCGCGCAACCAGTTCACTCGCCTCGGCGCAAGCAAGCGCAAGCGCCGCGTCGATCGCCCCGACTTCGAGATCATCACCGACGAGAAGTACGAGCGGCTACGCCGCTGCGCACGCGAAAGCCGCGCCGACGACTACGGGCTCGTACTAGAGGGCACCGTCCTCGCTGTGGGCGAGACGGCGATGCGTCCCGGTGAAATCTTCGGACTGCATCGCCCCGACATTCACATGGCCGAGAGCATGATCCATGTACGGCGCCAGATCGACCTCGACACCGGCAAGCTCACATGGCCGAAGGACGACGATGGACGCTGGGTGGTTATGAGCCCCGCCCTACGCGCCCACTTGGAACGGATGCCGCGCATGGGAAAAGTCGTGCATCAGAAGTACGGCGAGATCGTGTTTCCAGCACCGCGCGGCGGCTATATGTTCAGGAGCACTTGGCACACGCATTGGCACTCGGTACGCGCCGCCGCAGGGATGCCCGACCAAGACTTCTACGAGCTAAAGCACCGCGCGATTCAATGGATGGTCGATCCCGTCTCAGACGGCGGGCTCGGCCTCGACCCCGCGACAGTCGCAGAAATGGTCGGACACGACGACGGCGGCTATCTCATCGCCACCGTCTACACCAAGCTAGGCCAGCGTCGTGCGCTCGCACGCGCTCAGCAAGCTATGGCGGCATTTCAGGAACGGCAAGACGCCGCGACCGCCGAGGCGCCGCACCTGCACGTGGTCAGCGCCGCCTAAGACCATCTGCCGTTTCCTTTGTCCCATGATGACCTTGCGGCAGTCCGCCCAGGACCGGCAGCTTCGCTAGGTGGTGAGCGCGATGAGCGCAACAATCACGCCGGCTGCCGTGAGGATCACGCTCACTGCCGCGAGGACGATTGTGGCTCGCTCGAACCCGCGCTTTGCGGAGTCGAGAGCGTGTGTGGTTGCTTGCAGCTCCGAAACCGCGCTGACGACCATGACGGCTAGGAAAGCATCGGAGGGCTGTAGAGGGGGCTTCTTGTCATCGAGGAGGCGAAGGATGTCCGCAGGCCCCAGCGCGACGAGATCAGCATACGACTCGACACCGACCTGTTCGAGCACCACATCGGAAAACTCAGCCATTGAGTCGCAGGATCGCTCGTCGGGCGGACGGTTTCCTCCGCAAACGTTTGGGCGCCGCCGGCAAACGCCCGACGAACGGCTGCGGTCCTTTTGCGGTCCCTTTTGGCGCCCGCTGCGGTCCGTTTGCGGTCTCCAGACCCACGAACAGCCGCGAACACGAGCGAACACGCTCCCCCGATGTCCAGCGTTTTCGGGGATATTCGCCCGTGTTCGCTGCTGTTCGTGGTTCTCTAACCAATCGGGGCGCCCGGATTCGAACCGGGGACCTCACCGACCCGAACGGTGCGCGCTACCAGGCTGCGCCACGCCCCGAAGACAGCCAGTATCCCACACTCCCCCGGTCCGACCACCCCTCGGGCCGCCTCGTGCGCCGCCCTCGCCCGTTCCCGCGGCACCCACCCCCACACGCGCAACCCCCGCTATCGTCGCCAGGTGCCCGCCGCCACCTCGGCCATCCTCACAGAGCTCGACCGCCTGCTGGACCCAGCCCGCTTCGAGGACTACTGCGCAAACGGCCTGCAGGTCCCGGGGCCGGAGCAAGTAAACACGCTGGCCACGGGAGTCTCCGCCAACGCCGAGCTGTTCGAGCTGGCAGCGGCCGAGCACACCAATCTCCTGCTGGTCCACCACGGCCTCTTCTGGGGCGCGGGCGTGACCACCATCGACGCACCCCTGAAGCGGCGCCTGCAAATCCTGTTCGACGCGAACATCGCGCTGGCCGCCTACCACCTCCCGCTGGACGCGCACCCGCAGCACGGCAACAACGCGCTGCTCGCCCGTGAGCTCGGCGCGACCGACGTCGCGCCGTTCGCCCTGCACCGCGGCCAGCCGATCGGCTGCCTCGCGACCCTGCCCGACGCCGGCCCGCGTGACGGCGGCCCGCGCGGAGACAACAAGGGCCTCCCCGCCCAGCAGCTGTTCGCCCGCGTGCGACAGGTCACCGCCCGCGAGTCGCTCATATTCGACGCCGGCCCCGCGCACATCCGCCGCCTGGCCATAGTCTCCGGCGCGGGCGCCGACTACATCCCCGACGCCGCAGCGGGGGGCGCGGACGCGCTGCTCACGGGCGAGGTGGCCGAGCGCTCGATGGCGCTCGCGCGCGAGGCTGGTATCCACCTGATCGCCGCCGGCCACTACGCCACGGAGACCTTCGGCGTGAGGAGCCTCGGCGAGCACCTGGCGGAGCGCTTCGAGCTCCGCCACGTATTCCTGGACGTGCCCAACCCCGTGTGATCGACGTGCCCAACCCCGTGTGATCGCGCCGCGCCGCTGGCAGTGACCGCGCGAGCGCTCCCGGCAGGGCTATCCAAACAGGACGCCAGCGTCTAACATCACGGGTCCATCAGCCTGACCCATCAAGGAGGAGTCCCGATGGCGCCGACGGCGTCCACCACGGGGGTGCAGACGATCGCCGACCTGATCCCGCGTGCGGCCGCCGAGTATGGCGAGCGCGTGGCAGCGCGCTACAAGCGCGACGGCGTTTGGCATGACGTCAGCTACACGGAGCTGGGCGACGTCGTGCAGGAGGTCGCGCTGGGGCTGATCGATCTGGGGATCGAAGCGGGCGAGCGCGTGTGCATCCTCGCCAACACCAGGCCCGAGTGGTCCTACGCGGACATGGCCGCCACGTCCGTCGGCGCGGTGGTCGTGCCGATCTACCAGACCAACTCCCCCGAGGAGTGCCTGTGGGTGATCTCCGACTCGGACGCGTGCGCGGTCGTGTGCGAGAACGACGAACAGCTGGCCAAGATCGCCGCCATCCGCGACCGGCTGCCCAACCTGCGGATCGTGATCGCGATCGACCCGCCCAGCCAGGCGCTCTCGACGAACGGCGCCGCGCCTGAGGCGCAGGCCAACGGCACCGGCAGCGCCGTCGGAGACGCTCACGCGCTGCAGCCGATCACGCTCGAGCAGGTGCGCGGGCGTGGGCGCGGGCGCTCGCTCGAGGAGCTGGAAGCGCGCCGCGCGGGCGTCAGCCCCGAGGACCCGTTCACGTTCATCTACACCTCCGGCACCACCGGGCCGCCGAAGGGCTGCGTGCTCAGCCACGGCAACTACCGCTCGATGATCGACATGATCAGCCAGGCGGGCGAGATCCAGGGCGACGAGGTCATCTACCTGTACCTCCCGCTCGCGCACTCCTACGCGCTGCTGATCCAGCTGGCGGTGTTCGACCGCGGCGGCACGCTCGCGTACTTCGGCGGCGACACCAAGCAGATCGTGCCCGAGCTGCTGGAGATCAAACCCACCTACCTGCCGTCTGTGCCGCGCGTGTTCGAGAAGATCTACACGCTCGCGCACGGCGCGATCGAGGCGCAGCCCCCCGAGGAGCGCGAGCGCGCGAAGAAGGCGATCGAGCTGGGGATGAAGGTGCGCGACATGCTGGGCCGCGGCGAACCGATCCCCGAGGAGCTGCGGGGACCGTTCGAGGAAGCCGACGAGCAGCTGTTCAAGAACGTGCGCGAGATCTTCGGCGGGCGAGTGCGCCACGCGACCAGCGGCGCCGCGCCGATCGCGCGCGAGATCCTCGAGTTCTTCTGGGCTTGCGGCGTGCCCGTGCTGGAGGGCTACGGCATGACCGAGACGGCCACCGCGGCGACCATCTCCACGGTCGAGAACCACCGCTACGGCACCGTCGGGCGCGCGCTGCCCGGCGTCGAGATCAAGATCGCCGACGACGGCGAGATCCTGATCAAAGGCCCCAACATCTTCCAGGGCTACCACAACCAGGCGTCCAGCGGCTTCGGCGCGATCGAGGACGGCTGGCTGCACACCGGCGACCTCGGCTCGCTCGACCAGGACGGCTACCTGTCGATCACCGGGCGCAAGAAGGACATCATCATCACCGCCGGCGGCAAGAACCTCACGCCGGCGAACATCGAGAACGACCTCAAGCAGTGCCGCTGGATCTCCCAGGCGGTGATGCACGGCGACCAGCGCCCGTACCCGATCGTGCTGATCACGCTCGACGAGGAAGAGATCCCGATCTTCGCGCGCGAGCACGGCCTGCCCGAGGACATCCCCTCGCTGGCGCGCGAGCCCGCCGTCAGGGAGCTGATCCAGCGGGAGATCGACCGCGCGAACGCCAAATACGCGCAGGTCGAGCAGGTCAAGAAGTTCGCGATCCTCGACCACGACCTCTCGCAGGCGACCGGCGAGCTGACACCGACGCTGAAGGTCAAGCGCAACGTCGTCGAGGAGAAGTACGCGGACGTCATCGACGCGCTGTACGCCGCGTGACCCCCGCCTGACCCGCGACCGGCTCGGCACCTGCGAACATAGGTAGCGATGCACACCGACCCATCTGAGAACGGCGGGCTGTTCGTCGGGCGCCGCCCGGGCACGGGGCCGCTGCGGTTTCGCACGCTGCCCCAGCGCGCCGGCGAGGTGCGCCAGCGTCTGGACAACTCGGTCGCGAGCCTGATGTTCGCGGCGATCACGCTGCTGTGCCTGCTGTGCTGGGGCCCGATCCCGATCGCGTGCCTGTGGCTCGGCTCGCAGGCCGACTACCTGTCGGGCAACGTCAGCCTCGGGATCCTCGTCTCGTTCGCGGCGCTGTTCGCGCTGCTGTTCGGCGCGCTCGCGCTGATGCGCAACATCGATCACGCATGGATACTCGTGCGCCGCGCCGCCGGCCACGACCAGCGCACGGGGATCCTGGGGAGGGTGTTCGCCACCACCGCCGTCTTGTGCGCGCTCGCGTTCGCGCTCTGGTTCCTGATCCTGCACGGACCGGGCACCGGCCTGGTGGCCCACGGCGGAGAAGTGTGAGCGCCGCCCGCGGTCCCAGCTCGCCGGCGCCGCGGGTGACCGCCCCGCACGATCACTGCTAGAACGAGTCCACAACATGGGCCTGCTCGACTACTACAAGCAATTCGAGGCCATGACCGAGGAGGAAGTGAACGCGGGCCTGCGCGAGCAGGCTGCCGAGCGCCGGCGCAAGGCGCTCACGCGCGTGGAGACGCTGGACCTGTCGCTGACCACCTGGGGCGAGCTGCCCCATCCGCGCATCGTCTCCGCGATCACGTTCGGCGCTCGACGCGGCCTGCAGCGCTACCCGCACCTCGGCGGCGCGGACCTGCGCGGGCGCCTGGCCGAGCGCCACGGCGTCGATCCGGAGCGCCTGATCCTCGGCAACGGCGCCGCCGAGCTGCTCAGCGCGGCCACCCGCGCGCTGCTCGAGCCCGGGCAACAGCTGCTCACGCGCTGGCCATCATATCCCCTGTACCCGATCATGGCGCGCCGCGCGCACGGGCGCGCGGTGCCGGTGAGCGGCGGCGTGGACGAGCTGCTCCAGGCCGCCGCCGACGGGACGCAGGTGCGTGCGATCGCGCTGGCGAGCCCCAACGATCCCACCGGGGAGCTGCTCGCCGCCGCCGACCTGCGACGGCTGCTCGACGGGCTGCCGGAGGGCGTGGCGGTGCTGCTGGACGAGTCACTGGTCGAGTTCTCCGACGCGCAGCCCACGAGCACGTCGCTGGTGCTGCTCGAGCAGCACCCCCGCCTGCTCGTCTTCCGCAGCTTCTCCAAGGCGTGGGGCCTGGCTGGGCTGCGCATCGGCTACGCGATCGGCAGCCCCAACTCGGGGGAGCTGCTCGCCGAGCTGGCGCCCGACCTGGGCGTCTCCGATCTCTCGCAGGCGGGCGCGTTCGAGGCGCTGCACAGCTGCTCGGAGCTGATCGACGCGCGCGTGCGCACGATCTGCGAGGAGCGTCCGCGCCTGATCGCGGCGCTGCGCGAGCGCAGGTTCGAGGTCGCGGACAGCCAGGCGAACTTCGTGTGGGCGGCCCATCCCAAGCTCGCGGGCGCGCAGCTCGCCGCGCACCTGGAGCGCAGCGGCATCCTCGTCGCCGCCGGCGACGCCCTCGGCGAGCCCCGCCACGCGCGCATCGCCGTGCACTCGAGCGCCGCCACCGACCGCCTGCTCGCGGCGATCGACAAAGCGCTGTAAAACGATTCGGCTAGGGCGCCGCAGGGCAAGCGATACAAGGACGCAAGGAGCGTGGCGTGCTACGCACGCGAGCGACTGAGGACGCCGTAGCGCGCAGCCATGCGGCGTCCTAGCTGGCTGACTCGGCCTGGCGGAGCAATGCCCCGGTGGTGCCCTCGAGGATCTTGCGCCAGGCGCTGACGGACTCGTGCTGCTCGTCGAAGTGCTTGACGACTTTGCGCACGCGCTTGGCGGAGATCTCCAGACCGTGGCGTTCGGCGACCTCCTGGAAGCGGTCGTACTCGCCGGCGAGCTGCTTGGTCACCGACTCGAAGCCGTGGCGGGCGATCTCCACGCGCGAGGTGAAGCTCATCATCGACGTTTCGAACATCAGCTCGTCGGCGGGCTCGGGCTCGATCAGCACGATGTCAACGCCCGGGTAGCGCTCCTCCCACCCCTTCGCCAGTTCGTGCAGCCGCTGGTGGGCGACGAGCTTGAACGTCTGGTAGCCGATCTGCGCGAAGCCCATGTCTGCGACCCGCCGGGCGGGCTTGCCGCGCGGAGCGCTGGCGGCACTGGAGAGGTCGTTGATGAACGGCACGATCGGGTTGATCACCACGACGAGCTTCGCCCCGGCCTGCACCGCCAGGTCGAGGTTGGTGGTGGAGAGGATGCCGCCGTCGATCAGGTCGCGGTCGTGCACGCGCACGGGCGCGTACACCATCGGCAGTGCCCCGGACGCGCGCACGGCGGTGGAGATCGCCACGTCTTCCGCGCCGTCCACGCCCAGCACCACGCGCTCGCACGAGTCGAGGTCGGTGGCCGTCAGGTACAGCTCGCAGCCGAGCTCGCCGAAGCTGTCCGTGCGCCCGGGCTCGCTGAGCACCTTGTGCAGGTAGCGCTCGATCCCCGCGCCCGTGTACAGGCCGGAGGGCAGGCAGTCGGCGAACCCGATCAGCACGTCCATCAGCGACACGCCGCCCGGCTGGGAGACGATCTGGCGCGCGAGCGAGGCGGCGCGCAGCGGCAGGCGCGCGCCCTTGCGCACGAACTCGGACAGGTTGGGGCTCAAGAGGTCGCCGATGTCGATGTCTTTGAACGCGGGCTGTCCTTGGCGCGTGACGACCCGCATCATCTCCTCGGGCGTGACGCCGTTGGCGCACAGCGCGGCGATGAACGAGCCGGCGGAGGTGCCGATGTACACGTCGAAGTCGTTGACGTTGCTGTTGACGGCCAGCAGGTCGAGCGCGCGCAGCGCGCCGATCTCGTACACGCCTCCCGTGAAGCCGCCACCGCCCAGCACGAGCGCGGTCTTGTCGCGCCTGGGCCGGCGCCGGCGCTCGACGGAGGCGGGACGCCCGACACCGCGCGCGGCGATCCGCCCGGCCCGTTGTTTGGCCTTCCCTGCCGCCTCCAGCTTGACAACCTTGCCCATGCAAGGAACATTTTACGGGCACGTGCGCCATCTTCCTGCTGTAAAGGTCCTCATTCTGCTGTGTGGACTTCTACTCGCGGTCAGCGCGATGCCGGCAGCGGCGAGCGCGCAGGGGGGTCTCTCCGAACTGCAGGCCGACCTCGGCCACCAGCTGGCGCTCGCCGGACGGGCGGACGGCGCGTACGTGTACGACCTCACCGCCAAGCAGGCGCTGTTCGCCGAGCGCGCCACCACGCTGCGCCCGCCGGCGTCGGTGGAGAAGCTGTTCACGGCCACCGCGGTACTCGATCTGATGGGCGCCTCAGCGCGCCTGGCGACGACCGTGTACGGCGTCGGCCACCTCGCGCCGGGGGGAGTGTGGGAAGGCAGCCTGTACCTGCGCGGCGGCGGGGACCCGACGTTCGGCAGCAGCGCGTTCATCGACAGCCACTACGGCGGCATCGGCGCGAGCGTCTCCACGCTCGTCTCCCAGCTCGTGCGCACGGACGGCATCCACCGCATCACCGGGTCGATCGACGGCGACGAGTCCTACTTCGACTCGCTGCGCGGCGAGCCCTCCAGCGGCTACGCCTGGGACCCGTTCCTGGAAGGCACGCTGAGCGCGCTCGCGTTCAACCGCGGCGAAAGCGGCTCGCAGAAACGCCTGCCCGCCCCGCACGCACCGGCCGCGTATGCCGCCCGCAAGCTGTGGGGCACGCTGAAGGCCGCCGGCGTGAGCGTGGACGGCTCGAGCGCCGCGGCGAGCACGCCCGCGGGCGCCGTGCAGCTCGCGCAGGTGCAGTCCCCCACCGTCTCGGAGCTGCTCGGCCTGATGCTGCCGCCGTCGGACAACTTCTTCGCGGAGACGCTCGTCAAGGACCTCGGCGCGCGCTACGGCGGCGCCGGCACGACCGAGGCGGGCGCGGCGGTCATCGCCAGGACGATCGCCTCGCTGCTGGGCATCCACCCGCACGTCCTCGACGGCTCGGGGCTCTCGGAAGCGGACAGGACCTCCCCCTACCAGGTGGCGAACCTGCTGGTGGCGCTCGCGTCGACACCGACCGGCGCGGTGCTGCGTAACAGCCTCGCGGTCGCCGGGCGCACGGGAACGCTCGAACTGCGCATGCGCGGCACGCGCGCGGCGGGGAACTGCCAGGGCAAGACCGGCACCCTCACCGGCGTATCCAACCTGGTCGGCTACTGCCAGGCCGCCGACGGTCACACGCTCGCGTTCGCGATCTTCACCGACGGCATCCCCACCGAAACCGCGCACACCTTCCAGGACCACATGGCGATCACGCTCGCCGACTATTAGGTCGATGGGACAGGCGCATGCGCCTGTCCCGACCAGGTCGCATGCGACCTGGTCCGGGGCCGCGCATGCGCGGCCCCGCCGGTCGGCGCATGCGCCGACCGGAACAGCATCCGCTCAATGATCGAGGAGATCGAGCAGCCCGTGTTCGTCGAGCACGGCCACGCCCAGACGCTGGGCCTTCTCGAGCTTCGAGCCGGCGCTCTCGCCGGCGACCACGTAGTCGGTCTTCTTGGACACCGAGCTGGTGACGCGCCCGCCGGCGGCGAGGATGCGCTGGGTGGCGGCCTCGCGCGAGAGCTCGGGGAGCGTGCCGGTGAGCACGAGCGTCTTGTCCGCGAGCGGCCCGTCCGACGGCGGCGGACCCTCCTCGTGAAAGCACAGGCCGATCGTCCTCAGGTCGGCGATCAGGCCGCGCATGCGCTCGTCGTCCAGCTGCGCGCGGATCGCGTCGGCCATCTTCTCGCCCACACCGGGGGTCTGCGCGATCTCCTCCGGGGTGGCGTTCAGCAGCGCGTCGATGTCGCGAAACCGCTGCGCGAGGTTGCGCCCGGTGACCTCGCCGACCTCCTCGATGCCGAGCGCGAACAGCACGCGCGCGAACGGCCGCTGCTTGGAGGCGTCCAGCGCCGCAAGCAGGTTCTTGGCGGACAGCTCGCCGAAGCCCTCCAGCTCGAGCAGCTGCTCCTCGCGCAGGCGATAGAGGTCCGCCGCCGTGCGCACCAGCCCGCGCTCCTGCAGCAGCGCCACCTGCTTCTCACCGAGGCCGTCGATGTCCATGGCGCCGCGCGAGACGAAGTGCTTGAGCAGCTGCCACGCGCGCATCGGACAGTCGCGGTTGGGGCACTGCGTGAAGATGGAGTCCTGGGGCTTGACGGTCGGCGTGTCGCAGAAGGGGCAGCGCTTGGGCGGGTGCGGCACGGGCGGGCGACGCTTGCGCTCGACCACGTGCGGCGCGGGCGAGACGACCTGCGGGATCACGTCGCCGGCGCGCACCACGATCACCTCCTCTCCCGCGCGCAGGTCCTTGCGCTGGATGTCCTCCTCGTTGTGCAGCGTCGCCAGCTTGATCGTCACGCCGCCCACTTCCACCGGCGCGAGCACCGCGTACGGGCGCAGGTCGCCGAACTTGCCGACGTTCCACATCACTTTCTCCAGCTTGGTGACGGCGGTCGTGGGCGCGAACTTCCACGCGACCGCCCAGCGCGGGTCGCGCCCGACGGACCCCAGACGGCGCTGGAGCTCGAGGTCGTCGACCTTCACCACCACGCCGTCAATCTCGAAGTCGAGCTCCCCCCTGCGCCGCTCCCACCGCACGCACTGCTCGATCACCTCGTCCTCGCCGGCCAGCACCTTGATGTCGCGGTTGACGCGAAAGCCGTGCTCGCGCAGCCACTGCAACCCCTGCGCGTGGGTGTGGAAGGACAGCCCCTCGGTGACCCCCACCTGGTAGCACCAGATCGACAGCGGGCGCCTGGCCGCGTCCGCGGGGTCGAGCTGGCGGATCGTTCCCGCGGCGGAGTTGCGCGGGTTCATGAACGTCGACTCGCCCGCTTCCGCGCGGCGCTCATTCAGCGCGGTGAAGTCCTTCAGCGACATGTACACCTCGCCGCGCACCTCCACCAGCGACGGCGCGTCGCGGACGTGCAGTGGGATCGCGCCGATCGTGCGCAGGTTGTGCGTGACGTCCTCGCCGATCTCACCGTTGCCGCGCGTGGCGCCGCGCTGCAGCACCCCATCTCGATAGACCAGGCTGATCGCCAGCCCGTCGATCTTCGGCTCGACCGCGAACGTGAACCGCGGGTCGGCGATGCCCTCGCGCGCGAGGTGGTTGCGCATGCGCTCCACCCACGCACGCAGCTCCTCAGCCGAGCGCACGTTGCCGAGCGAAAGCATCTGCTCCAGGTGGGCGACCTTCTCCAGACGCCCCACCGGCTCGCCGCCAACGCGCTGCGTAGGCGAGTCAGGGGTTGCCAGCTCGGGGTGCTCGCGCTCGATCGCGCGCAGCTCGTCCAGCAGCCGGTCGTACGCATCGTCGCCGATCTGCGGATCGTCGAGCACGTAGTAGCGGTAAGCGTGGTGCTCGAGCTGCTCACGCAGCTCGTTCGCGCGCTCCGCCAGACTCACCAGAGCGCTCCCGTGAGCGCGCAGGCCAAGCCGGCCAAGAACGCAGGGAGCGTGGCGTGCTGGCCGATCTTCGATCGGTGGCACGCGAGCGACCGAGGACGCCGGCCGGCGCCGGCATGCGCGCTCACGGCTGGGCGTCGTGCGCTACGGGGGCCAGCATCGCCTCCAGGTCGAAGCTGCGCAGCGCGTCGAGGCTGGGGCGGTCGGTGAGGTCGAAGTGGATCGGCGTGACGGCGATGCGCCCGGCGGCGACCGCGGCGAGGTCGGTCCCTGGCTCGTCGTGAAAGCCGGGGTCCGAACCGTAGATCCAGTAGCGGCGGCGGTGCTCCTCCTCGCGCTCGAGCTTCAGCTCGTCGCGGTAGATGCGCTTGCCGAGGCTCGTCACCTCCACGCCGCGCGGCTCGCCCGCAGGGACGTTGATGTTGAGCAGCGTGCGCGCGGGCAGCGGCACGTCCTCGATGCGCTCGATCAGGCGCGCGACGAACGCCGCGGCCACCTCGAAGCCGAAGCCACCGTCGAAGCGGTAGTCGAGCGCGCCGGCGCGCGACTGCTGGGAGATGGCGATCGCGGGCAGCCCCAGCACGACGCCCTCGAGCGCGGCGGCGACGGTGCCCGAGTAGGTGATGTCGTCGCCGAGGTTGGCGCCGTGGTTGATGCCCGAGACGACCAGGTCGGTGTCGAAGTCCTCGACGATCCCCAGGCTGGCCAGCCGCACGCAGTCCACCGGCGTGCCGTCGGTCGCGTAGCCGACCGTGCCGTCGGAGAACGGCACCTCGGTCACCCACAGCGGTCTGCGCGTCGTGATCGAGCGCGCCATCGCCGAACGGTTGCCGTCGGGGGCGATCACCGCCAGGCGCACGCCGTCCACCCCGAGCAGCGCGCGCCGCATCGCCTGCAGCCCGTCCGCCTCGATCCCGTCGTCGTTTGTGAGGAGCACGTTGAGCATCAATGGTCCCGCCGCCCAGCATAGGGGCCGGTGCGGTTTGCGCTCGTGAAGATATGCTGCGAACGTGACGGGGGCGGGTGCTTTGTGGCGGCTTCACGGCTGGCCGAGCGGGCGCGTGCGGCTGGGCGTGAGCGTGGTGTCGATCGTGACCGCTGTGCTCGTTGCACCCCTTCCGAGCACAAGCGCTCGCGCGACGGGCCTCGCAGCGAGAGCGAGTGCGGGCGTGAGCCCCGGCGACCGGGCGGCGACGCACGCGTACCTCGCGGCGTACTACGCCTATGAGCAGGCCGTGGCCGCTACCGTGCCGGCGTCGATCGCCGCGGAGAGGGCCGCGGCGACGAGCATCGGCGGTGAATGCGCGGGCGCGCTCACGTCCGCGCCCAAAGTCGGCGGCTTCTTCCAAGCACCGCCGAGCGAAGCCTTCTCCGTGAACCCCAGACAGAGGGGCGAACGCGCTCGCCAGAGTAGGCAGCTCGCCGATCTCACCGACGAGCTGGACTACGCCATCTCGCGGTCCGGCGAGCCGCTGCTGGCGCAGGCGAGCGCCGCGTTCGCAGCGACGGCGCAATCGCTGAGCTGGAGCAAGCCATCGATCACGGAAGGCGTGCGCGGGTACCTGGCGGAGAGCGAGGTGGGCGTCACGACGATCCCGACGCAGCCGTGCGCGGACATTCGTGCGTGGGCGTCCAGCGGCTACACAACGCTCGCCGCCGCCACGCGGGCATTCCTCGCTGCGCTGGAAGCGCAGATCGCGCCACTGTTGACGCTGCGGGCGGCGATCCCGCCGCAGTCGCGGTTGCTGAAGCCCTACGAGGGCCCGCGCGAGCGAGCGCTGCTCGCACAGATCAAGGCGCTGGCGGCACAGGTGCGAACGGCCGAGCGACCCCAGCTGACGATCCTGACCCAGCTGCTTGGAGCTCTCGGGCTCCACCCTTCCGAACCCTCGCTGCCGGAACGGCCCGCAAAGGGCTCCGTGGTGATCGCCAGGGGCAGGACCGCGGCGGGCGAACGCTTCGTCGCGCGCGCGGAACCGCCGTCGAAGAGCTCCGGCTGCGAGCTCAACGTGACGATCGAAAGCGGCCGGGGAAGCGGCGGGCTCTGCTTCTCAAGGCGCCAGCGCGCCCCTGAACCGAGCGTCAACTGCAACGAAGGTCGCCTCACGATCCAGTCGTTCACCCGTCCCGCGACCCGCCGTGTGCGGCTGCTGCTCAGCGACGGGCGCACGATCACCTCGCGCCCGATCGTGGTGCCCGCGCGGCTGGGCGGACCGGCGGGTCTCTACTACCAGGTCGTACGCGGCCCCTCGCCGATCCCGGTGTCGCTGACCGAGTTGGACGCACACGGACACGTCCTGCGCGTCGTACGCCTGCCGGCGATCGTCGAATGCACCAGGCACCCGCTCAAATACCTGAAGGGCGGTATCCGCACGCTCGCCACCGGCCGGATCCCAAACGGCCCCAAGTTCTCGATCGTCGCCGAACGCTACCGCTTCCTCGGGCACGTGCACCTCAACCTGAAGGTGTCCGTCGAACAGTCTCCACGCGGGGGATTCTTCATCTCGGGGGAAAGCTCGGGCGGCGGCTTCATCGGGCCGCCCGGCGCCGGCGAACGACTGTTCAAGCCGGAAGAATCGAGCGGCTGCCAACCCCAGCCGTACGACATCGTGTTCGGCATCCTCGAGCGCCCGCGCGACTCCGTCCTCGCACGCACCCCCGCCGGTCTGACGGCGCTTGAAAAGGTGAAGATCCCGGCCGATCTGCACGCGGGCGGCGTGCTCGCGTACGGGGTGTTCACGCCGCCGCCCAGCGCGCTGGTCGTGCGCGGTCCGGCCGGCAAAACCGTGGCCACAGAGCGGCTTCACACGAAAGGCGCTGTGGAACAGTGCGAAGGCGAAGCCGAACCGGGCGCACCGGCGTCCGGCGGCGCCAGCGGAGGTGCAGGCGTCATCGCCGTCAAAGGCTAGGTGTCGGCGGGTACGCGCGCGGCGCGCCGTCATATGACACCCGCGCCAGCGCCAGCCCGTGCGCGGGCGCGGTCCTGCCGGCCTGCGCACGTGGGCGACCCTGGAGCAGCGTGAGGAACTCGTCAAGCGTGCGCCGCTGTGAGGCGACGTCGAGCATGGTGCCGACGAGCACCCGGTTCATGTGGCGCAGGAACATGTCCGCCTCGATCCAGAACTCGAGCAGCTCGCCGTCGGCGTCGGGGGCACGCCACTCCGCGGACAGCACGCTGCAGTGGAAGTAGCTGTGCTCGGTTTCGGCGGGCGTGAAGGCGGTGAAGTCGTGCCTACCGAGGAGCGCCTCCGCGCACTGCGCCAGCGCGTCCCTGTCGATCGGCGCGGTCCACCAGTAGGAGCGCTGGCGCTCGAAAGCCGAGCGCGTGCGCCGCGCGAGCACGCGATAGCAGTAGGTCCTGCCGGTGGCGTCGCGGCGCGCGTTGAAGCCCTCGGGCGCGGGCTCGGCGGCGAGCACGGCGAGGTCCCTGTCGAGCAGCCCGTTCAGGCGCTGCGGGTCGACGGCCTCGTGCGCGTAGGAGGCGACCTGGCCCCACGCGTGCACGCCCGCGTCGGTGCGCCCGGCGACCGTCAGTTTCAACGGCCGCCCGTCGTGGCCGTGCTCGCCGAGGACCGTGCGCAGCGCGCGCTCGAGCTCCTCCTGCACGGTGCGCTTGCCCGGCTGGCGCGCCCAGCCGGCGAAGCCGCTGCCGTCGTACTCGATCGTGAGCTTGGTGACCACGGTCCTGCGCGGCGTCCTCCGGGCCGTGCGATGCAGCGGGCGCGAGTCGACGGCCCGCCCGCGGGGCGGTGTGCGGTGAGCTCAGACGAGCTCTAGGAACACCATCTCCGTGGCGTCGCTGCGCCGCGGCCCGAGCTTGAGGATGCGCGTGTAGCCGCCGGGACGCTGCGCGTAGCGCGGCGCGACCTCGACGAACAGCTTGTGCACGGCGAACTTGTCCTGCGAGAGCGTCGACAGCGCCTGGCGGCGCGCGTGCAGGTCTCCGCGCTTGGCGAGTGTGATCAGCTTCTCGACCTCGGGCTTGACCGCCTTGGCCTTCGCCTCAGTCGTTTCGATCCGCTCGTGCTCGATCAGCTCCTTGCTCAGGTTCATGAGCAGCGCCTTGCGGTGCGCGGAGTCGCGGCTGAGCTTGTTGCGTGTCTTCTGATGGCGCATCTTGGTTGGAGTCTAGTCGGGCCGCGCTGGCGCGTCAGTCGGCGCGGAGGTTCAGCCCTCGCGCGTGCAAGGTTTCGATGACCTCGTCGATCGACTTTTTGCCGAAGTTGGGGATCGCGTTGAGCTCGGCCTCGGACTTTGAGATGAGGTCGCCGACGGTCTGTATGCCGGCCCGCTTGAGGCAGTTGTACGAGCGCACGCCGAGCTCGAGCTCCTCGATCAGGATGCCCCACTCCTCGCCCTGCAGCGCGCCCTGGGAGCCGCCGCCGACCGCCAGGCCGTGGCCGTCAAGCTGGCCGCCGGGGGTTGCGCGCAGCTCCTGGATGCGGTCGGCGTCGGTGAAGATCGCCAGCTGGGAGATGAGCAGCTCGGCGGCCTCGCGCAGCGCCGCCTGCGAGTCGATCGAGCCGTCCGTCTCGATGTCCAGGGTGAGCTTGTCGAAGTCGGTCTTCTGCCCGACACGCGCCTGCTCGACGGCGTAGGCGACGCGGCGGACGGGCGAGAAGATCGAGTCGATCGGGATCACGCCGATCGGCTGGTCGGCGGACTTGTTCTCCTCGGCGGGGCGGTAGCCGCGGCCGCGACCGATCGTCATGTAAAGCTCGAGCTTGGTTTTCTTCTCGAGCGTGGCGATGTGCAAATCGGGGTTGAGGATCTCTACGCCCGCGGGCAGGTCGATGTCCTTGGCCGTGATCTCCCCCGGTCCGGTGACCACCAGCGGCGCCTCGACCTCGCTCGCGTCCGAGTGCATGCGGCAGACGACGCCCTTGAGGTTGAGCACGATGTCGGTGACGTCCTCCTTGACGCCTTGAATCGTGGAGAACTCGTGCGCCACGCCCTCGATGCGCACGCTCGTGACGGCGGCGCCGGCAAGGGATGAGAGCAGCACGCGCCGCAGCGAGTTGCCGAACGTGTAGCCGAAGCCGCGGTCGAGCGGCTCGATCGTGAACGTGCCACGATTCTGCTCCACGGACTCGCTTGTGATCCGGGGGATTTGGAAGTCGAGCATGAGAGTCCTAACGTCGTTTTGGTCTCGCGCCGGCATCGGTGAGGACGCCGACTGTGAAGCGACGCCGCCCGGATGGGCGACGACGCGGGCAAAGTCCTTCTACTTCGAGTACAGCTCGACGATGAGCTGCTCCTGCACCGGCGCGGCGACCTCGCGCCGCTCCGGCTTGCGCAGCACCTTGGCCG
>Ga0116215_1000134_pt1 | contig 58009 bp, 47 predicted proteins | sample Sb_taG_7_FD_89698 | JGI IMG/M metagenome (GOLD analysis project Ga0116215, IMG submission 89698) | Peat soil microbial communities from Weissenstadt, Germany - Sb_50d_2_FS metaG | ecosystem: Environmental > Terrestrial > Soil > Wetlands > Peat | place: Germany: Weissenstadt | collected 2010-09-21
CGGCCGCGCGGATCTTTGCCGGGCTGGAGTAGATTGCGCGAAATTTTCGAGGACTGCCGCGTGAAGCGGACGTCGCCCGTCCATACTTGTGGCACGTTCACGTTCAGCAGGACGCCTTTCGGCAATCCTTCCTTCAAAATCAGCGGCGCGAGATTTCGCGCAAATTGCGCGGCGGGGCCGAAATCGATATTTTTCTTGTCGCGGTACGAAAGCGAAATCGCAAACGAAGGAATGTGATTGATGGCCGCTTCCATGGCCGCGCCGACCGTCCCGGAATAATAGATATTCTCGCCAAGATTCCCGCCGCGATTGATGCCGGAAACTACGAGATCGGGCGGCTCGGGAAACAGCGTGTGCAGCGCGATGATCATGGCGTCGGCGGGCGTGCCCTCCACGGCCCATTCGCGCGGCGCCACTTGATCGCAATAAATCGGCTGCCGTAGCGTCAGCGATTGCGCCGCGGCGCTGCGTTCCTGGCTCGGCGCCACGATGCTCACCGACCCGACCGCCTCCAGCTCCTTCGCCAGCGCGCGAAGCCCCGGCGCGGAAATTCCGTCATCGTTGGTTACGACAATATGTGGCATGGAATTCGAACCGGCCTGACCCGGCGACTCGAGTTGGCTAACCGTATCCGCCCAAGCGTGGAGAGAAAGATGGTCGGGACGACTGGATTTGAACCAGCGACCTCACGCACCCCAAGCGTGCGCGCTACCAGGCTGCGCCACGTCCCGACTGGGACTGCCCACAAATCAGGTTATCACTCGGATTTGAGCAGGGTCAAGATGGCGCCGAGTTCTTCGCGCAAATCGAGAAGCACTTTGCGGTGCGCGCGCGCCGAGGAAGCCGATTGCGGCGGGCCGCTGAGCGCCACGCGCGTGGGCGCGGGGCCTTGGGCGTGCGCGGTGGAGCTTTCGGATTTCAGTCCGGAGCTGCCGGCAGCGAGATCGGCAAGATGCTTGCGGGCGCCGGCAATGGTGAAGCCTTCGTCGTAAAGCAGCCGCTTGATTTCGAAGACGGTCTCGATGTCTTCGCGGCGGTACAAGCGATGGCCGCTCGGACTCTTCACCGGCTGCAGCGTGGGAAATTCGGATTCCCAGTAACGCAGAACGAAAGCCTTGGTCGCAGTGATGCGGCTGACTTCGCCGATGCGAAACAAACTCTTCGGCGGCAAAGCATTCAAGATGGGAGCAACAGCAGCCATGTGCGTATCGTAGGCCGTTTTCAGCCGGTGTCAATACTCGGATCGAAGTTGGCGGTGGAAAATTTGTACCGCCGGCGTCCCTGCCGGCGTCTTACGACGAACTCTTCGCCACTTGCAGCAATTGTGCGCGGACCACCCACTCCAACCAACACCACTAATTTAATCCCGAGCGCCGCGCAAATTTGAGATTCCCGCCAACTTGCGCGCTCGTCAGATGCCGGCGGGGACGCCGGCGCTACGGACGGATCGGATCGCGGCGGCCGACTTTGCGTAGGCGTTGGATGAAGCGGATTGGGGCGCCTACGAAATGGAATTTCTCGCGCAATTGATTTTCGAGGAAGCGCTGGAAGCTGAAGTGTAGCGGCTTGTTTTGATTGGTGAAGAGAATGAACGTGGGCGGCGAGGATGAGGCTTGGGTGATGTAGTAAATCTTCATCTTGCGGCTCGCGGGAGAAGTGCCGCGCTCTAGATCGACGTCGGCTAGCCAGCGATTCAGTTCGCCGGTGGAAATTCTGCGGCGGCGGGCTTCGGCTACTTTGTCGATCAGCGGGAAAAGTTTCTCGGCGCGCTCACCGGTCTTGGCGGAAAGAAAGACGATCGGAGCGTAGGAGAGGAATTTCAATTTTGCGCGGACGAGCTTTTCGTAATCCTGCGCCAAGCTTGCGGGATCGATGGAGTCGGCGATTCTGAGCGATTGGCGGCGCGCGGAATCGGCAGTGAGCACGGCGCGATTGAATTTCTCCGCGACCGCGGCCTGGCGTCCGCCGGCTTTCTTTGATCGCGCGGCGCCGCGCGAGCGGGAGCGAGCCTCGCGTACCGAGATCACGCGTTCGCGCGCGGGCTTCGGATCGCGCTTGGGCGGCGCCGATGCTTTTGCGCGGGCGAGGTCCATCGCCAGATCCCATTTGTTCATCACGATGATCACCGAGCGGCCGGATTCTTCGGCATAGCCGGCGATGGTGGCGTCGTGGGCGGTGACTCCGAACGAGGCGTCCACTACGAGCAGCGCGACGTCGGCGCGCTCGAGATGGCGCTTGGCCATGATGACGCTCAATTTTTCCGCGACGAGTTCCGTCTTGCCCTTGCGGCGGATCCCGGCGGTGTCGAGGAAGCGGTAGGCGACGCCGTCGCGAATGGTGACCGTGTCCACTGCGTCGCGCGTGGTGCCCGGCTCGGGCGAGACGATGGCGCGCTCGCTTTCCACCAGGCGATTCAGCAGCGTGGATTTGCCCACGTTCGGCCGTCCGATAATCGCGACATTAATTTCCGGCAGAGCTTCGGGGGCTTCGCCCTTCGGAAACGACGCGGTGAGACCGTCGAGCAATTCATCGAGGCCGAAGCCGTGCTCCGCGGAAATCGGATAGACGTTGTCGGACATTTCATAGAACGGAGCGGCGAGGAAGGCTTGCTGCGGCGTGTCCACTTTGTTCGCAGCGATGATCGGTGGCTTGCCCGCGCGGCGCAGCAATTCGGCGAGTTCCTGATCGAGAGGCACGGGGCCGGTGCGGGCATCCACGATCTGCACGACGAGCGTCGCGTCATCGATAGCCTTGCGCGCCTGCCGCAGAATTTCGCCAGGAATCCCGGCCTGCGAATCAGGAACGATGCCGCCTGTGTCCACAATCTCGAACGGCTTACCGTCCCAGGTGACCGCCCCGTAGATGCGATCGCGCGTGATCCCAGGCTCGTTGGTGACAATCGAGCGGCGCGTGCCAGTCAAGCGATTGAAGAGCGTAGATTTGCCGACATTGGGCCGGCCGACGATTACGATGGATGGAAGTTTTTCAGTCATGATAATTTCTGCGGAGCCAGCAATAATCTTTCGTAAGCCACAGCCCACTCGCGCTGCTCCGGGGTTTCGGGGACCTTCATGCCGCGCGCGGCGGAAAGTTGATGGAAGGCCGAGGTTACGTTGCAGCTGTGTGAGAGCATGACGCACGCGGCGATCATAGGCGATCGGCCGATCCCCGCGCGGCAGTGGATTGCGATTGAATTTCCAGTGGAACGAAATTCTCGCAGCTCTGCGACCACGGAGATGGTCTGCTCATCGAGTGCAGGCACGCGCATGTCTTCGATCGGCAGCCGGACAAACGTGAGGCCGACATTCTCACACGAATCTCCTTCGGCTTCGAGTTCCAGCTCTTTTTGCTCTGCGTCCGTCAGCAGAGAGACGAGCACGGAAAATCCTTGATCGCGAATCGAGCGAATTTCATCTTCGAGCCAGTCGCCGCCTCTTGGCCGCGCCATCACACCAATCTTTGAGCCGCCACTGAAGGCGACGCTATAAATCGTCCAAAGCATGTCCGTTGGCCGGAAAACGACCAGAAGTGCTGATCCGAGCGGGCCGAAGCCAAATACAGTGACTGCTCAATCGGCAGAGCCAGCTTACTACTTCTCGGGCTCCGTGCTATCGTAGAGTTTTCGGCGGCCCCCTACAGAAAAATCCGTGAGTCCAGTGACCAAGCGCGCGAAGGATGCTTCAGCGAAAGATGTCTCCATGGCCGATATTTTCGGCGATGGCGGATTGTTGGCGAAGCGCCACCAGTCGTATGAATTCCGGCGCGGACAGCTCGAGATGGCGGAGATTGTCGAAGAAGCTTTCGCCAAGCACCAGCACGCGCTGATCGAAGCGGGCACGGGCACCGGCAAGACGCTCGCTTATCTTTTGCCTGCGATTCGCAGCGGGCGACGCGTGGTGATTTCCACGGCCACGAAATCGCTGCAGGAGCAGCTCTTCCACAAGGACATTCCCTTCCTGCAAAAACATTTTGCGCCGGATTTGAAAGTGGCGTTGATGAAGGGGCGCAACAATTTTCTTTGCCGCCACAAAGTGCATTTGATGGCTGGGCAGCCGGTGTTGAAGGGCATGGACGAAGTGGACTGGTTCACGCAGATTCGCGATTGGGAGAAATTGACGGAGACCGGCGATCGCGCGGAGCTGAATTTTTTGCCGGATGATGCGGATTTGTGGCACCGTCTCGATGCGCGCAGCGATACCTGCACGGGACAGAAATGCGACGAGTTTCAGAATTGCTTCATCACTGCGATGCACCAGCGGGCGCAGGAAGCGGACGTGATCATCGTCAATCACCATTTGTTTTTTGCGGACCTGGCGATTCGCCAGGATGATTTCGGAGCGATCCTGCCGGAATACAGCGCGGTGATTTTCGATGAGGCGCATGAGATTGAAGATGTGGCCAGCGATTATTTCGGGCGCGGCGTTTCGAGCTACAAATTCGACGAGCTTTCGCGCGATGCGGAGCAGACGTTGAAGATGTTGAGCATTGATGCACCCACGCTGCGCCGCGCGGTAACACGGATGCGCGAGCGGGCGCACGAATTCTTCGAGCTTTTCGGCGCGCGTGAGGGGCGGCATCCGTTCGAGCCGACCGAGCGGGCGTCGTTCGTCGAGAATCATCGCGAGACTTACGAAGAATTTACGGCGGCGCTGAAGCGCGTGGAGGCGGAGATGGCGGCGCTGCCGGCGAAGCCCGAGGAAATCGTGTCCCTTGCGCGGCGGGCTTCGGAGGCGCGGCGCGAGCTGACTTTCCTGCTCGAGAGCGACGAGAAAAATTACGTGTACTGGTTCGAGCGGCGCGGGCGCGGAGTGTTTCTGGCGGCCACGCCGATCGATGTGAGCGCGATCCTGCGCGAGAAATTGTTCGAGCAGTTCGATACGATCGTGCTCACTTCCGCAACGCTCGCGGTTGCAGGGCATTTCGACTATTTGAAGCAGCGCCTGGGCCTCGATACGGTGCGCGAGCGCGTCCTGCCGCAGGAATTCGATTTTCGCGAGCAGGCGGTGCTTTATATTCCGGAGCGTTTGCCGGATGTGCGCGACGCGTCATTTCAGGCGCGCGCGGCTGAGGAAATTGCCGGATTGCTCGAGATTACCGAGGGGCGGGCGTTTTGTCTGTTCACGAGCTACGTGCAGATGCGCGACGCATTCGAGCGCCTGAAAACGAAAGTGGATTTTCCGTTGATGTTGCAGGGGACGGCGCCGCGCTCGGTGTTGCTCGAGCGCTTCAAGACCACGCCGAATGCGGTGCTCTTTGCGACCGCGAGTTTCTGGCAGGGCGTGGACGTGCCGGGCGCGCAGCTTTCTTGCGTGATTATTGATCGATTGCCGTTTGCGGTGCCGAGCGATCCGGTGGTCGCGGCGCGCGTACGGGCGTTGAAGGAAGATGGGCGCGATGCGTTCGCCGAATATCAAGTGCCGGAAGCGGTGCTGGCCCTGAAGCAGGGATTCGGGCGGCTGATTCGTTCGCGCAGCGATCGCGGCGTGCTGGCCATTCTGGACAACCGGATTCGCCGCATGCGCTATGGTAGAATTTTCTTCGAGTCGTTGCCGGATTATACGACCACGTTCGATCTCGCCGCCGTCGAGCGCTTCATGCAAAATTCGTGATAGAGACGTGCGTGCGGGAGAATTGTCGCCGATAGAAATTCGGGGCAAGGCAGGGTTCATGTTCGAAGTCAGCGTCGATGAAACTTTTTCCGCCGGGCACGCGCTGCGCGGCTACAAGGGCAAATGCGAAAACGTGCACGGGCACAATTACAAGGTGCGCGTCACCTTGGCGGGCGCCGAACTCGATTCGGTGGGCCTGCTTTATGATTTCGTGCATTTGAAGCAGGTGATTCAGGGCGTGATTCGCTCGCTCGATCACCGCTTTCTGAATGATTTCGCGCCGTTCGATACCACCAATCCTTCGGCTGAAAATATCGCGCGGCATATTTTTGACGAAATCAGCCAGCAAATGAAGCCGGTGGAAAATGGCGCGGCGATTTCGAGCATCACGGTTTGGGAGACGGATGTGACCTCGGCGACTTACCGGCCGTAGGCGGCAGCAGCGAAGCCATGAATAAAGCCTTCCTCGTGATTTGGATTCCCGCGATTGCCACGTCGTTTTATTGGTTGTACGAAGGCTACAGCCTGCGCGCCGCGATTCTGGGGACCATCGCGGAATTGGCCATCGCGGCAGGAGTCATCTTGTTTTTGCGGCGGAGAGAAAAGCAGGCCGCACGTCGAACTTAGTAGTGATAAATCGTAGTAGCGCCGTGCTTCATTTTTGGACGTGGCGTCGTCACCGATCGTCGGATGCCGGCAGAGACGCCGGCGCTACTCGCAGAAGATTTGCACGCGCTTGCCGTTGCCTTTGTCCACGTCAATGCGCATGTCTTCCATTGAGCCGGTCATCGCGCCTAATGTGGCGACGTCAATCCCAAGATCAGCCAGCTTTTCCGTAACGCCAAGCGGGAGGACGGCCATCAACCGCGAGCCCGTGCGCGTGAACGCCATCGGCATGCGGATATTGACCTGCTCGTGGCCCGGCCGATCGACAACGATGCGCATGACGCGCGGCTGCTTCGGCGCCGCGCCGGCGTCCGGCGCCTTTTCCTTCGCAGTTGCGTCGCCGCTCGATGCGTTAAGCTTGTCCAGCAGCTTTTCAGCATCTTCGGCGGAAATTTTCCCCTCAGCCAGCATCTCCAAGATCTTCTTCGTTTCCGCGGACATGTTTCGTTCCTCCTTAGGCGTTTTTAACTGAGCTTTTCGAGAGCCTCTTCCACCGTCAATTCGCCGCGAGCCAGTTGCTCGAGAACGTAGAGATTCGGCGATGGGCCTTGGAAGCTTCTGTCGAGCACAGCGGCGATGGCGTTGAGCCGATTTTTGACTGTGGGATAGCTGATATTAAAGATGCTCTCCATTTTCTTGAGCGAACCGTGATGGCGCAGGAAAGCGATGACGAAGGCTTGGTCGTCGAGGTTTAGGCTGCTCAAAGGAGTAAGCGCAAAGCTACCCTGCATGACGAAACTGCAGGTGGGGCAAGCCATGCGGGAGATGGTTAGAGGGCGCTTGCAGTCGGGGCATGTTACGCTGGCGATTTCCATGATATCCTATCGTTTCATCAATATTATGAATATAAAACTGAATAAAGTCAAGTACATAATTCACTTTATTTATTATTGGCGACTGATACCTGGATAATGGTGCTCAGAAGTCCCAGCCGCTGTCTCGGCCTCCTAAGGGCCGGGCAAGGGGCCGAGAGGACGGCGCCCGCAGCGGCTGGCCCGCTCACGCGCACAATCCCGGCTCGGCGTGCGAGTCGCTTCAATCGTCGATACGCGCTGTTTCAGTTTTGTGCGGAGTCAGATCGGGCTATACTCCGCGCCATGGCGACGGCAGAAAAGCAGAAGGCGGTTGTGCTTCTCAGCGGTGGATTGGATTCCTGCGTCACCGCAGCTATCGCCCGCGAGACGCATCAACTTGCGCTGCTGCATGCGAGTTACGGGCAGCGCACCGAGGAACGCGAGAGGCGCGCATTTGACGAGATTGCGGATTTTTATGATGTGCCCGAGCGGCTGGTAATTCGCCTGGACGCGCTCTCGCAGATCGGCGGCTCGGCGCTGACGGATCCGAGCATCGAAGTGCCGGAAGAAGGCATCAATCCGCGTGCGATTCCGATCACTTATGTTCCCTTCCGCAACGCGCATTTTTTATCGGCAGCGGTGAGCTGGGCGGAAGTGATTGGAGCATCGGCGATTTTCGTGGGCGCGGTCGCCGAAGACAGCTCCGGCTATCCGGATTGCCGCCCGGAATATTATCGAGCCTTCGAGAAAGTGATTCGCGCGGGCACGAGGCCGGACACGCACATCGAAATCGCGACGCCGGTGATCGGCATGCGTAAAAATGAAATCGTACGGCGAGGGCTGGATCTCGGCGCGCCGCTCGAGTTGACGTGGTCCTGCTATCAATTCGACGAAGCAGCTTGCGGCGCCTGCGATAGTTGCCGGCTGCGCCTGCGCGCGTTCAGCGAGGCCGGAGTGCCCGACCCTATCGCTTACCGGACGCGAGTTGGGTCATAATACGCTTGGAATCAGCCGGCGGGGTGGCCCGGTCGAAATATTGGGAATTCGCAGGCAGTTTGGAAGGAGGCAGCTATGAAGAAAAATTTGATGCGCTTCTGTGGAATGTTTGCGCTGGTCCTGTTGGCAGCCGCGAGCGCCGCGGCGCAAGGACTTGGGCGGCTCGACGGCGAAATCCGCGACACGCAGGGCAATCCCTATCCCGACGTGACGGTGGTCATCAAGAATCCGGACACGGGTCAAACCTTGACGGTGAAGACCGATAAGTCCGGGAAATTTACAGCGTTGGGATTGCGCACCGCGGTTTACAACCTCACGATTTCTAACGAGAAGGACAAACTGACTTTCCAGGATCAGTTTCACGTCGACGAAACGGGCGAGAACAATTACAAGCTGAATCTCAAGGAAATGTTGGCCAAGCAAGGCGTGATAAATCCCGAAGCCGAAAAGAAGCGCCAGGAAGAAGCCCAGAAGACCGAGGGGATGAAAGCTCATTTCGACGCCGGCATGGCGGCAATGAATGACGCAAAAGCGGTGAAGACGCAATTGCAAGCCGCGCCGACGGACCAGGGACTGAAGGACAAGCTCGCCGCCGATTACCAGACGGCGATCACGGAACTCAAGCAGGCCGAGCAACTCGTGACTGCCAAGGATGCCGGCAACCACGCCGTAATCTGGGCGCAGCTGGGTGTGGCAGAGGAAGGCACGGCGCAATGGGGAGACGCCGCCAACGCTTTCGGCAAAGCGGCGGAACTAAAGCCGACGCCAGGCTACTACGTGGCGGAAGCAACGGACCTGGCCAAGGCGGCGAAATACGATGACGCGCCAGCAGTTTGCGACAAGGCGATCGCGGCCGATCCGACACTCGCGGCCATGTGTTGGAAGAATCTCGGCATCGTTCTCTCGAACGCCGGAAAATTCAAGGAAGCGGTCGAATTTCTTCAGAAGGCCACCACTGCGGATCCCAAAGACGCGCAGGCATGGTATTTGCTCGGGAATTCGCTCGCCGCAATGATTGACAGCAAGCAACAGGGCGAGAAGATGATCTACATCATTCCGCCAGGAACCAAGGAAGCCTACCAGAAGTGCATCGACGCGAATCCCAGCGGCCCTTATGCGGGGCAGGCCAAGGAATCTCTCGCGGGCCTCGATCAGTTGGATCAGGGCGTAGATACGACGGTTGGAAAGCGGCCGACGAAGAAGAAGGGCTCGGGGAATTAGAGGCACGCGGCTATAGGTGCGAGAGAGACTGCGCCAGAACTCAGCCGATCGCGCTCAGCGGTTGAGCGCCCAAATAAAAAACCGTTGTGCGCACTCGATTTGGATACGCGAGAGTGATATGCTCCCGCTACCTTGAGGCTACGACGTGGCTGAGCCCGCGACGCCAGAGCCCGCCGTGCAACGGCGGCGCAGCACACGCATCGCTCGAAGCGTGCCTCTCACTATCCGCGGCGTCGATCTTCTCAGCCAGCCTTTCGAAGAACGCACTACCACACTTTCCTTCAACACCTTCGGCTGCCGCTATCCCTCGCGCCATCATCTGCCGAAGAATACCTGGGTGACTCTCGAAGTCCCCTCCGACGAAGCCGCAGAAGGAAAACGCCGCGTTCGTGCGCGTGTTGTGTGGATCCAAAAGCCGCGCTCCGTGCGCGAGCTCTTTCAGGTATCGGTGGAACTCGAGTCGCCGGGCAATATCTGGAGCCTCGAAGTGCCGCCGGACGATTGGTCAACGGCGGACTCGCGATTTGCCGCCGCCATTGAAGAGGATCGCAAGGCTGCCGATGTCATAACTTCGTGGCTGCAGCCGGGCGAAACACTCGCCGTAGTTCCCGACGCACCACCAAGGGATAGGCCCATCCGGAAATTGGAGACCCCCGTGTCAGAAATCTTCGAGCGCGATCGTGAAGTGAGCAAAGGAAATGGATCGGACGAGCCGTCCGCACCGGCATTTGGATTCGCCGGAGCCGTCGCGCGCGAACAGGCCGAGCCCGGGGAGATCGAAAGCCCGCTGCTGCGAGAATTGAAGGCGCAGCTCGAGCGCGAGGCGCAGCGCGCCGTTGAAGAAGCGGCGTCGAACGCTACGCAATCTTTGAAGCGCGTGTCCGAAGAAGCGGAAAGGCAGAACCTCGCATCTGCGGAATCTCTGTTCGAGCGCTGGAAGGAATCGATCGAGCGCGAGCGCGAAAGCGCGCGGGAAGAGACCACCAAGAGCGTGGCCGAGCAAATCGCCGGCGCGCGGGATGAAATCGCTTCGCATTTCACGGGACAGATGGCCTGGGCGCGCGAAGAAATTCGCTCGGATCTCAAGCTGGAGTTCACCTCGCATCTTGATCAAGTACGCGGGCTGGTCGCCGACCTCGAGAAGAATGCTCAGGCTCTGCGCGAAGAAGCCGGCGCGGTTACTTCAGCGTCGGATCGCATGGCGCAGATCAAGATCAGCCTGGAAGCTGCGGAAGCGGCCGTGGATCAGCGCATGCGGCGGATGAATGACGTCGCCATTCAGGATTCCGTGCTGCTCGAGGAAATGGGCGAGGCTTGGCGCGGGCAGCTCGACGAGCAGATGAAATCGGCGGGCCGCGAGTGGGATGAGTTGCTGCAGACTTCGCTCGATGGAGCGGCGCAGCGGCTGGCTTCGCGGCTGGCGGAAGGCTCGCAGTCGGCGCTGGAAGGCGCGGAGAGCAAGCTTTCCGAACGCATCGCGCAACTGGCGCAGCCGGTGACTTCGGCGGTGTCCGATGCGCGCGCGGCGCTGCTCGAAATCCGCACTTCGCTCGACGAGGAATTGCACCGGGCGCGCACTTCTTTGCGCGAGATCGAAAGCGCGGCCGAGCGCATGACCGAATTTTCGTCGCAGATGGATGCGGCGACGCACGACGCCGTGAACCAGTTGCACCGGCGGCTGGAAACTGCGCTGGAATCGCAGGCGGCGGAGCTGCGCCGGCAAGCCGATGCCATCGCCGCGGAAATGCCGCAGCGGATTCAGCCCGCGCTGGATGCTGCCGGGCAAATGCTTGTCGGGCGGACGCTGGCGGAGCTCGATGCGCGCTTGACGCCTCATCTCGAGCGCGTTCCGGAATTATTGCGGCAGCTTACGGCTCATGAAGTGCAGGCTGAAGAGAGCCTGCGAATGCACCGCGAGCGATTGCGCCAGGCTGCCGAAAGCAGCCGCCGCGACGCTGCCGCGCAGCTCGAACAGGCGTTCGCGGGCGTGCGCAGTGAATTCGAAGCGGCGCGCGGCGAGGCGCTGGTGAAGTGGAGCGAGGAGTTGAGCGCGAGCGGGGCGCGCGCGGCGCACGCGGCCATAGAGGATCTGGTGAAGTCCGCGGAGTGGCACAAAGAAGAAGCCAAGGCGCATGTCGAGAATCTGACGCAGGAATCGCTGCGCCGGGCAGAAGGAGTTTTCGAGGAGCGGACGCGCGCGGCTTCCGAGAGCCTCGGCGTGGAGCTGGAGAAGCGCAAAGCGGTGTTTGCGGAGGGCGCGCAAGCGCAGCTTGAATCCGCGGCGGCAGGCGTTGAAGCACGGTCTGTGGCAACGCTGACGCAGGCTTCCGATGCGGCTTCGAAAGTGTTCGAAGAGCGCGTGAACGCGACTGCTTCGGGGCTGTTCAAAGAATTCGAGGAAGCCGGCGCGAAAGCGCTCTCGGAGAAAGAAACTCAGGTCGAACGGATTTCGGAAAAAGTGCGCGTCAATTTTGAAGAGTCGGCGGCGGGGCTTCTCGATCGCTATCGCAACGATATTGCCGCGCAGGCCTCGCGGCAACTTGCCGAGGTGCGCGAGACTCATGCGCGGGAATTGGCGGCCGCGGTGGAAGCTGCGCGCCTCGAGCGAACGGCGCGCGACGCGGATTCGCGCGAAAATCTGTCGCGCACACACGACGAAGCCCTTCGCCAGTATGAAGACACTCTGCAGCAGAGAAATGCAGCGTGGGTGAACGAGGCGGTCGATAAGCTCAATCAGAATGGGCAGATTGCCGTTGCGTCGCTCTCGCGATTTGGGGAACAGGCGCTGCGCGGCTCATTCCTGAAAATCTTCGAGCAGATTGCGGATGCCATCCGCGTGAGCCTTGCCGAACCAGCGAGCGCCAATGCGGATACGAAGGCGATGGGCGCGGCTGCATCAGCTTCCTCTTCGGCGCCGCCGCCGATGGTGAATCCAGGCGCCGCAGGGCACGATTCGCACGCCGGGATTTAGGCGCAAAAACTAGTCGCCGTCCCCTGCAGCGGACGCCCCCACGATGGCAATCCCACACAGCATCTAGTATGCGTAGTGCCGCAGTTCGTAATCTGGTGCTCGCCGCCAATCGCTGCTAGCCTGCGGTGGGAAACTGCAAATGAATCCGGCCAGCACGCAAGGAAAAACCACCCCGGAAGCCGGCTCGATCGCCATTTTTCAGGTCGAGACACGGCAACGAGCATAAATCGCGGTAACTCACTGAAAATAAAAGACGGGCGTCATTTATGGTCGAGACAAAATGGCACCCCCTAGAGGCCTCTTGTGCGGCTCTCAACGGCATTGAAATCCTCGTAGGGATCCCGAGATTTCGCCATACAAATCTGAAGCGTGTTCCGTGGGAACGATCCGATATCAAAGCGGATGCATCGATTGCGGAGAAGCGCTCGTGAGCTATTTGCGGCCGGCGATGTCGCGGAGGGCGGCGGCTACGAATTCTACTTGCTCGACTTGCAATCCGGGAAAGAGGGGAAGACTGAGGACCCGCTCGCAGGCGCGTTCGGCTTGCGGCAGGCTGCCCTGCGGAATGCCGAGCGTGACGTAGGCGGGTTGAAGATGCAGCGGACGCGGATAGTGGATCATGGTTTCGATGCCGCGATCCGCGAGCAGCCGCCGGACGCAGTCGCGCTCATTAACGTAAACGACGAAGAGATGATAGGCGCACTCATCGCGCGAATCATCGAGCGGGATATCGACGCGCACATCGGCGAGCGATTGGCGGTAAGCGGCGGCCAACTGGCGGCGCCGCGAATTCCATTCCTCGAGATGGCTGAGCTTCACTTGCAGCACCGCGCCCTGAAATCCGTCCATGCGGTAGTTGTAACCGACGAATTCATGCTCGTAGCGGTGGGATTGGCCGTGATTGCGTGCAGCGCGCGCGAATTCGGCGATGCGGTCGTCGTTTGTGGTGAGCGCGCCGCCTTCGCCGTACGCGGCGAGATTTTTCGTGGGATAGAAGCTGAACGCCGCTGCCTGGCTTAGAGAACCGGCACGGCGGCCGCGATAGCGCGCGCCGTGGGCTTGCGCCGCATCTTCGAGGACCCTGAGTTTGTGATGCGCGGCGATCTCCATGATCCGGTCCATGTCAGCCGGACGGCCGTAGAGATGCACGGGAAGAATTGCTTTCGTCGCGCGAGTTACGGCGCGAGCAATTTTTCCGGGATCAATATTGCCCGCCGCATCCACGTCGACGAAAACGGGCCGCGCGCCGCAGTAGGTGATGGCTTCGGCGGTGGCAAGAAATGTGTTCGGCGTGGTGATGACTTCGTCGCCGGGTTGCACGCCGAGAGCCAGCAGGCCGAGATGCAGAGCGCTGGTGCCGGAATTGAGCGCGACGCAGTGCTTTACTTCGCAGTACGCGGCGAACTGCTTCTCGAAGCGCTCGACTTCCTCGCCGAGGATGAAACTGGCATTGCGGCAGACGCGATCGAGTGCGGGAAGAATCTCATCGCGCAGTGAAGCATATTCAGCTTTCAAATCAAAATACGGAACCACGGTCGCGGCCGCTGTGGTCATCTTCCCCGCCTTCGCTGTCACTTTACTTCAAATCGGCGCAACGTCTCAAGCTGCAGAGGTACCGCCGGCGCTACCTCAGAAGCCCGAAAGAGCTTGCGGGACATTTCACCGGCAAGGCACAATCTCTGCGCTTACTTCGTGCTGCAGAGCAATGGCAGAGATCTAGCCGCGCCACGAAAGGCGTTCGGAGCCCTACCGGGCAACTGCGGCTCTTCAACTGGAATCTCTAGGATGACGAAACGCACAGGAGGATCGGCGTAATGCGAAAGTTCTTGGGACTCGGAATTCTGATTGCGGCCGCGGCTTTGCCCGCGAGCGCGCAGATCACGCCGAAATACGAAATCAGCGGCGGCTATCAATACATGGCGTATTACAGCACGGCCGGCGCATCGCGGATCAACATGAACGGCGCGGACGGGTCGGTCACCTACAATCTCTTACGCTGGGTCGGCGTCGGATTTGATTTCAGCGGAGGGCACAACAGGCAATCGTCTTCGGATCCCGCCGTCAACGGAGAGACCACGACTGTCTTCACTTATCTCGTCGGCCCGCGATTCTATCCGTTCGGCCACCACAAATTGACGCTCTTCGGCGAGGCGCTCTTCGGCGGAGGCTATTTGCGCGCTGGCATCCCGGCCGTTCCGCCGTTTCCACAACAGACGCTGAGCGATCAGGCGTTTGCGTGGGCGGGAGGTGCGGGAGTTGATTACGCGCTGGGCGATCACTGGGCCATCCGGCTGCAGGCCGATTATCTATCGACGCGCTTCTTCAGCTCGACGGCGGGATCGCAGGGCAACGAACGGCTGATCGGCGGGGTCGTCTATCGCTTCGGAGTAAGAGGACCGCGCCGCCACAAGTAGCATCGGCGCGCAGAGTCTCGCACAGCAAGACGGCGAAACCGAGGATCAGGCGCGCGAGTCTGTTCTAAGTTCATCGGGAAAGTGGAGTTGCGGATTGTTGGAACTGGCCGCCTTGGGCAGTGAATCGGTAAGAACGAGGTCGATGCGCGCCATGGCTTCGTCGATCCGGCGCATGCGTTCATTCTTATCATCAAGGACGGCGGACAATTCGATCAACGTCATGGCGCTGCGCAGGCTGCGATTCAATTCACCGACGAGGTGCATGCGTTCTCTGGCTCTCTCGAATTCCTGGTCCCTCTGCGTCTTCAGTTGATAAAGCAGAAGTGCCGCGCCGCCCAGTACACCGATCACGCAGTCATTCAGGATTGTGGCGGCGATTGGGATCCCCATGCGATCCAGCACCATGTCGATATAATGGCTCGCGGAGGCGAGTACGACGATCGTAAGAATGACCGGAACGACCGGGTCGAGAGCGAAGCGGCGTGGACGTTTCTGAGAGGGTTTCATCGATACTTCTCCAGTAGAAAACAGTTCGATTCATTCATAACGAGCCAAAAACATTTGATGCGCTCGTCCGAAATCGGACAACTAGAATGTCTTTCCAGTCTGGGGGACGCTCCGGTTCCGGAAGGCTGGCAAGACCCTACCTCAAGCCACCCACGCAAGCAAGAAATTTTAATTCCGGGAGCGGGGGCTCAGCCGACTGGACGCTTCCAGGCGAGAGGAGTAAAGTGCAGCACGTTGCGAGGGCGGTTGCCGCCTGCGGCTGAGAGCTTCTGTGCTGCGATCGTAGCGTCTGGGCTGCAGAACTAAACAATCCAGCCACAACTTGAAACTTGGAGGACACGCGGATGAGGATGCTTGTGCAGGTGAAGTTTCCGCACGACCCATTCAACACGAGGGTGAAAAACGGAAGCGCGGGAAAGAGAATCGGAGAGATTCTTGCGGATTTGAAAGCCGAGGCGACTTATTTTACGGAGCTAGACGGCCACCGCGGGGCGATTCTGATTGTGGAGGTGGCCGAACCTTCGCGGGTGCCGGCGATTGCCGAACCGTGGTTTCTTTCTTTCGGCGCGAGTTGCGAGTTTCGCGTAGTGATGTCGCCGGATGAGCTCGGCAAAGCCGGCCTCGACAAGCTTGGGAAGAAGTGGGCCTAAAGCGCCGGGAGAGTAGACGCGTCGCACTGAGCGCCGAGGACGGAGTCGTGAGAGTTGCCCTGGCTGACATTCATCCCGCCTCGAGCGCAAAATGTCTCCAGGCCGAGCACACTTCCGATCGAGAATTTCCACTTGCGCCGAGCCAAAGTTCCGGTGCAGATTAACGGACAATGAACGTACCCCTGGATACCCCGCTCAAGCGGCGAGCTCTGATCGCCGGTTCCGCGCTCGTAGCGGCGATATTTGGCTACTCGGCGGTGAAGTTGGCGCTCGCATCAAACCGGATGTATTCCGAGGATCCTGCGAAGATGAAGAGCGCGATCGCGCTCGAGCCCGGCTATGCCGAATATTGGGATCGTATGGGCCGCCTTCTGCAATTCGAACTGGATGCCCAGGATCTGCCGGGCGCGCTGAAGGATTACCAGACCGCGGTGAAGCTGAGTCCGCGTACGGCGCGCTACTGGGTGGACCTGGCGGTGGTGCAGGAGAACCTGGGAGACGTGCAGCAGGCGCGGGACGATTTCGCTCAGGCGCTTGCGGCGTATCCTGCGTCAGCGGAAATCCGCTGGGAGTATGCGAACTTCCTGCTCCGCCAAGGAGAACTTTCGCCCGCGCTGGCGGAAATGCGCAAGAGCATCGCCGGCGACCCGAGCCTGCTGCCGCTGGCGGTGACGCGCGCGTGGCGTGCCACCGGGGACGCCGATCAACTAGCGGCGAATGTGTTGCCGCGCGACCCGCACGCCTACCTCAATACACTCGATTTTTTTGCGGAAGACAAAGACGTGGACGCTGGATTGCGCATCTGGAGCCATCTCCCAGAGCTGCATCAGGAATTTCCCATTGAGAAGCTGTTTCCGTTCTTCGAGGAGATGATTCGCGAGAATCGCGCTTCGGACGCGGAACGGGTGTGGAGCAAAGCGCTGGAGATTTGCGGGATTCCCCACGAGAGACTCCGCGATGAACTGCTCTTCAACGGCGGCTTTGAAAACGACATATTGAACGGCGGGCTCGATTGGCGGCTGAGCCCCGGCGTGGGGATGAGCGTCGAGTACGATACGCTGGTGCACCACGGGGGGCTGCGATCTTTGCGGATGGACTTCAACGGTGGTGTGAATCTGGATCTCAGCGAGCCGCTGCAATTCGTCCCCGTCGAGCCGGAGCATTTCTACAGGTTTCATGCCTATTTGCGCACCGACGCGATCAGCACCGAGAGCGGATTTCATTTCGAGATATTCGATCCCACTCGCCGCGGAGAAATCACCGCGAAGACGGACGATCTCAACGGCACGCATCTTTGGACCGGCGTAGACGCCGAAATCCATACGGGACCGCAGACCGAGTTTCTCGAAGTGTTGTTGCGGCGCACCCCGAGCCGCATGTTCGAGAACAAACTGAGCGGGACGGTGTGGATTGACGATGCTTCACTGAGCCCCGCTTCGAATTCCGATTCCGCCGGATCATCGCGGATCCGAGGAACCCAGTGAAACTGCTCCGCGCGGGCGTCTGCGTGCTAGTGGCATTTTCCGTACTCGCCCATGGAGTGGTGGAAGTCTGGTCGGAGTCCGTGCTTGAAATCGGAGCGGCGCTGCTCTTTCTGGCGTGGGCGCTCGCGATTGTACGGTCGAGGGACGCGAAGATCGAATGGGGCGGCCTGCATTGGGCGGTCGGAGGATTGCTTGTATGGGCCATCCTCCAACTAGCATTGCGAATCACGGTTTATCCGTTCCTCACATGGACCGCCATTCTGCGCTGGGGCGCCTGCGCGCTGATCTTTTTTGTTGCGACGCAGGTATTCCGGGAGCGGCGCGACTATCGCGTGATGACCTGGTTTCTTATTCTGCTGGGCTTTGGAGTCGCCCTGGAAGGAATCATCCAGTACTTCACGTCGGCCGGAAGTATATACTGGCTGCGCCAGCTCAGCGCCGGAGGCGAGCCGTTCGGTCCGTACGTAAACCGGAACCATTTCGCCGGACTCATTGAGCTGCTCGCGCCAATCGGCATGGCATTCCTGGCCTTTCGAGGAGTGCGGCGTGACTTAGTGCCACTGGTGGGGCTGTTCACGATGGTTCCCGTCGGCGCGATTTTCCTTTCAGCTTCGCGCGGGGGCGTGGTCGCGTTTCTCATCGAGACGGCGATATTGGCGGCGTTGTTTATTTTCCGCAGATCGCAGAAATTGAAGATAGTTCCGGCCGTGGCGTTTGTGCTCCTCGGAATTGCGGTGATCGGCTGGCTGGGCGCAACGCGGGCTGTCGGACGCTTTTTGCCAAACCAGCCCGGCGAAGCGACCCTGACGCGCCGTTGGTCGATGTTCAGAGGCGCAACGCAAATCTTCCTCTCCCACCCGTTGACAGGGACAGGATTGGGAACCCTCGAAGTGGTCTATCCGCGCTACGAAACGAACTACGACGGCAAGTTGGTCAATCACGCCCATAATGATTACATCGAGACGCTGGCCGATCTCGGAGTCCCGGGAGGTCTGCTTGGCTTGGCGTTTCTGGTGACTCTTTTCAAAAGGGGCGCCGGCGGGCTCGCCAGCGAGCAGAGCCACTTCTCCTTTGCGTACCACGCCGCGGCTTTGACAGCCTGCGTAGGATTGCTTTTACACAGCCTTGTGGATTTTAACCTACAGATTCCCTCAAACGCTCTGATCTTCCTCATTCAAGCGGGTTTAGCGGTCACACCGGTCCTGCCACAGGAGACCGTCGTACGTAGGAGCCGCAGTTCATCGTTGCGGCAATCCACAGTTGACACAAGCGTCCCGGCTCGTCCATAGTAGGCTGGGGTCATAATCTAGATGATTTTTGCAGCCCGTCGGGCCTTGGCCCGGTCAATGGGGAAGTTTCTGTGGATTCTCCCGCTCCTGGTCTGGGGGATTCAGCCGGCTTATTGTCAGGGTAAGTACGAAACCCCGAAACAGACGAACGAAAAGATCTTTCAACTGGCGCAAGCGCGAAGCGCGCGGCCCGTCGAAACGCCTATCGGCGCGGGCGATCTCATTCACATAGACGTCTTTGACGTGCCGGAACTTACCCGCGAGGTGCGCGTGGGAGACACGGGCGACATCTCCCTGCCTCTGATTCCCGGGCGAATTCACGTCGCAGGGTTAACGACGTTTGAAATGGAAGCCAAGATTGAGAACCTGCTGGTTGAAAATGGGCTAGTGACTCATCCGCAAGTCAGCGTTTTCATGAAAGAACAACTGAGCCAGCCGGTTTCCGTGGTCGGGGCGGTGGGGCATCCGGTCGTGATGCAGATACTCCGGCCGACGACGCTGCTTGAGGTGTTGGCGGCAGCGGGTGGCCTTGCGGACGACGCCGGAAGTGTCGTGTTCGTGACCCATGGATCGTTGAACCCCGAAATTAGCGTGCCGAGCGCGCCCGCAAAGCCCGCGGAGCAGCCGCAAGATGCGACGCCAAAAGGCGGAGGCCAGGATGCGCCGGTGCCGGCCGGGCCGACCGAGAGCGTGCGGTTGAGAGATTTGCTCGTTTCCGGGGATCCCACCTTCAACATTCCCGTGTACGGCGGCGACGTTGTGTCGGTGCCGCGTTCGGGAATCGTGTACGTGATCGGAGCGGTGGGAGCACCCGGCGGGTACGTTCTCGAGAACCGCGGGGACCGGATTTCAGTGATGAAGGCCGTTGCCATGGCGCACGGATACACGGGAACGGCGAAACCGAATAACGCCGTCATCGTCCGGCAGGATCCGAAAACGGGAGCGAAAGAAGAGATCCACGCGCCTTTGAAGAAAATTCTCGATCGAAAAACGGATGATTTGGCGCTGCAAGCTGGCGATGTGCTGTACGTTCCGGACAGCACGGCGAAGAAGGTGCTGGCGAAGGTGGGCGAAACTGCACTAGTGACTGGCACCGGAGCTCTGATTTACCACTCGCTGTAAGAACTAAGCCGGTTGAGGCGACCGGCGCATCTCACGACGCTTCGAAAAGGCGCGATGGAAGAACCGACCAGACTGTCGCTGAGGGACCGCAAAAGCACGGAGTCCCTTTCGCTGATTACGACTGCCCCGGTGGCAAGTTGGGAACAGTTGCCGAGAGAGCCGCACCTTCTCGACTACCTGATTATCCTCAAGAAGCATCAATGGCTGATCCTGAGTTTTTGGCTGACGGTTGTCACGGTCGTGACGATCGCGACGTTCAAAACGCAACCTGTGTACGTCGCCGCAGCGCGCGTCGAAGTGGACCGGGAAGCGCAAACAATGCAGCCCTTCCCGGACTCGAGTTCCTACGACGAGTACATGGACACGGACAGCTATATCGAGACGCAAACGAAAATCCTGGAAAGCGAGACGCTGGCGCTCTCGACGATCAAGTCGCTCGATCTGGCAAGATACCCGGAATACGGCGGCAACCCGAATGCCGCGATAATTCCGCGCATAGGCCAGTCCGGACAGCGGCCACCCATTCTTGGGTCGTTCCTCGGCAGCCTAGCGGTGAAACGCGTGCCGAACAGCCGGCTGATCGAAGTGCAATTCGAGGCGGAAGATCCGCAACTGGCTGCGCTCGTGGTGAACGGGCACGTCCATAATTTCATCGAGGAGAATTTCCGCAGCCGGTACGATGCTACGACGCAGGCATCGAACTGGCTATCGGCTGAACTCGAGGAACTGCGCATCAAAGTGCAGAAATCCGAAGACGCGCGCATTGCCTATGAACGCGAAAATCAGATTTGGACCATCGACGAAAAATCGAACATCACGACGCAAAAGCTCGCCGATCTGAACAAGTCTCTGACGGATGCGCAGACCGATCTTCTCCAGAAGCAAGCGCTTTACGAAATCGTGAAATCGGGTGATGTGGATCAACTCTCGCAGGTTCGCGAGAACTCCTACATTGCCGATATTTTGCGGCGGAAATCGGATGTTGAGGAGCAATACGCCGATGCTTCGGCACAATTCGGGCCCAACTATCCGAAGGTGCAACATCTGCTGCTCGAAAAACAAAATCTCGAGGAGGCTCTCACACGCGCCGAGAAGAACGTGGTTTCCTCGATTGAGGGAGATTACAGAACGGGGCGCGAGCGTGTGGATCTTCTGCTGGGAGCGCTGGACAAGCAAAAGGGCGAAGCGAACGAGATGGCCGAAAAGCTTGTTCAGTATCACATCCTCGAGCACGACGCGGAATCGAATAAGCAGCTCTACGACAGTCTGCAGCAAAAATTGAAGGAAGCCGGCATCACAGCCGGGTTGCGGTCAAGCAACATCCGCATCGTGGATCCGGCGCTCGTTCCGACGCATCCAGCGAGACCGCAGAAGTCCCGGAACATCTTGCTGGCGGTCCTCGTGGGACTCGTAGGAGGAGTGGGACTCGCGCTGCTGCGGGAGTATTTGGATAACACGGTCAAGTCGCCTGACGATATCGAACGGCTTGCCGGTTTGCCTTCGCTGGCCGTAGTTCCTGAAGTCCGGAGTCTCAACGGGCATGGGCACGGCCGCGTGCGGTCCGGAAAACTCCTGGGTGACGGGACGGAGGCCGAGGAAGAGAGCGAGGAATCGCGCGTCGAGATTGTTTCTTTCGCGAAGCCGAAGTCGCAGGTATCGGAGGCATTTCGCGCCTTGCGAACGTCCCTGTTGCTTTCCCAGGCCGATCACCCGCCTCAAGTAATTCTGGTGACGAGCGCGCTCCCGCGCGAGGGAAAAACGACCGCGGCCGTCAATCTTGCGGTGACGCTGGCGCAGCTCGGCGATCGCACGCTGATTCTCGATTCCGACTTGCGGAAGCCCGGCGTGCGGCGAGTTCTGGGCCTCACGGTCGGACGCGAATCGGGCCTGAGTTCTTACTTGTCGGGCCTCTCGACGCTCGACGAAGTTTGCTTTCCCCATCCGCAGATCGACAATCTGGTGGCGCTGCCGACCGGGCCGATTCCACCGAGTCCCGCCGATTTGCTCTCCTCGCACCGCATGCGCGACGCGATCAGCTATCTGCGGCAGAAGTACAAGTTTATCGTGATCGACTCTCCGCCGATTATGGCGGCCACCGACGCCGTGATTCTTTCGGCGCTCACGGATGGCGTCTTACTGGTGGTGCGAAGCGGCACGACGCCGAAAGAAGCATTCACGCGGACGCGAGACCTTTTGCATGCGGTGAAGTGCCGCTTGCTGGGAGTGGTGCTGAACGCCGTTGATTCGAGTGCTCCGGATTATTACTACTCGTATCGCTACTATCCCTACGCTTACGGCTACGGATACGGCGAAGAGGCTGCCGAAAAAGCGAAATTCCGGACCGGTAACGGCGGGGCGAATTCCTAACTTTGGGAGGACACGTTTGCGATTCCTAATTACCGGCGGGGCTGGATTTATCGGATCGCATTTGGCGGAACGATTATTGCAGCGCGGCGACGAGGTAACGATTCTCGACGACCTCTCAACGGGCAGCGTTGAAAACATCCGGCACTTGAAGTCGCATCCGCGTTTCCACCACGTCTTCGATACGATTCAGAATCGTTCCGTTCTGGCCGAGTTGGTGGACGAGTCCGAAGTGGTGTTCCATCTCGCGGCCGCTGTTGGCGTCCGCCTGATTGTGGAAAGCCCGGTCCACACGATTGAGACAAACGTTTACGGTACGCAGCTTGTGATCGAAGCCGCGTGTAAGAAGAAAAAACTCGTGTTCGCGGCGTCGACCTCGGAGGTGTACGGCAAGAGCGAAAAGGTGCCGTTCCACGAAGACGCCGATCTGGTGATGGGCGCGACGACAAAGGGACGCTGGAGCTATGCCGCGTCGAAAGCTCTCGATGAGTTTCTGGCCCTCTCGTACTGGAAAGAAAAGCATCAGCCCGTGGTGATCGCCCGCCTCTTCAATACGGTCGGCCCGAGGCAAACCGGGCGTTATGGCATGGTGCTCCCGAATTTTGTGCGCCAGGCGCTCGACGGCACGCCCATTACGGTTTTCGGCGATGGGAAGCAGTCGAGATGCTTCTGCGACGTAGCGGATTCAGTGGAAGCGATCTTGCGCCTCATTGCGACGCCGGCAGCCGTCGGGGAAGTCGTCAACATCGGCAACGACGAGGAAATTACCATTGAGGGGTTGGCGCACCGAGTGAAGCAGCAGGCCAAGAGCAGCTCCGCGATCGAATTTGTTCCGTACGATCAAGCATACGAGCCGGGCTTCGAGGATATGCCGCGCCGCGTGCCGTGTCTTGACAAACTCGTGAAGCTCACGGGCTTCCGTCCGGCGACGCCGCTGCAGAAGATCATCGACCGGGTTATCGAGCACGAGACGGCGAGGCGCTCGGCAAGCAAGAGCGACGCGCAGGAAGACGTCCGCGAGATCACCGCGCGGGCATTGGCGATGTAAGGAATTGAAGCTCCGGCCGGTTGGTCGCTACCGTTTTCTCGCTGCCTCCGACGTCGAGCCGGTTCGTCGTCGCAAGCGAAAGCCTGTACAATTCACGTTCAGGATGGAGCAAAAAAACACCGCCCGAAAAGGCGATCTCGATATGGGTGTATGGATCGGCGCGAGGCATGAGCCGGAAGCCTCCGGCGAGAGAATCGTGAGGGGAACCGGCTCATGAACGACTCTCCGGCGCGACCCAAACTCTCCGTGGTAATCCCCGTCTTCAACGAGAAAGCGACGGTTGCTGAAGTTTTGCGGCGCGTGCAACTCGTCGATATCGACAAGGAGATCGTGGTAGTTGACGACGGCTCAACGGATGGTACGCGCGAGTTCCTCGGCGCTCTAGCAGGGCCGGACGCGTCAGGCATGCGTGCGGACATCCCCGTCGCTGCCGCGAATATCCGCACCGACAACATTCGCGTCTTCCTTCAGGACAAGAATCAGGGAAAGGGAGCCGCTGTGCGCCGCGGAATCCTGGAAGCGCGCGGAGACTACATTCTCATCCAGGACGCCGATCTTGAATACAACCCACTCGACTATCACCAGCTTCTGGCTCCTATAGAGGATAGGGTTGCTGACGTAGTCTTTGGCTCGCGCTTTCTCGGCGGGCCACACCGCGTTCTCTATTTTTGGCACTACCTCGGCAATAAGGGCCTGACGTTGCTCTCGAACATGTTCACGAATTTGAATCTGACGGACGTTTGGACTTGCTACAAAGTGTTTCGCCGCGAGGTCTTTGACGGCTTCGAGATCCAGGAAGCACGATTCGGATTCGAGCCTGAAGTGACGGCGAAAGTGGCTCGCGGCAAATGGCGCGTTTACGAAGTTCCGATCTCTTATTCCGGACGCACCTACGAAGAGGGCAAGAAAATCGGCTTTAAGGATGTGCCACGAAGTCTCTGGTGCGTGCTGAAGTACGGATTGTTCCAAAGCGGCATGAAATGATTCGAGCAGTCGCAGCGCTTAAAAGTTTGAGCCGGAGCGAGATAGCTCTGATCGTGCTGTTTCTTTTTACGCTGCCCCTCGTCAATCCCTGGGTTCGCGGCGATGGCGTCGGTTATTACGCCTACGCGCGGGCCATGCTGATCGAACATTCGCTCAATTTCGAGAAGGACTGGAAGTCCGCCAACGCGAGCTTTACGATGACGCGCTTCGACGCCAGCGGCAATCTTCTTCCAGAGAATTTCACGTTCACCGGGCACATTCAGAATCACTTCACGGTGGGGCCGGCGCTGCTCTGGGCACCATTCTTGATTGTGGTGCATGCGGGTGTGCTTTTGTCGGACGCGCTCGGCGCGCACATTCCGGCCGACGGATTCTCGTGGCCGTACGTCTACGCTATGGCGATTGCCACGGCCGTCTACGGGTTTCTGGGGCTGTGGATTTCATTTCGGTTAGCGCGCCACTACTTCAGTGAGTCGGCAGCGTTTGTCGCTACGCTGGGCATCTGGTTCGCCAGCTCGCTGCCGGTTTACATGTATTTCAACCCGTCGTGGTCCCACGCAATATCGGCCTTCGTCGTCGCACTGTTTCTGTGGTACTGGGATCACACGCGCGAAGGAAGATCACTGCTGCAATGGGTAGTGCTGGGACTTCTTACCGGGCTCGCCCTCGATGTGTATTACCCGAACTTTGTAATCATGTTGCTGCCGGGCGTGGAATCGTTGGCGGTATATGCGGGAATGACGTCAAAGCGGCCCGGGAGCACGCTACCCTTCGCGGCCGGAAATGTTGGGTACGGTGCTGGAGTGCTGGTGGGATTTTTACCGACGCTAATCACGCGGTGGATAATCTATGGTAGCGGGACTGAAACCGGTTATGTTTCCGTGTTCGACTGGTCCTGGATGCGGCCTCACTTACTCTCAGTATTGTTTTCCTCCGATCATGGTGTCTGGAGCTGGACTCCGATCTTATTTTTCTCAATCTTTGGCCTTGTGGTGCTCTTGCGCCGTGATCGGCAGCTTGGAATCATTCTGCTGTGCGTGATGGCAGCCTTCACGTACTTCATCGCCGCCTATCCCACGTGGGATGGGCTTTCGTCTTACGGCAATCGCTTCTTCGTATCGCTCACGGCAATTTTTGTAATTGGGCTCGCCGGCGCGATCGAGACGATCGAGGGAGTCTTGACGGCCTGGCGAGGACGAGCCCTGGCCTATGGAACGACGGCGGCTTTGATCGTCTGGAATCTGGCGTTCATCTATCAATGGGGAATGCATCTGGTTCCCACGCGCGGGCCGATCTCCTGGCATCAAATGGTTTACAACCAGTTCGAAGTCGTACCCGAAAGAGTCGCGACCGATCTCGGCCAGTACTTCACCCATCGGAAAGCGTTGATGAACCATATCGAGACCGTTGACGTGGAGCAAATCAAACACCAGGGCGCAGCGGAGCAGAAAGAGAGCCGATGAGCGCCTCTTGCGAAGTACAGATTCTGGTGTATCAAGAAGGGCGAAGCACGGCCTTGATGGTGTTCGAGAAATGATTGCCTTGATGCTTTGTTTGCAAGACAGTCTTTGCAAGGAGCTGTGGGGCTACGCGCGCGCTTTTCGCCGCGAGGGCGTCACGCTCGAGTGCCTCGAAGTAGGGACGCCGCTCAACGTCGATATTCGCGACTTGCTCGGAAAATTGCCCGCGCGTCCCGACTTCATCCTCCAGCCGGAATCGGATTTCAACTTCTTGCCGTCAGGCTTGGTGCTGCAAAACATTCCGACTGTTTGCTTTCACTTCGATACCTATCACTCGCTGCAGCGCCGCATCCGGTGGTCGATGCTGTACGATGTTCCGGTCGTATTCCATCCCAATTTCGCGGACGATTATCGCCGCGCCGGACATCCGAGCGTTCTGACGCTCGCTCATGCCACCCAGTTGGACTTCTACGGTGGCGCGAATCTTTCGCCCGGCGAGCGCGCCTACGAAGTGGGATGGGTCGGGCGATTGAGCGGAGCTCCATACGATGCGCGGCGGCGACTCCTGCCTCAACTTGCGAATCAATTCAGGATGAACGATTGGAATCGCTCGTATTCGATCGAAGAAACCGCGGACATTTATCGCCATTCGAAAATCATCGTGAATATCAGCCGAGATGATTATACGCAGGATGCGAATATGCGCGTCTATGAGGCCATGGCGGCCGGTGCGCTGCTTCTGACCCGTATGCCGACCGATCTTACAACGCTGGGATTCGTGGAAGGCGAGCATTTCATCGGCTATCGGGACGAAACGGAGATTGTTCCCGCGGTGCGGCGCTTCCTCGTAGATGAGGGAGGCCGTGCGCGCATCACCTCGGCCGCGCGCGGATTGGTATTGGCGGAGCATACTTACGACGCGCGCGTGAAGTCGCTCCTCGAATTCATCGCCGCGAACGGCACGAAGTTGACTGCTCCGGCACGGCGTTGGCCCGAATCGAAAGTACGGCTGACATATCTCGACTATTATGCCGGGACGTCTAATATGGGCGGTGCGTACAACGAATTCGGCTGGATCGCGCGCAACAGTCCGGTGGATTCTGTGAGGGGAGCGAGGATTCTGGCACGCGGGTGGGCGCGACAGGGGCTTAACCGCTTGGCGGCGTGGTCGCAACGACGGCGCGTAAACGACTCAGGCGCCGACCGGACCATGGCGCAAAATATTACGCTGGACCAGCCGAAGTGAGGACTCATTGAAGATCTTGATTACCGGCGGGTGCGGTTTCGTTGGCGCGCAACTCGCCGTGCATCTACAAAAGCGCGGGCATCGCGTGATCGCCGCCGATAATCTCGTCCGCCGCGGCAGCGAATTGAATCTGCCGCGATTCAAACGCCACGGAATCGAATTCTTTCACGTGGATGTGCGCAATTCGGAGGATCTCGCGTCGCTGCCGGCAGGTATCGATCTTATCTGCGACGCGAGTGCGCAGCCGTCGGTCGTGACTGGTTATGCGAATCCCCTCTTCGACATCACCAACAATGCGCTCGGATTGATTCACGTTCTCGAATTTGCGCGCCATCGCGGCTGCCCTCTGATTTTCTGGAGTTCGAATCGCGTTTACAGCGCGGACAAGACTAACGCGCCGCCGCGCCGAGCTACTCCGACGCGCTTGGTGTGGGACAAAGAGAAATATCTCCGCGAATACGCCGCCAAACTGATTCCGGGCTTTGATCCCGATCACGGTGTCTCCGAGGAATTCACGCTCGATGGCAATGAGCGCAGCATATATGGCTTGAGCAAGCTCATGGCAGATCTCGCATGCCAGGAATATGCCGGAGCATTCGGCCTCAAAACGGTGATCAACCGCTTCGGTGTGATCAGCGGCGAAGGGCAATTCGGCAAGACCGATCAGGGATGGGTCGCGTGGTGGGCCGTGGCATTTCATTTCGGACTGCCGCTCAAATATATCGGCTGGGAAGGCAAGCAGGTGCGCGACATCCTCTTCATCGAAGATGTTTGCCGCCTCGTCGAACTGCAAATGGAAAATCTCGATGGGCTTTCGGGTCAAGTCTTCAACGTCGGTGGCGGCCCTGCGAATTCTCTATCGCTCGTCGAGGCGACGAATCTGCTCCGGGAAAAACTCGGCCGCGATATTCCCATCACGCACGAAAATCAGCCGCGCAAAGCGGACCAGTCGATTTACATGACGGATAATCGCAAGATTGAGCGAGTTCTCGGATGGAAGCCGAAGATTGGCATTTCCGAAGGTTACGACCGGATTCTCGCGTGGATTCGTGAAAATGAAGAATCGCTTCGCGTTCTCTATGCGAGCGAAGAAAAGGCGGCATCGAGCGTTCGATGAAGATTCTGGTCACAGGCAGCAGCGGATTGATTGGCTCGGAAGCTGTGGAGCATTTCGACCGCCAGGGGCACACGGTCATCGGCGTGGATAACAACATGCGCCGCGAATTCTTCGGCCCGCCGGGCGATACGCGCTGGAATCTCGCGCGTCTGCAGCGCGCCACGAAGCATTTCGCGCATCACGACGTGGACATCCGCGACCGCGAGCGAATCTTCTCACTCTTCCGCGAGAATCGGTTCGACCGCATCATTCATTGCGCGGCGCAACCCTCGCACGATAAGGCCGGCGAAATTCCGCTGGTCGATTTCGATGTGAACGCCGGCGGCACGCTGAATCTCCTCGAAGCCGCGCGCCTATTCTGTCCCGAGGCCGCGTTCCTGTTCATGAGCACGAACAAGGTCTACGGCGATGCTCCGAATGAGCTGCCGCTCAATGAGCTCCCCACGCGTTACGATTACGCAGATCCGAACGATCACGAAGGCATCAGCGAATCCTGCCGCATCGATCGCTGCCTGCACTCGATTTTCGGCGCATCAAAAGTTGCCGCCGACGTGATGGCGCAAGAATACGGCCGCTACTTCGGCCTGCCCGTGGGAATCTTTCGCGGCGGATGTCTCACCGGCCCAAATCACACGGGCGTCGAGCTCCACGGCTTTCTCTCTTATCTCGTCAAGGTCGCGTTCACTGGCCAGACTTACAATCTCTTCGGCTACAAGGGGAAACAGGTCCGCGACAACATTCACAGCCACGACGTGATCGCCGCGATGGAGGCTTTTGCAAAAAGTCCGCGGCCGGGCGAAGTCTATAATCTTGGCGGAGGGCGCGCGAACAGCGTTTCAGTCCTGGAAGCCATTACACGAATTGAAGAGATGACGGGGCAGAAAATTCGCTGGGTCTATCGCGAGCAAGCGCGCAAAGGCGATCACATCTGCTACATCAGCGATTTGCGCAAGCTCGAATCGCATTTCCCGGGCTGGCAGATTACGCGAAGTCTTGACGCCATCCTCGAAGAAATGGTCGCGGCCGAGCGGCAGCACGCACACAGCGCCGGCACGGACTAACGCAGCGACGATTCGCGCCGCGCTCCGGCGCGCAAACTTGGGAGAAACGGCGGCAATGCCGCAACCGAAAGTCACAGTTCTAATCGACACTTACAACCACGAGCATTTCGTGGAGCGCGCCATTGCGAGCGCCATCGAGCAGGATTTCCCGGCCAACGACGTAGAGATCCTTGTGGTGGACGACGGCTCGACAGACTCCACGCCCGCGATCGTGAAGCGTTTCGCCCCGCGCGTCACTTATCTCCCGAAAGAAAACGGCGGCCAGGCAAGCGCCTTTAATCTCGGCATTCCGCAGGCTCGCGGCGAGATCGTCGCCTTTCTCGATGGTGACGATTGGTGGCAGAAGAACAAGCTCAGTGTTGTCGTCGAGACCTTCGAGAAGAATCCGCAAGCCGGCGTCGTGGGCCACGGAATTATCGAAATCGATTCTGCGACGCTAAGAGGCTCTTCTCTTTCCCCCGAGCATCCTGGCTACTTCGATCTGCGAAGTGATGCCGGCGCACAGCGATTTCGCAACTATATGTGTTTCCTCGGAACGAGCCGCGTGGCTATTCGCCGCAGCGTGCTCGAAAAAGTGCTGCCGATTCCTGAAGCCCTCGTCGTCGAGGCCGACGAATTCATGTCAGCGGTTGCGATCGCGCACGGCGGCGCCTATTTGCTGGCCGAGCCGCTGACTTTCTACCGCTTGCACGATCAGAACCAATATCAATTCCGCGAAGGCGATGCGCCGCGCATGCACAGAAAAATGAACTCGCTTGCTTCACTCGAAGACGCGCTGACGGTGCGGCTCGCAGCTGCGGGCGTTTCAGCAGCGGCGGTCCAAATCGTCGTCGAGCCGATTCATATCACTGCCGCACGGATGAAGCTGATACTCAACGGCGGCATGCCCTGGGAAACCTATCGCGTCGAGCGCGCCGATTTTCGCCTGGCGTACAGCAGGACTTCGCTCGGCTATCGAGCGTGGAAGGAATTAACGCTGGCGATCTCGCTGTGCCTGCCGCCGCGCTGGTTCTATCGCTTGCGCGACTGGTACTCCGAGCAAAATCTACGGCGCGTCCGGAGTTTCGTCGGTGAGCCGGTGCCCGCTGCGGCGATTCGTGATGTCCCCCTCGAGCATCGCGGGAACGGATGACGAGCCGTGCTTAGTCTCGGCATCAACTATTCGCAGATGCACGATTCCTCGGCGTGCATTGTGCGCGACGGCGAGACGCTGTTTGCCGTCGCGGAGGAGCGCCTGAGCCGCTCGAAGCACGACGCGCGATTCCCCGTCCGCTCCATTCAGGCTTGTCTTGATTTTGCCGGCGTTAAGGCTTTCGATCTCGATTTTGTGTGCTTTGGCTGGCAACCGCCGCGCGCCGCTTATTTGCACGATCTGCGCGACTACTTCAGCGGCAAACGCAGCTTCGGCTCGAACAATCTTCTGAATTCAACGCGCCATTTTGCGAGCATGCAGCGCCAAAATGGCGGCGAGAAACCATTCGTCCGCAATTTCGGTTCCACGCGCGCACAGTTCCGTTTCGTGGATCATCATCTGGCGCACGCCATTAGCGCTTACGCATTCTCGGGATTCGACGACGCAGCCGTTCTGGTGATCGATGGCCGCGGCGCTTGGGAAGCCACGTCTCTATGGCACGGAAGTGGTGGCCGCCTCCAGCACGTCTTCACGATTCCCTGGCCCAATTCGCTAGGGCTTCCTTACGCGCAATTCACGCAATACCTGGGCTTCGCTCCGTATAGCGATGAGTGGAAAGTGATGGGCCTCGCGCCTTACGGCGAGCCGGGCATCAGCCTCGCTGATTTCGTGAATCCGAATGACGATCCCTACCGAGTCAATACGAGGCGCCTCCTGGGCCGCGACTCGGCGCCGACGGCGGGAATCGAGGAACTTCTCGGTCCGTCGCGCGTCCCCGAAAGCGATATCGGCGATCGTCACAAGAATGTCGCACACGCTATCCAGGACGCCTGCGAAGCCGCGATGTTCACGCTTGTTCGCGCCGCTGTAGCCAAGACGAAATCGCGAAATGTGTGCCTGGCCGGGGGCGTTGCACTCAACTCGAAAGCCAACGGCAAAATTCTCGCCTCCGGCCTCGTAGACAAACTTTTCATCCAGCCTGCTGCGGGAGACGACGGCGTATGCCTCGGCGCCGCGCTCGCTCCATACGTCGATAATGGAGGGAAATTACCGCTGCATCGCATGCGCCACGCTTATCTGGGCCCCGCCGCGTCCGAATCCGAGATCACTCGCGCTCTCGAGACCTACAAGATCCGCAACACGCGCCTCAGCGATCCCGCCAGCGCAACTGCTGATCTCCTCGCCGCCGGGAAAATCGTCGGCTGGTATCAGGGCCGCATGGAGTTCGGCCCGCGCGCGCTTGGCAGCCGCTCGATTCTTGCCGACCCGCGCGATCCGGAGATGAACGCGCGCGTGAACAACGCGGTAAAATTCCGCGAATGGTGGCGCCCCTTCGCACCCTCCATGCTGGCTGAGGCTGCGTCCGACTATCTCGAAACGACGCCCGACTCGCCCTTCATGATCGTCACCGCGCAGGTGCGCGCCGATAAACGCAGCGTGATCCCTTCGGTAACGCACGTGGACGGCAGCGCGCGCCCGCAGACCGTCGAGCAGGATGTGAATCCGCTCTATTACAAATTGATCGATGAATTTGGCCGGCGCACGGGCGTGCCCGTAATCATGAACACATCATTCAATTTGCGCGGCGAGCCCATCGTCTGCTCGCCGACCGACGCCATTCGCACCTTTTATAGCTCGGGCCTCGATGCTCTCGTACTCGGCGATCGGCTCGTGGAAAAATGATTCCGGTCCACCTCATCACGACGAAATGGACCCGGCGCCTTGCATCGTAAGGCTCTCGACGACTGATAGAAATGGGTAAGACGCGCTAGTTCTGAGCAGGCTGGACTCGCCTAAGTCAAAACGTGGTTTGGCTACAATGGAATCAACGCCCGTGGCCGCAAGCCCAGCTAAGACGATTCACGCGCTGCTCGGCCGCCGCGATGCGCCCACCGACGGCGTGGTGGATTTTTGCGATTTCCTCGGCGATGCACTCGCGGCGCGTGGCATATGCCTCGAAACCGTCCAGGTGCCGTGGGTGGACCACGGCTGGCCCAGAGCGCTACGATCGCTTCGAGAAGCCAGCGAGGACTGGCGCGGCGAGTGGGTGCTGCTGCAATACAGCGCGCTGGCCTGGTCGCGCCGCGGCTTTCCGGTCGGCGCTATTCGCGTGGCACGAATCCTGCAAAGAAACGGTGCGCATGTAGGAGTGATCTTTCACGATGCCGTCGGCTTTGAAATTCGGCGCTTGTACGATCGCGCCCGCCTGCGGATTCAATACATGATCATGCGCAATCTCTACGACCGCTCGGAGCGAAGTATTCTCACGATACCGCCCGAGTCCGTCGATTGGCTTCCTCCGAATCCGTCTCGCGTCACTTTCATTCCCATTGGTGCAAATATTCCTGAGTTTCTCGGTGACCGTTCGGCTTCCGATCGCGCCGTGCCTACCATCGCCGTTTTCAGCATCACCGGCGGCGAGTCGGGCAACACTGAGATTCAGGACATCGCGTTCGCAGCGAGGCGCGCGAGAGAGCGGCTCGGCGCGGTGCGTCTCGAAGTATTTGGCCGCGGCGCGGAAAATGCGCGCGCACGTCTCGAGCGCGCACTTGAAGGCAGCGGCGTCGCGCTTCGTCTTCGCGGGATTTTGCCCGCGGAAGAAATCACGCGTACTCTCGCCGGTTCCGACGTCCTTCTCTTCGTGCGGGGCTTGGCAGCGTCGCGGCGGGGGACATTCGTGTCCGGCATTGCGTGCGGCTTGCCCATTATCGGTTACGGCGAAGCCGGCGTGGACCCAGCAATCGATGCCGCCGGAGTGCAGCTCGTACCGTGGCACGATATCGAGCGTCTTGCCGAGACGCTCACGCAAGTTCTCGCGGACAGCAATCTGCGCCGACAGCTTCACAAGCGCAGCGTGATCGCGCAAACGGAATACTATTCCTGGGACAAGATTGCTGGACGTTACATCGAAGTCCTCGGTCTCGGAGGCGCCGCGCGATGAACGACGGGAAGTATCGCGTCCTGCTGCTCTGCGAGCATCCGGTGCAATACAACACGATTCTATGGAGTTTGCAGGCGCGGCATCCGAAACTCGACATTCTGGTGGCGTACTGCAGCATGCGCGGCGCTCTGGCCGCGATGCATCCCGAGTTCGGCGTCGAAGTGAAATGGGACGTTCCGTTGCTCGAAGGCTATCCGTGGAAACTGATTGATTCCTCCAAGACTGGACAAAACGGCGGCGCGCGCCCCGGATTTTTCTCGAAAGCTCTTTGGCGGCTCGTGCGAGACGGCGGATTCGACGCGATTTATGTCGGCGGCTATTATTTTCCTGAAGCGTGGCGTGTCCTGCTGGCGGCCAAGCGCCTGGGGATTCCGTATATTCTTTCCACGGACGTTCACGCGCTCGAAAGCCGGCGCGCGCGAAATCCATTTTCCCGCGCGATCAAGAAGGCAATTGTCGGACGCATCTTTCGAATGGCCGGAGCCGTGAGCACCGGCTCGACCGGTGCGACCGCTTACGTGCAATCGCTCGGCGTGCCTGCGGAGCGCATTGTTCTCGGGCGCAATACCGTCGATAACTCTTGGTGGGCCGCGCGCGCCGCTGAAGTTGACCGGGTTGCAGTTCGCCGCGCGTGGAGCATTCCCGCCGACGCGCCGGTGGCGCTCTTCTGCGCAAAGCTGCAATCCTGGAAGCGCCCTGGGGATCTTCTCGAAGCGTTCGCGCGTGCGAATGTTCCGGGAAGCCATCTCGTGTTCGCCGGGGACGGTCCGCTGCGTCGAGAGCTTGAGCAGCGCGCCGGGTCGCTCGGTCTCGGGGATCGCGTTCACTTTCTGGGCTTTGTGAACCAATCCGGCCTGCCCGCGGTCTACGTCGCTTCCGATTTGCTAGTTTTGCCTTCGGATTACGAGCCGTTCGGCTTGGTGGTGAACGAAGCGATGATCTGCGGCTGTCCCGCGGTGGTCAGCGATCGCGTCGGCGCAAAGTACGATCTCGTCCGCGAAGGCGTAACTGGCAGCATCTACCCGTGTGGCGAAGTGGAGACGCTTGCCGACACGATTCGCTCGCTGCTTAGCGATCGTCCGCGTCTCGCGCAGATGAGCGCCGCCGCAAGAGAGCGCCTAAAATCGTGGACACCGGAAATGAACGTCGAGTCGTTCGTCGAGACTGTGGAATTGGCGGTCAACCGCAACTCCCGGACGAAAAAAAAGGTACACTAGTCGCAGGCATCACGCGCCGGGAACGATCGATGCATGCGGGTGCGTGATGCGATTAGGCCGGACGTCCAGCTCCGGGGCTTGGGATTCAGAACAATCGGGACGCGAGTCATTCGAGAATGAAAATTCTCATATATACGGACGATTTCGCGCCGTCGATCGGCGGCGTGCAGACGATCACCGCGATACTGGCGCATGGGCTCGCGGATGCGAGGAGCCCGGCAAATGGCCGGCCTGCGGAGGTGAATGAGGTCACCGTCGTAACGCGAACGCCGGCAGGCTCGATGGACGATGCGCGTTTTGGGTTTCGCGTGGTGCGCTTTCCGAGCAAGCGCCAGCTCTACCGGCTGATTCGCAGAGCCGACGTCATTCATATTTCAGGGCCCGCGATTCTGCCGATGGCGATTGGGTATCTGCTGCGCAAGCCGGTGGTCGTGGAGCATGACGGCTATCAAGCCGTTTGCCCGCTGGGAAATTATCTTCATCTTCCCGACCGCTCGCTTTGCCCCGGACACTTCCAGAATGGCAACTATCTCGAATGTTATAGATGTCAGTCCGTCGAGATGAGCCGTGCGAGAAGCATTCGTAATCTTGCGCTCATGTTTCCGCGGCGCTGGCTTTTGAAGCGAATCGCCGTGAATGTCGGCGCAAGCGATCACACCGGCCGGCGCGTCGCGCTTCCCCGCACGCAGACGATTTACCACGGAATCGAAGACCCGCTCGCGGCTGCGCCTGCTCGGGCAAGCGCCAATTCGCCTGTACAATTTGCGTATCTCGGGCGGTTAATTCCCGAAAAAGGCGTCGATCTCCTTCTCCGCGCCGCGGCAATTGCGCAGAAAAGCGGCCGCGATTTTTCCCTTCGCATTATCGGCGATGGCCCACAACGCCGCGAACTCGAGAATCTCGCGGCCCAGTTGTCCCTCAACGGGCGAGTGGAGTTTCTCGGCTATCGTACAGGCGAGCAGCTTATCGAGACGCTTGAAACCGTGTCCGTGAACGTGATTCCTTCGCGCTGGGAGGAAGCCTGCCCACTCACCGCGATCGAACAGATGATGCGCGGCCTGCTGATAATCGCTACCGAGCTGGGCGGTACTGCAGAAGTCGTCGGGGACGCGGGGTTGAAATTTCCGATCGATGACGCCGACGCTCTGGCCGCCTGCATTTCGCGAGTGATCGACCATCCCGAGCTGATTCGCTCGCTGGGCGATGCCGCGCGGCGTCGCGCGCTCGATGTTTTCAGCAAAGACGAAATGATGCACCGGCATCTGGAGCTCTATGGTCACTGCGTGCACGCCGGCGGTGCCGTGCATGAATGACTTGCAGAAACTGATCGTCTGGACCGGGCGGCTCGTGCCGATCAGCGTGCGCGAGCGGATCATCGGCGACGGCTACCGGCCGTCGTGGATCTCGACGGCGATCCATTCGGTTCTCAATCGCGCTTCCGGCGACAGATATCCCACACTCGAATGCGGCGGCTTGCTCACCGGCTATCGGATGAAACTCGAATGGGCCCGCTTCCGCTGCTTCGCTTACGGAAGCTGGGAACCGGAACTCGTCGCCCTCGTGGCGAAGAAAGTCCAGCCCGGATTCCGCGTGGTGGATATCGGTGCGCACATCGGCTATTACACGCTGCTGCTCTCGCGCCTCGTCGGCGCGAATGGCCGCGTTTATTCCTTTGAGCCTGTTCCCACGAATTTCGAATTCCTCTCTGAAAACGTGAGACTGAACAACTGCACGAACGTGGAGCCTGTCAATCGGGCCGTGGTGGATGCGCATCAGCAAATCCACTTTGATATTCGCGACGGCGATCCGCTTCCCATCGACGTTTGTTTCGCGGATCCGAACAGCCGCGGCAATCTAGTGGTCGAGGGCGTTTCGCTTGACGAATATTTCCTCGCGCGTCCCGAGAAGATTGACTTCGTGAAGGTGGATGCGGAAAGCGCCGAAGACAAAGTGCTCGACGGCGCTCGCGGCCTTATCGCGCGCGATCACCCCAGCATTTTGATGGAAGTGCACCACTTCGACGGCAATCTCGAATCGCGTGTCACTCCAGTGAAACTTCGCGAACTGGGTTACCACGTGGAGCAGCTCGATCGCGGGCCACTCACCTCCCATTTCTGGGCGGAATGGCCGGAGCCGAATTGAGTTGCACGCCGGTTCGCGAGCAACATCGCTGAGTCTTGCCTCCCGATAGCCACGAGTCACCCGCGCTCCGGGTTCTCCGCAGGATGGCTGCAATTTCGTAAGTATTTGTGCGGATTTACTCTCGTACCCGTTCCGTTGTAAGGAACATTCCGCAATTACAAATATTGAGCCGGTAAATCTTCCGAATGAGTCCACACAATGCCGGGCGGCGCGGCTGTGCGTTCGCGTAGTGGAAGTTTCTCGTCTGGCGCGTTAAAGCAACACCGAAACTCTGGGTGGGGGGTCATGGCTGGCGCTGCGGTGGGGGAGGTTAGCGGAAGGGCCGCAACGGCCCTTCCTTCGTCAGGGCGAGCCCTTCGCTTGTCTCTCTCACACTACTATTGGATCTGGTGGCTCTACCATCTGCTGATAGCGGACGTGGTCACGGAGCAGAGAACGACAAAATACAAGTTCGTCTACGAATTTTTGGGCCGCGATCTCGGACGGATCGCGGACATCGGATGTGGGCCGGGCGTCTTTTTCCAGTACGTTTGCCGTAACGCGAAGTTCGTATTCGCCGCCGATGTGGACCGCGCGTCGCTAAGCCGCACATTTGCGCGGCACTCGCGCGAAAAAAATCTCGCGCCGCTGGTGATGCGCGCCAACGAGATTCCCCTTCGCGATTCTTCTCTCGACACCGTCCTGTTCCTCGAAGTCCTCGAACATCTCGAAGACGACGCGGGCGCGCTCCGCAACATCGCGCGAATTCTTCGCCCGGGCGGAAAACTTGTCCTCTCGGTCCCGGTGCCGCCGGGCGAAATCGACGCCGACGAATTCGGCCACAAACGCGAAGGCGACTCGCTCCCCGAAATCCTCAAACTGCTCGAAAATGCAGGTTTCAAAGTCCACCGCACCGCCTACGCCCAATTCAAATTCTCCCGCCTCGCCGATCGCATCATCCGCGCGTGGCGCAAATCGCTGCACATCCAGGCGCCATGTTTCATCGGCTGGATCAGCTACCTCGATCTCGTCCTCGACGCGAAACGCCGCCAAAACGGCGATTTTGAGCCGCTGGACCTCGTCGTACTGGCGGAAAAGCCCTAACACTTCCAAAAACTACCATCCGCATTTGTTCGTGTTTACAACCCACGTTCGCCAGAGTAGAACACACGCTCTTATTACAAATGCAGGGCCGGCAACCCTTCCCGAGGAGCACACAAAATGCCGGAAAGTTGGGCCGTTCACCTTTGTGACGGCAGACTTCATCTAACCGCGCGCGCGCCAACTCGCGGCCATCCCACCGATTTGCCGGCGGCATTCCCCGGCAGAACCATGGCTGGTTCTTTTTCTGTCTCACAGGTATTTCGTGAATCCATGTCTGCTCAAGGTGCCTTTCATGAACATCCTTATTTGCTCGACCGTATGGTCTCCCGCGATCGGCGGCGTTCAAAGCGTTACCAACACTCTCGCCCGGGGCCTCGCCCGCGAATCGGCTCAAAGCGATGACGATCCTGTCGAGGTGACTGTTGCGACGCCGACCCCCGCAGGCGAAACGCTCGAGCAGGACGAAATGCTGCGGGTCGTCCGTGATGCCGGAATCCTTCGACTTCTTTGGCTTATCTGGAAATCCGACATCGTTCATCTGGCGGGTCCGGCTCTCGTGCCTCTCTTCCTGGCGTGGCTTCTTCGCAAGAAGGCCGTAATTCACCATCACGGTTATCAGGCGGGCTGTCCGGACGGATCGCTTGTCCATTACGTTGATCAACGGAATTGCTGCAATTCCTTCGCGGCGGGCGACGTGCAGGAGTGCCTGCGGTGCCGCGAGGCAAATGTGGGTTGGCTGCGAGGGATAGTTAGTGTCGCTCTGGCATAACCGCGGCTTTGGCTCTGCCGGCGCGTGGCCGCCAATATCGCCGTGAGCAGCCATGTAAATGAGCGCCTGAGGTTGCCACGCACCACGACGATTTACAACGCGCCAGCCGAACTTCCGGATTGCCCTTCGGATGACTTCTTGTCTACGAAGCCATCTTCCCGATTCGTCTTGGCTTCAGACGTACCTCTGATCGCCTTCGTCGGACGCCTCAGCTCTGAGAAGGGAGTTCCGGTCCTGCTGCACGCGCCGGCATCTCTGGCCGACGAAGACGTCGATTTTCGCGTGCGAATCATCGGCGATGGTCCGGAAGGAGCGAGGCTCGCGATTCTCGCGTGGTCGCTGCGGCTACGCGAGCGGGTCGAATTCACGGGCATTTTGGAAGGTGACGCTCTCGAAGCCGCTGTATCAAGCGCCGTCGCCGTCGTGGTGCCGTCGCTCGCCGAGGAATCTGCAGGTCTCGTGGCCATCGAACAGATGATGCGCGGCCGAGTGCTGATCGCTTCCGATACGGGCGGCCTCGGCGAAATCGTCGGCAACGCTGGCCTGAAGTTCCCTCCCGGCGACGTCCCGGCGCTGACGGCTTGTTTGCGTCGCGTCCTCGGCGATCCTGAATTGCGCGTGGCTCTCGGCCGGGCAGCTCGATCCCGCGCGCTCCAGCATTTCACACAACAGCGCATGGTCGAAGACCACCTGCAGCTCTACCGCAGAATCCTGGCGCGGCCATCCCCGATCCAACCGCCGGCGCCTGCGATCTCGCGAGTCACTCCCTCCGGACGCCAGAAGCGTGCCAGTTGAAGATTCCCGTCGCTTGGCGCTTGCGGGGCGAGCCGCCGGTCGGGGATAATCGTGCGTTCGTCCTGGCCCTCTCAAATCGGTGAATAGTTGAATCTGCGAGTTGAATCACCCAAACAGCAGACGGTCGTCGGCCTGGGTCTGACCGTCCTTAGCCTCGCTCTTGCCTATGAGATCGGCGGCTGGATCGCCGGCGAAAATCTCAAACAGGTCGAGTACCTCTTCGTTGTCGCGGCCATTGCGGTTGCCAGCGTCACCATCTTGCGCAATTGGCGCGCCGGATTTTACATCTTCCTGGCCTGGGTGCTCTTCGAGGACGCCATCCGCAAGTATCTCGGCAACGACATGATGATTTACTTCGGAAAAGATTTCCTCGTAGCCTTGATCTACATCTCGCTATATCTCGCGGTGCGCGACAAGAGGGACCGCATTTTTCGCCCACCCTTCCTGATAGTGCTCAGCCTTTTTTTCTGGTGGGCCGTGATCCAGGTCCTAAACCCGAATTCGCCGAGTTATCTCTACGGCTTCCTGGGACTCAAGATTGATTTCTTTTATGCGCCGCTGATGTTCGTAGGCTATGCTCTCATCCGCTCGGATGAAGATTTGCACGAATTTCTCGTTGTCAGCATGTTGCTCGCTGCTGCGGTCGCCGGGCTAGGAGTGATCCAAGCTATCTTCGGGCCCGGATTTTTGAACCCTGCGACTCTGGCTCCAGAAATTCGCGAGCTCGGCGATCTGTCGAAAGAGTCGCCGATTACCCACCAGATCATTCACCTCCCTTCTTCCGTGTTTGTCAGTGCTGGGCGCTTCAGCGGATATCTGTTTTCGGTGTCGGTACTCGGGATTGGGGCTGCCGGATACTTTCTGCTGAGCGCTGCTCGAAGACGCTGGATTATTTTCGGCGCGCTCGGCGTGATTGCGGTGGCCATCGCGCTGTGCGGGTCGCGAGGCGCGCTGATTTTGAGCGCAGGTAGCGCGGCGTGCATGAGCGCAGCCTTTATGTGGGGCGCGCCGTGGAGAACCCGCCAGGTCTATCGGATGTTGAAAGCTATACGCCGCAGCGCAATCATCATCGCGATCGCCGTGGCCGTGATGACCCTTGTATTTCCAAAAGAAATTGGCTCCCGCTGGGCCTTCTATTCGGAGACTCTCGATCCCCGCAGCACCGCTTCCGAACTTACCAAGCGCGTGTGGGATTATCCCATTTATAACTTGACGATCGCCTTCTCCGTACAACACTGGGTGATGGGCTACGGGACCGGCACTGCTTCTCTCGGCGCACAGTACGTGGCGAAGATCTTTAAACAACGGAAGCCCGAAGTCGCCGTGGAGTCCGGTTGGGGCTCGCTGGTGGTCGAGCTGGGAATTTTTGGCCTCGCTCTTTGGTTCCTGTGGACCACGGTGCTAATCTATGGATGCTGGCGCGTGGTTCTCAGACTTCGCCAGACGCGCCTGTTTCCCGTAGGCTTCGGAGCGTTCTGGTTCATCGCGGTGATGTTGATTCCGGAGACTTATGCCAGCCTGAACGTCTACCAGGACTACGTGCTTAACGCCTATCTCTGGCTGTTGATCGGCGTCCTCTACAGGCTTCCCGAGCTTCTCGTGGCGCGACCTGTGCCCTTGCCGGCTCGCGCTACATCGCGGTCGCTCGTCGAGCAGTTGGTGCCCTAAAGGAGCCATTCCCACGTGTGCGGCATTGACGGGATTGCGGCGCGTTCCCTGTCTCCCGCGCATGTTTCCGCGTGCCATGCCCTCACCGCGGCTCTCGCACATCGCGGGCCTGATAGCAATGGAGTCGAATCCGTCGGGAATTGCGTTCTCGGCAATACGCGGCTGGCGATTCTTGATCTGAGCGAGCGCGGCCGCCAGCCGATGCCGAATGCGGATCGGTCTTCCTGGATCACCTATAACGGCGAATGCTACAACGCCGGAGAGCTTCGCGAATGGCTGGTGTCGCGAGGGCGGAAATTCCATTCGGGAACAGATACGGAAGTCGTGCTGCAGCTTTACGACGCGATCGGTGATGCCTGCGTCGAGCGGCTGCGCGGAATGTTTGCTTTCGCGATCTGGGACGCACGGAAGAATCGCTTGCTCCTGGCCCGCGACCGCCTCGGGATCAAACCGCTCTACTATGCATTGACATATGACTCGATTGTTTTCGCGTCAGAAATTAAGGCGCTTCTTGCTTCCGGGACTGTTTCTCGCCGCATCGCGCCGCACGGCGTCCGCGCTTTCCTCCAACTCGGACACATTCCGCCGCCCTGGACATCGCTGGACGGCGTCCAACCGCTTGAGCCGGGCCATCTGGCTGTCTGGCAAGATGGCAAATTCGAGAAGCGAAGCTATTGGGAGTTGAAGCCTCACGCAAACGGAACCGGCGCGAAAAACGTAGCGAATGAAGACGGTGCATTGCCGGAGCAACTGATCGAGGCAACTCGCCTACATTTGATTTCGGACGTGCCGGTCGCATTGTTTTTGAGCGGCGGTGTAGACTCGGCAGCACTGGGAGCGCTGGCACAACGAGCCGGAGCCGATAAGCTCACCGCGTTAACGATCGGGTTCGACGATCCCGCGCTCGACGAATCCGAGCCGAGCCGCCGCACCGCCGAGTTACTCGGCATTCCGCACCGCGTTCTGTGCCTCACGGCGCGCGAGACGCACGATTCGCTCGACCACGCTATCTGGGCGATGGATCAGCCGAGTGTGGACGGGCTGAACGCCTATTGGATTTGCCGCACTGCAGCTCGCGCTGGCTTCAAGGTCGCGCTGAGTGGGCAGGGAGGGGATGAATTATTTGGCGGATATGCATCGCTGCGTTGGTTCGAGCGCTTTACGCACGCAGCGGCCTGGTTGCGGCCTGTGCCTAGCGGCTTCGCCGCCGCCATGCTCGACCACGACGCCTTCCCGTTTCGCTGGCGGAAGCTCGCTTGTCTCGCGGGCGCCGACGATCCATTTGTTGCTGCTGAACTCGCGGTGAAAATTCATTTCCTGCAGCGCGACGTCCACGAGCTGCTTGATCCTGAACTCGCGGCGGCGGGCGAGGACGGCGAATTCCCGGAGCGCGGCGAAGAGGCGGGCGCGCATCTCCGCGAATGGGCCGGGCGCGCTAGCGGCGCGGATTTACTGGAAAAAGTCGCGTACCTCGATATTCACGCGCATCTCGAGCCGCGCCTCCTGCGAGACGCCGACGCGATGAGCATGGCCCATAGTCTCGAACTGCGACCTGTGTTTCTCGACCACAAGCTTGTCGAATTCGTTTTTGCCATGCCGGCCTCGTTGCGGATGCAGTATAAAAAACTGCTCCTCGAATCCATGCGCAGCGTGATGACAGACGACACTTACCGGGAAATCGCGGGGCGTCCGAAGCGCACGTTTTCGTTTCCATTCGCCGAATGGCTTGCAGGCGAATTGCGTCCGGAAGTTGAGGCGGCATTCAGCGATGATCGCGTTCGCTGTGCGGGCATTCTGAATCCTGCGGCGGTGCGAAGCGTATGGAAGCGATTCCTTGAGCATCCCGGACGGGTGGGATGGTCGCGCATATGGTCGCTTTTCGTTCTGCAGCGCTGGTGTGAGACGATGAAGGTCACACGCTGACATCTGATGGCTCGCTCGAAACCTATCCTCGCTGTCGTCTCTCCTTTCATCGATAAGCGTCATGGAACCGAGCGCCGCGTCGCCGAGTGGACTTCGCGTCTCACGCGCGATTACGACGTCCACGTCTATAGCCAGCGCGTCGAAGATCTCGACCTCGCCGGCCTGACCTGGCATCGCATCCCCAAGATTCCGGGGCCGCACCTAGTGAATTTCGTTTGGTGGCTATGGGCGAATCATGCCTGGCGATGGTGGGACCGGCGATTCCGCGGAATTTCGCAAGATCTCGTGTTTACCGCCGGGACGAATTGCCTTGATGCGGATGCGATCTCGATTCATATCGTGTTCGCGGAATTCGAACGCCAGGTGCGTCCAGAGTTGAGCTTCGGCCGGAATTCGATTGCATCGTGGCCGCGGCTGATTCATCGCCGGCTTTACTATCGCTTGGTGCAGGCGCTCGAGCGGCGGCTCTATGTGCAGCCACGCGCGCAGCTCATCCTGATCGCGAGCAAGACGCAGGAAGATCTCGATCGCTTCTATGGCAAACATGAGCCGTTGCCGGTGGTTTATATGGGCATCGACCACATCACGTTCAATGCGCAGATGCGCGAAGCGCGGCGCGGCGATGCGCGGCGCGAACTGGGCATCGCCGATGATCGTTTTGTTTTTCTGCTCGTAGGGAACGACTGGCGGAAGAAAGGGCTCTTCACGCTCCTCGATGCCATGCCGCACTTGGCTGATTTGCCGGCGATGCTGCTAGTCGCAGGAAGCGATGAAACTCATTCGTATCAGAAGCAGATACATGACGCGCATCTCGAAGATCGTGTGCGATTTCTCCCATCGCGCGGTGACGTGGGCTTTTATTACGCGGCCGCGGATGCGTACGTCGGCCCTTCGCTCGAAGATACGTTTGCGCAACCTCCGGCCGAGGCGATGGCTTGCGCTCTGCCCGTGATCACGACAGTGACGAACGGTACAGCTGAAATCATGACCAATGGCGTGGATGGAATTCTTCTAAGCGACCCTTCGGACGCGCGAGCGCTAGCTGCGGCGATGCGTTCGCTTTGCGTGGACCGCGAACTCAGTCGGCGGTTAGGGGAAAATGCAGCGCGGACCGCGCAGCAATATACCTGGGATCGCAACGGCGAGCAGTTCCGCGAGATTTTTGCGCGAATCCTGGGCCGCAAGGAGAAGTCCCATGCTGCGGCTATCCGTCAAGAATCGTGAGTCAGGCGTGACGGGACGGCGGGACCGAGCGATACCATTCCACGAATTTCTTGATGCCGTCTTCGAAAGTGGTCGCCGGAGAGTAGCCGAGCGCGGCCTTTGACTTCGTAAGATCAGCCCAGGTTAGAGGGACGTCGCCCGCTTGCATGGGCTGCGGCGAGCGGTTGGCCTTGCGGCCGATGACTTGCTCGATGGCGGCGATCATCTCGTTCAGCGTCACCGGATGCGAGTTGCCGAGATTGAAGATGTCGAAGCGCGCGCCATTAGCAATAGGTGGAGTGAACTCGAGCGCACCGAAAACTCCTGCGACCACATCGGTGACGTAAGTGTAGTCGCGGCCGGCCGAGCCGTCACCGTAAACAGGGACCGGCTTCCCGGCTTCGATCAGAGCCGTGAATTTGTGAATGGCGAGATCGGGGCGTTGGCGCGGACCGAAAACAGTGAAGAATCGCAGGCAGATCATCGACATGGGATAAAGATGTGCATAAGTGCAGCAGAGCATTTCTCCAGCGATTTTCGTGGCGGCATAAGGAGAGATGGGCTGGAGATTCATCTCGCCTTCGACAAACGGAGCTTTGCTGGCGGCGCCATAAACGGAGCTGGACGAGCCGAAAATGAAATTCTGCACGCGGAATTCGCGGCAAAGATCGAGAAGATTGAGAGTGCCGGAGACATTGACGCGTTCGTAGAGCTGCGGCTGTTCGATCGAGGGGCGCACGCCGGCGCGTGCGGCAAGGTGAATCACCGTATCCGGGCGGAACGCACGAAAGATTTCGCGAACGCGCGGGGCATGACAGATATCCGCTTCGAAGAACTCGAATCGGCCTACACGCCGCACATCTTCAAGATTGGCGCGCTTCCAGGCGGGGGAATAGAAAGGGTCGAGCGAATCGACAATGGTGAGCTTCGCGCCGCCGCGGACCAGCGCTTCGGCCACGTGCGAGCCGATGAATCCGGCGCCGCCTGTAAGCAAAATTTTTCGCGCCGCATCTACCAAGAATTCCTCTGCCATCGCGGTCCACAAATCAGACTATCAACAATCTTGGCGCGGGGAAAGATTCGCGAGGCGACGCTTGCTGTTTCACGCTACAGCCCGGCGTGGGAGAATGTGGCCCGGAAGGTGCGATGATTGTCGGACTTTTTCCGGATTTGCTTCCCGCGGGGGGAGTGCAGCTTGCCGGGCGGCATACCGCGGCGGTGTTGGCGCGCTGGGCTGCTGAGCGCGGCTCGGAAATACGAATTCTCAGCTTGAACGATCCGGAAGGGGAGCTTCAATTAAACGTGGCGGGAGTGCCGGTGCCATTTACCGGCTTTGGACGATCGAAGCGGCGATTCACATCGCGGGCTGTAGGGCTCGCTCGCGGAGCGAAGATTGTGTTGGCGGCGCATCCGCATTTGGCAGTGCCTGCGTCGGCGATGCGTGCGCGCTCGAACAAATTCTGCCTAGTGGTGCAGGCGCATGGAATCGAAGTTTGGAAGCCAATGAGCGGGCTGCGGCGGATTTGTTTGCGGCGCGCGGATGTTGTGACCGCGCCGAGCCGCGATACGGCGGCGAGGCTGCGCGATACGCAACGGGTGCCCAATGAAAAAATTCGCGTCGTACCCTGGGGGCTCGATCCTGCTTTCCTCGAGCTAGCAAACCGCGCTGCGGAATTCTCGCTGCCCAGGGGGGCTCCGAATTCGCGGTATGTGTTAGCTGTGGGCCGCTGGTCTTCGGCCGAGCGATACAAGGGCTTCGATACGTTGATTCGCGTTTTGCCGGGCCTCCTGCGTGACACGCCGGACCTACATCTCGTGCTCGTCGGAGATGGCGACGATCGGCCGAGCCTTGAGACGCTGGCGAAGGAGATGCGCGTCGAGCAGCGCGTGCACTTTCTTTCGGGCATTTCGCGTGAGCAGCTTGTTGCTTGTTACGCCGGCGCGGATGTATTCGCCCTGCCCAGCGGCGGAGAAGGATTCGGATTGGTTTTTCTGGAGGCGATGGCGTTAGGCAAAGCGGCAGTAGGTGGCAATCACGGCGGAATTCCCGATATCATCGAAGACGGGGTCACCGGCTTTCTCGTCACGCATGGCGATGAGGGCCAGCTTAGCGAGAAATTGAATTTGCTGCTGCGAGACCCGGCACTGCGCGACGAGATGGGGCGGCGCGGGCGAGCCAGAGTTACGCAGAAATTCGCGTTCGAGATTTTTGAGGCCGGACTCCGAGATATCCTGTCAAAATCCTGCCGCCAGTGAACGCGAAACGGCGGGAGCTATTCTCGATATCGCCCCTCCACGGAATGCAGTGAAGATTCTAAAGGTTTCACAGGCATATCATCCCTTCCTGGCAGCGGGCGGACCGCCGACAAAGATTCGCGCCATTGCGACGCGGCTTGCACAACACGGCCACCAAGTGACCGTGCTGACCGCAGACCTGGGTCTCCGGCGAAACGGTGATGGCCCTGCAGATCTCGAGCTGAATCGCTGGGGCTGGACGAGCGAGGAAGACGGCGTTGAAGCAATTTATCTGCAAACGCTGGCGCGATATCGGGCGCTCACGGTGAACCCGGGTGTGATAGGCTTCTGCAGAGAAGAACTTCGAGCCTTTGCCCTGGCCCACCTCTATGGCTTGTACGATCTCTTGGGACCGCGGGTTGCACGCTCCTGTTCGAGCAGAGGCACGCCTTATGTCGTTGAGCCGATGGGAATGTACCGGCCGATCGTGCGGAACTTGTTTCTGAAGAATTTGTACCACCGATTGGTCGGAGACCGATTGATGCGGGAGGCGCGATTCGTGATCGCGACTTCGGAGCAAGAGAGGCGGGAGCTTGCGGCGGACGGAATCGATGAAACTCGAATCGTAGTCCGCCGGAATGGGATTGAAGCGCCGGAGACAATGCCTGAGTTCCGTCGATTCCGCGAGCGATTCGGGATTCCGGTCGATGCGCGAATGATTCTGTTTCTCGGCCGCTTGGTGCCGAAAAAGAATCCGGACATCTTGATCTCGGCGTTTGCCCGCTGGCGCGCAAATGCCGGAACTGCAACGCGCGCAATTCTCGTGCTTGCGGGGCCACGCGAAGATGCGAACTATGCAAGGCAATTAGAGCAGCAGTCCACGGAACTACGGCTGGGAGATGACGTTCGATTCACCGGGCCGCTTTACGGCGAGGAAAAGTGGCGCGCCTATCGCGATGCGGATGTGTTCGTGCTGCCCTCGCAGAATGAAAATTTCGGCAATACAGCAGGCGAATCTGCGGCTTGCGGCACCCCAGTGATTGTTACGGATCAGTGCGGAATCGCTCCGTGGATTGACGGACGCGCAGGCGTGGTTGTGCCATGCGATGTTGACGCGATAGAGAATGCGTTGTCTTCGCTGCTCTCGAATCCGCGGCTGAGGGAACAATTTCAAGAAGGCTGCGCGAGAGTGACGCGAGAACTTTCGTGGGACGAGCCGGTCGCGCACTTAGAATCGCTCTATCGGCAATGTGTGGAGGAGACACCGGCACGATGACCGGCGGCAAAATCTTCGAAGGCACGTGGAAGGTTTTCAGCGTCCTGTTCGCAGCCTCCGTGGTGTTTTTCATCGTCGCGGCGTGCTGGGAATATTCAACCCGGCGGTATCTGCACGGATTCTCGGACGCGATCGTGCCGGCCACGGCCTCTCCGATTGAGAAGGCGGAAGCCATCCTGACTTGGATGGAGCACGGCCCCGCGCGCCGTGAAGCTCCGCAGCACGGCGACGACAATATCCGCGAACCCGAAGAATCGCTGAATTATGCGTCGCTCTTGCGCGTGTGCGGCTCAGCAACGAATGCATTTGTGAATCTCGCGAACGCCGGAGGTTTGCCGGCGCGGCGCCTGTTATTGATGGGCGACGAGAGATCGACGAATCACGTGGTCGCCGAAATTTGGACCGGAGATCGCTGGATCGTGGTGGACCCGTCGTTCCGTTTCATCCCGCGCGGCGCCGATGGCCAGCCTTTGACCCGCGAAGAATTGAGCGATCCGGAGGTGTTCGAACGGGTGGTCCAGAGCGTGCCGCATTACGATCCGCGATACAACTACGAGCATACCTCTCATCTGCGTCTCGCGCGCGTGCCCATCGTCGGTCCCATATTGCGGAGCGCGCTTGAGTCAATCGCTCCCCAGTGGAGCGACTCGATCTATATCACGCTACTGGCGGAACGCCGTTCATTTGCGGCAGTGATCATTTCGGGGCTTTTGTGTCTGTTCTTTTTAGTGGCGCGGATGATTCTTCGTCGAATCAGTGAATCGCGGCTGGGAATTCATCGGATCAGATTCCGGGAGCGACTATGGCGGGCATGTCGGACGTTTCTTCGCGAAGTGAATTGAACGATCGCGATTAGAGCTTGGCGGAATGAGTTCTTACATACTCGCGAGCGCAAGCTCCCAAGACCCGGTGCCGGATGAGTGCCGCACCAGAGCCAAAAAACACTGCCAACTGGCTCTTTTGATTTTCGCCCTCAACCTGATCTCCGCAATCTTATTCATTGCCTTTGTCAACCGTCCGGTCTACGACGATGAATATAACATCGTCGACGTCCATTCATATGCCACGAATGGAGCGACCTCGGCCGCCATCCGAGAGCAGAGGAACGCTCCCGGCCCGGCAAGCTACATTTGGATGGCTACGGCGGTGCGCGTTCTGCGCGGCGGCGAACTGCGTGATGCACGAATCGGAGCTGCTTTGAGTTGGGTGCTGCTGGCCGGCGGCACGCTCGCCTTCGTTCGCTACGGCGCTTATGCACAGGAATGGTGTGGAGCGATGCTGGTTCTTTGTGTATTTCCACATGCCGTGGAGGCGACCGCTACGGTCCTGACGGAAGGGCCGGCGCTGCTTTTTGCGATATTAGGGGCACTCGCCTGGATCGAATTTTCAGCGCGGGAAAAAACCACGGCCGGTAGCGTGGCGCTCGGAATCATCGGCGGCCTTTCGATGGGGATTGCGGTGACTTCGCGGCAATACTTTCTGGCGCTGCTGCCGGCGGCGGCATTTTTCGCGGTGTGGAACTTCCGGCTTGGCGATCATCGGCGAAGCTCGCTCTGGAAGACTTGCGCGGCACTTTCACTGGCCTTGGCCGCACTCCCAGTCATTGTGCTCGCGATGATATGGAAAGGCGCGACGAGCCCTTCAATGGCGGCGGGCGCGACGTATGCCAACTGGCAGATAAAGGCGGGCGCGAATTTCTTTCGCCCGGGCGCTGCGCTTCTTTATACCGCCGTTTATCTCTTGCCGTTGAGCTTTCCCGTGATGCTTCGCTTGAGACGGGCTTGGCATTGGCGCGCGACCCCGGTTGCGATTCTCGCGGGCCTGGGCGCCGCGCGATTTCATTCGCAACTATTGCAACCTGGCCCGCTACGATCTGGGCTTTACGGGATCGCACGCGGTCCCGTGGTCGTAGCTGTGTCGTTCGGAGTACTCGTCGCGATTGCGATGTTCAACACGTTCGCGCTCGCCCAAACGTTGTGGGAATCGAAGGTGGTGTCGCTTTCGCGGCCTGCGGTGACCTTCGCGCTGCTTGCGGTCGCCATCTTCATCGCCGAACAAGTTGGCGTCGGAGGAAACGCTCCGTTCTACGATCGCTACATGCTGCAAATTGCGCCGTTCCTCGGGATCATTTCGTTCGCGGCTGTTCAACGGCTCGGCTACGGACGCCTAGCCGTATTGGCCGGAATGTCGGTATTGAGCCACGCGATTCTCTGGCGCTATGCTTTTGGTCCTTGAATTTCGCGCTTGGTGGGCAACTTCGAGTGTTCGACGGGACGCATTGAGCTGATGTGCGGAATCTGCGGCATCATTGGATTTGAGAATCGGACCGAAGCTGAGCCGGCCGTGCGGCGGATGATGGCGAGGCTTGTCCATCGGGGGCCGGATGAAGAGGGAATGCTGGCCGCGCGCTGGGCCGTGCTCGGCATGCGGCGATTGAGCATTATTGATTTGCCAGGCGGCGGTCAGCCCGTTTGGAATGAGGACGGGACACACGCGGTCATATACAACGGCGAAATTTATAATTTCGGCGAGTTGCGAGCGGAGCTTGAGGCGCTCGGACACCGGTTTCGCACGCGATCGGATACGGAGGTAATCGTTCACGCATACGAGGCTTGGGGCGCGGATTGCGTGCAGCACTTGCGCGGAATGTTTTCGTTTGCTGTAGCGGAGATGCCCGGCGGCCGGGATGGCGCCGTGACGCGCGTTTTTCTGGCGCGCGATCGATTTGGAATCAAGCCGCTGTACTACGCATTTGCCGGCTCAAAGTTCGTATTCGCTTCCGAAGTGCGCGCGTTGCTCGCCTCGGAGCTCGTCCCGCGCGAGATTTCAGCGGGGGCCGTGGCGAGTTATGTTTTGTTCGGCTCGGTGGGCGAGCCAATGAGTTTGATCGATGGCGTGGCGTCTTTACCTCCGGCACATCGAATGACCGTGGATCCGGCTCGTCCGGCAGAAGCGAGTAGGCCTGAGGCGTATTGGGGAGCGGACTCGGTTCGCAGCGCCGTAAACCACGCAGGGGATGGTGAACGCGATCGGCCCGAAGCCAGCGTGCGCGCGCTGCTCGAAGATTCCGTGCGGAAGCATCTGATCGCGGATGTGCCGATCGGCGTTTTTTTGAGCAGCGGGATTGATTCGACAGCGTTAACCGCACTCGCGAGCCGCGATCGCGCAGGCTTGCACACGTTCACACTGATTTTTCCGGAGTTGGAATTCAGCGAGGCGGAGATTGCCCGGCGGACGGCGAGGCAATTCGGCACCGAGCACGCGGACATCGAGTTGAGCGGCGAGGAAATGCTGGCGCGCACGGATGAGGCGATCGCGGCATTCGATTCGCCCAGCATGGACGGGATCAACACCTACTTCGTTTCCTGGGCGGCGCGGCAGGCGGGATTGAAGGTGGCGCTTTCGGGCTTGGGCAGCGACGAAATCTTTGGCGGATACTCGACGTTCCGGACCGCTCCGCGACTGGCACGATTGGCGAAGATTGCGCTGGCGACACCGGCGAGATTACGTCAGGCGCTTGCACCGGCAATCGATTTTTTTGGCGGCCGAATCAGCCATGGCGACGCGGGGCGCAAGTTGTCGGCGGCCTGGGCTGAGCCTGATTCCTTGCCGGATACTTATTTCCTCGCGCGCGCGCTATTCGCGCCGGCTCAGGCTGCGGAATTGCTCGGCCGGCATTCAGATTCATGGAGCGGCGCCGCAGCGGGGCGCTGGCTCGAAGAGACCGTGCGGCAAGCTGGAACCTTGCAAGGCGCGGCGCGGATTTCGTGGCTCGAGCTGCGGACATACATGGCGAGCACGCTGCTGCGCGATACCGATGGAATGAGCATGCGCCATTCGCTCGAAGTGCGCGTGCCGTTTCTCGATCATCCGCTGGTGGAATGTGCGCTGGCCTCGGCAGAGACGAACGCGACTGGCGGAGACGAGCGGCCGAAGGCTTTGCTTCTCGCGGCGCTGGGAGATTTGCTGCCCGCGGAAGTTGTCGAACAACGGAAACGTACGTTTACGCTGCCGTGGGAAGAATGGATGCGCGGAGCGCTGCGCGGGCGCGTGGGGAAGTCCTTTGCAGAGTGGTCGCCGCGGCTCGATGCGCATGTTCCCGGAGCAGCAGCGCGCGGAGTTTGGGATGCATTTCTTGTTGGGCGGACAAGCTGGTCGCGGCCCTGGGCGCTTTACGTGTTGAACGAATGGGTGAAGCAGAATCTCGAAAGCATCGGCGCACCGGCGCAGATTTCCAAAGCAACATCCGTAATCCCCGCAGTGACGTAACGGCCCGAACGTCTCTATAATCATTTCCGCACGAATCCGATGATCATTCTTGGGATCAACGCGTATCACGCAAATGCTTCGGCGGCGATTGTCGTCGATGGGCAGCTCATCGCCGCGGCGGAAGAGGAACGCTTCAATCGCGTGAAGTATGCGGCGGGATTGCCGGTGCAGGCGATTCGATATTGCCTCGTCGAGGCTGGAGCGACTCTGGCGCAAGTGGACCACATTGCGATTCCGCGGAATCCCTGGGCGCGGATGGGAACGAAGTTGCGCTACGCATTGCGCATGCCGCGATTTGCGATCGAGCGCGCGCGAGTGATGGCGCGATTTTCGGGAATCAAGGAAGAGCTCGCAACGGCGTTCGAGATGGATCCCGCGGCGATTCGCGGCGCATTTCATCGCATCGAGCATCACGTGGCGCATTTGGCCAGTGCGTATTTTGTTTCGCCATTCGATCGCGCCGCGGTCCTTTCGGTGGATGGGCTGGGCGATTTTGCCAGCGCGATGTGGGCGGATGGCGAGGGCGCGGCGCTTTCGCTCCACGGGGCGACTACGTTTCCTCATTCGCTGGGAATGTATTACACGGCGCTGACGCAGTATCTCGGTTTCTGGAAATTCGGCGATGAATACAAAGTGATGGGCCTGGCCGCGTATGGCACGCCGCAATTTCTCGATGCGTTTCGAACAATAGTGCGCGCCGATGCAGGCATGAAGCTCCGATTGAACCTCGATTATTTCACGCATCAGCGGCAGGGGCCGGAAATGACCTGGCGCGATGCGGGAACGACTCCAGTGCTCGGGCGACTATATTCGGAGCGGCTGGAGAAATTGCTAGGGCCGGCGCGGCGCGCGGATGAACCGCTCGGGCAGCGGCATCGCGATCTCGCAGCGAGCATGCAGGCGCGCCTGGAAGAAGTGTTGCTCGAGCACGTGGTGGAATTGGCCGCGCGGACGAAGCAAAAGGCGTTGTGCCTGGCCGGCGGCGTTGCGTTCAATTGCGTGGCGAATGGAAAAATGCTGGAGCGAACGCCGTTTGAGCGAATTTACGTGCAGCCGGCGGCAGGCGATGCTGGATTGTCGGTGGGCGCTGCGTTTGCTGTGGAGCACACAGTTCTCGGTCGGCCAAGGGCGTTTGTGATGGAGCACGCCGGCTGGGGGCCGGGATTTTCACAAACGCAGATCAAGCGTGCGATTGACGAGCGCGTTGCGGGGAACGATAGCGTTGAAATTCAGGAGCTGGATGAAGACGCTTTGGTGGACGCGGCGGCTCACGAATTGGCCGACGGGAAAATTCTGGGCTGGTTTCAGGGCCGCGCCGAATGGGGACCCCGGGCACTGGGCAATCGCAGCATTCTTGCCGATCCGCGGTGCGCTGAGATGAAAGACGTCTTGAATCAGCGGATCAAGCATCGCGAAATGTTTCGGCCCTTCGCGCCTTCAATTCTGGAAGAAGCCACCGGCGAATACTTCGAGCGCACACAACCCTCGCCGTTCATGACCTTTGCTTATAGTGTGCGCCCGGAAAAACGCGCCGCCATCCCAGCACCGACGCATGTGGATGGCACGGCGCGCCTCCAGACGGTCAGCCGCCGTACGAATCCTTTGTACTGGAAACTGATCCGCGCGTTCGGCGACCGCACGGGCGTGCCCGTCGTGGTGAACACCTCGTTCAACGACAACGAGCCAATCGTCTGCCGGCCCGAAGAGGCGCTCGATTGTTTCCTGCGCACGCGAATGGACGTCCTGGTCATGGGCAATTTCGTTCTGCGGAAATCCGCGGTGATGAACGCGGGTGATGCGCCCGTGCAAGCCCCCGCGCGCCGGCTGGCATGAGTTCTCGCGCTTTCGAAATGCAACCGCTGTCGCTCCAACTCGAAAATCAGCCGTGCACATTCTGATCCTCAACGAGTACTACCCGCCCGATACCTCCGCGACCGCGAAGATGGCGGCGTTGGTTGCCGAAGCCCTGGCGCAAAAGCACCGCGTCACAGTCGTTGCGGGCCGCCCGTCGTACGATCCCGACGAAACTTATCCATATGCCTTATTGCGCAGGGATGTACGGAATGGCGTGACGGTCGAGCGCGTCGGCTCCACGGCATTTCTCCGGCACAAGATGCGGCGGCGCGTATCGAATTACCTCACCTACCTCGCACTTGCCATGCCGCGAGCGTTGGCGATTCGAGCTGACCTAATTTTGGCGATGACGGATCCGCCGGTAGCTGGTATCGCCGGAGCTTTTGTGGCGTGGCTCAAGAGCCGGCCTTTCGTCTACAACATCCGCGACATGTATCCGGATATGGCGCTCGGCGGCGGGATCGTCGGCGATAGCGGCTGGGCGCGCCTATGGGAAAAAATGCACCGGCGCGCGCTGCGGCGAGCGGAGCGCGTAATCGTCCTCGGCGATGATATGCGCGAGCGCATCCTGCGCAAAGGCGTCGAACCCGATCGCGTGGTGGTCATTCGCGATGGAACAATGATTCCGGAAACTCTCGCGGAGCAGAGCCATCCGGCCGCTCAGGAAATTCGCAGCGGATATCCCTTTGTCGCGATTCACGCAGGCAATCTCGGCTTCTACGGAGCTTGGGACACGCTGCTACAAGCGGCGAAGCTGCTCGAACGCGAAAATATCGGGCTTGTCTTTGTCGGCGAAGGCGCCAATCGCGAGCTCCTGCAGCAAGCAGCACGAGGCTCCGCCAATGTTCGCTTCCTTCCATTCCGACCCGCAGAAGAAATTCCTCTGGTGATGGCGGCGGGAGATGTACATATCATTTCCGTTCGACGCGGTCTCGAAGGCGTCGTCGTTCCGAGCAAGCTATATTCAGTTCTCGCAGCAGGCCGGCCGGTGTTGGCCGTGGCTCCCGAAGAATCCGACGTCGTGCGCATCGTGCGCGAGGCGCGCTGCGGCTTGGCAGCCGATCCGGACGACCCGGCTGCGGCAGCAGCGGCGTTGCGGACGCTGCGCGACAATCCCCGCGAGTTAACCGATATGGGTCAGCGCGCCAGAGATGCTGCGAAGAAATATGTTAGAGTGAACGAGCTGAAACGATTCGTCGGGGTCATCGAAGAGGCGGCCAATCGTAGCATCCCGTAGTCTAACGAACGGAATTCAGCATCTTGGCGCGGAGTTAAATTGGCGTTATTCAGGCGCGCTTTCCGAATGCCTGGCGGCGCACAAACACTTGGGAAGCTCTGATGTACGGTGATCTGCTGGCGTTTTTCATCGCGCTTTTCGCCACCGCTGGACTGACCGTGCCCGTGCGCGGCCTTGCCTTGCGCACCGGCCTTGTGGACAAGCCCGGGCCGCGCAAAGTGCATCTGAAACCGATTCCCCTGCTTGGCGGGGTGGCCATTTACTTCGGCTTCGCGCTGGCGGTGCTGGTCACGTCGCACACGACGGCGCGCGAGCAAACCGTTAGCATTCTGGCGGGCGCGGCGCTTCTTGCGGTGATTGGCTTCCTCGACGACGGCGGCATGCTGCATCACCAAGTGAAATTGTTCGTGGGCATGCCGGCGGCAGCGCTTCTTCTGATCGCGTCAGGAATCCGCTCGCACATCATCTCCGCGTTCGTTCCGGGTGAGACGGGAATCATTCTCGACGCATGCCTGACGGTTCTGTGGGTTGTCGGAATCACCGCGGCATTCAGCATTTTCGATCACATGGACGGGCTCTGCGCCGGAATCGCCGCGATTGCCGCCTTGTTTTTTACTATCGCGGCAAATCAGGGCGGCCAGGTGATGGTGAGGACGCTCGGCGCAGCGGCGCTGGGCGCGGCGCTCGGATTTCTCGGCTGGAATTTCAAGCCCGCGAAGATTTTCATGGGCGACGGCGGCGCAATGTTCCTCGGCTTCCTTATGGCCACGCTGGGATTGAAGCTGCGCCCTGAAACGGGCGATTCGCAAGCCGGCTGGCTGATTCCTATTTTGATTCTGGGAGTGCCCATCTTCGATACGACGCTGGTATCCATCTCCCGCGCGCGCCGCGGATTGATTCCCTTCACCTCTCCCGGCAAAGATCACACCGCCCACCGGCTCTCAAATCTTGGTTTGGGACAAAGAGGCGCGGTGCTGGTTCTCTATGCGCTCGGAGGCTTCTTCGGCAGCATCGCAATCCTGATTCCGCTGCTATCGCCCGCCAAGGCCTTCGGACTCGCCGCCGTCGTCGGCCTCTGCGCGCTCGTGGCCATCTTTTTCCTCGAAAGCGCGCCGTACGAGCGGCAGCAAAAGTTTCAGAAACCTACAGCCATTCCCTAAATTCTACTCGGCGCGAATTCGTTTGTGGAATCCACCGCGTAGGATATACTTCCTTTCCCGACGCACGAGCCGCACGTCGATTTGTAAGTACGCAAGCGAGCGCACCTGCAAATCCCGAAGTCATCGTGAAATTTTTTGCTCGCAAGAGGGCATTTGCGGTCGCCTGACATGCAAAAATTCGAGAGCTAACACAAACGGTGAACTCGTTGTCAGGCCAGAACTCACACACCAAATCGCAGTCTCACGCCACATCCCAGAAATTGTTTGTAGCTGTCGTCGGAGGCTCTGCAGCGGGCTTTTTCACGGCTTCATTGCTCGCCCAGCGCGGCGTCCCGGTGCAAGTTTTCGAGAGAGCCGAGACGCTCGAGCCGATCTCGCGCACGCTCATCGTGACGCATAAGTTGCGCACTTTGCTCGGCCGCGCCGCCGCAGGCAGCGTGGTGAACGAAATCCGTCGCTTCGAGCTATTCACCGATGGCCGCGCCGCGAAAATTCAGCTCAATGAACCCGACCTGATCATCGAGCGCTCCACACTGATCCGCGGCCTCGCCGACGAGGCCCGGCGCGCCGGAGCCGAGATCACTCTAGGACGCCGCTTTCATGGCCTGCACAGCAATGGTGCAAGTCTGGTGCTGGATGTCGAGCGCAGTGCCGATGGCGCGCGCGAGGAAGTGCGCACGCAGACGGTCGTCGGCAGCGATGGCGCGGCAAGCCGCGTGGCGCAATCGGCCGGATGGCCGCGCCAGGAAACCGTGCCGCTCGTCCAGGCCATCGTCGAGCTGCCGAAAGACATGCCCGCCGAAACCGTGCGCGTCTGGTTCGTTCCCGACGACACTCCTTATTTCTATTGGCTGATTCCGGATTCCGCGAATCGCGGCGTGCTCGGATTGATCGGCGAATCGGGCCAGGAAACGCGCAAACATCTCGAGCGCTTTCTCGAGAAGCGCCATCTCGAACCCATCAGCTTTCAAGGCGCGCGCATCCCGGTTTACAACCGCTGGGTGCCAGTAAAGCGAAAAGTTGGCGCAGGTGATGTCTATCTAGTCGGCGATGCGGCGGCGCAGGTGAAGGTCACCACAGTCGGCGGAATTGTCACCGGATTCCGCGGCGCTCTCGGCGTTGCGGAATCAATCGTAAATCGCGGCGCGAGCCCCGAATTGCGGCGCCTGCGCCGCGAGCTGGACATGCACCTGCTCCTCCGCCGATCGCTTCATCATTTCCAGCAAAGCGACTATAGCCGCCTCGTCGATTTGCTCAACGATTCGGCGCGCCGCTCGCTCAGCGATTATTCGCGCGATGAAGCGCTAAAAGTAATCTGGCACATCTGCCTGAGCCAGCCCCGGCTGCTCCTCATGGGCCTGCGCGGATTATTGACGGGCGAGCGCATGTTCGCTCCGCCGCCGCGCACCTAGCTGCCTGCGACTTCCCTTTTCCTGCGAATCTTTCTCCACGTATAGTGTTGTGCGGTATGGCTTCTGAGGGCTACATTCTCGGGCTTTCCGCGCTGGCGCATGATCCGGCCGCAGCGTTACTCGATCCGAGCGGCAAGCTTGTCGCAATCGAAGAAGCCAAGCTGGCGCGCACGCGCGAAGCGACGGGGATTCCGCGCGAAGCCATCCGCTATTGCTTCGAGCGCGCCGGAATCACTTGGCGCGATGTTTCGAGCATCGCCGTAGCAAGCGAGCCGCGCAAAGCCTGGCGCCGTTCCACCGGCCTGCGCCTGCGGCAAGCTCCGCGCGCCCCGGTCGCCAGCGGCTATTACCTCAGCAAGTCGGTCGGCGAGCTAGGACGCGAACTAAATAATTTCCGCATCCTCGACGGAATGGCGGGCGATCCAGCGGGCCGCGTTATCGCCAACAGCCATCACGTTTGCCATGCCGCAAGCGCCTTCTTCGCCTCGCCTTTCGATCGCGCTCTCGTTCTCGTTATGGATGAACAGGGCGACGGCCGCTCGGCGCTCGCAGCAATCGGCGAAGGCACCAACCTCCGCGTCATAAATCAACTCTCGTTTCCTCATTCACTCGCCTGGGTCTATTCGCAGATCACCGAATTGCTGAGCTTCACTCCGCACAAGGACGAGCAGAAGATTCAATGGCTCAGCC